>Ga0315296_10005297_pt1 | contig 10320 bp, 9 predicted proteins | sample YL17G14_18_MG_FD_203921 | JGI IMG/M metagenome (GOLD analysis project Ga0315296, IMG submission 203921) | Sediment microbial communities from Yellowstone Lake, YNP, Wyoming, USA - YL17G14_18 | ecosystem: Environmental > Aquatic > Freshwater > Lake > Sediment | place: USA: Wyoming | collected... | reverse complement strand
TGACTGCGGTGAAGGCGTCCAAAGGCAAATGATAAAGGCGAAGGTTGGCTTTCACAAGAAAATGAAAATATTCATTTCGCACATGCACGGCGACCACGTTCTGGGTCTGCCTGGGCTTTTGCAGACAATGGCTTTAATGGATAGGCAAAAGAAAGTTGAAATTTACGGGCCAGAGGGAATAAAACGCTTTTTAGAAGGCACCAGAGAGGTTCTGCAATTTGCCTTGACGTTTTCTGTTGAAATCCACGAGATATACGATGCTGGCGTGGTATGCAGAGAGGAAGAGTACACTGTTGAAGCCGCATGGTCAAATCATGTGATTCCAAGTTTGGCGTACGCGTTTGTGGAGAAACCCCGTGCGGGAAAATTCTATCCTGACAAAGCCAGAGCGTTAGGCGTTCCTGAAGGCGAGTTGTGGTCAAAGCTTCAACACGGCGACAGGATTAGACTGTCAGATGGTCAAGTTGTAAAGCCTGAGGAGGTTACGGGTCCGCTGAGACCTGGGCGAAAAATCGTTTACACGGGCGATACGAGACCGTTCAAGAGTTTTCCAAAATTCGCAGCAGATGCAGACTTGGTCATTCATGATGCTACTTTTGATGACGCGCTGGCTGAAAAAGCCTCGGAAGATGGGCACTCTACGCCGAGTCAAGCCGCTAAAGAGGCTGCGAAAGCGAAAGCGAAGAAACTAGTTTTGACGCATATCAGCGCCAGATACGCCGATACGGGACTTCTCTTGGAACAGGCGCAGAAGGTTTTCAAGAACACGGTGGTAGCTGAAGATTTTATGGAGTTGGAGCTGCCGCTTCTCGAGTGTTAGGCTAGTAGCTGTTTTAGTTTTCTGAGGCTCTCTTCAACGTGTTCCACGGACTCAATGATTACTGTTTTGTCGTAGGCTATTTCCTTCAGGGTTTCTGCGAATCGTTGCCAGCTTATCTTGCCGTAGCCTATTCCCAAGTGCTGGTCTATTTCGCCCATGTTGTCGCTTGCGTGTATATGCGCAATTTTGCCTGCGAAGGTTTTTAGGAAGAGTTCTATTTGCCCGTTCAAATGTGCGTGTCCAACGTCTAAAACCAAGTCTATGTTTAAGTTCGTTTCTTTGTAGAATTTGGCGAAGTCTTCTACGGTTTTCATGATGAAGGGGTATGGTTCTGGCACGTTTTCGATGGCTATGTTTACGCCGTGTTCTTCTGCGGTTTTGTGCAGTGCGCGTATGCTTTCGATGTTTTGTTTCCAGTCTTTGCCTGGATAGAATGGGCTGATGCCTGTTTGGGTTCCTGGGTGAAATATCCAGAGCTGAGCGTTTAGAGCGCTAGCATAAGCCATGGATTGCTTTAGTCGCTTAAGAGTGGCGTTTAACAGAGGTTTTGATGGTGAGGCGATGTTTATGTCTGCAAAGGGTGCGTGTACTGTGTATTCTATGCCATAGGACTTTCCAGCTTCTTTTAGGATTGAAACTCTTTTTTTGTTTAATGTGTGAAGACCATCATCCACGACTTCGATGTAGGGTGTTTCTGCTGTGGCTAAGCGTTTAACCATCTTGCTGAATGGTTCTCCTAAGCAGTAAAGCATTGAAAGACCAATCTTGGCTTGTGGCATGCGTGTTTTTCTTCTGGTTACCTTGAAGTTGCTAGTTCGCGCTTAATAACCTAATCTGGGCATCTCTGCGTTTCCTGAAGGACTGATGCGCTCACGGAGACTTATACCCTCTCTATAAATAACAAAAATGAAGGTTAACTTATCTAAATCAAAAAATTTACGCAATTCACTAATCACTTGCAAAATCAGCTATTTGCTGTGGGTTATCCTGATTAGTCCTTTCGGTTCAGCTATTATGTTTTTAGCTATTGGAAAAGTTGTTTAGAAAGCGAAAGTGAACAAACATTTCCTGATTAACGTTTGCGTTTCTTGAGGTAGACCAGCAGACCCACACCAATAACAGCCACTGAGGCTATGAGGGCTATAACCAATGTTGTTGGAAAAGGCTCTGGCTCCTCGACAAGAATTCGGTATCCTATTGGCATGTACATTTCGTTTTCATCGTTTGCTTCTTCGCCTGGAAGAATGTAGTGGTCTGTGCCTCCGATTGCATACAATGTGTCATTCACGACTGCAAGAGCCAAATCAAAACGTGCAGTGGGCATAGAAGCTCCAACACTCCAGCTATTGTCCTCTGGATTGTAGACTTGTGTAATGTTAGTAGCATCTCCGCTATTGTATGGCTGTCCACCAGTGACATAAATTCTTTGAAGTGCGAAAACGCCCGATGTCGCGCCTGCTGCCGATAGCCAAACAACAGTTGGAAGTGGAGTTCCAAAGCTCCATGTGTCGGTTTCTGTGTCGTAAATCTGGTTTACCGCCAAATTCATAGTTTCGTTGAATTCGTCTTGCCCTCCAAGAACGTATATCTTATTCTCAACTACTGCAGACGCATATTCAACAACAGGAAACGGCATCGACGCTTTCGTAGTCCATGACTCAGTTTCAAGATCATAAACTTCGTTTAGTGAAACGGTTGAGTTTTGCCCGCCCGTTCTTCCTCCTGCGAGATAGATTTTTCCATTAACCACATTTGCCTCGAACTGTGCTCTGGGTTTAGGCATAGGCTTCTTAGTTTCCCAGCTGTCCGTTGCAGGATCATAAACTTCAATTGCCCCAGTAAAGCTAGTGCCAAGACCTGAACGGTTGGAAACCATGCCACCAATACAATAAATCTTGTTTTGGTAAACAGTTATGGCAAAGTTGTACCTTGGAGTGGGCATAGCTGCTTTACTGCTCCACGTGTCTGTCGCAGGGTCATATTCATCGTTATTGCTGAGGTCTGGAAAACCGCCAATAGCATATATTTTCCCGTTGACTACTGCAACCCCAAGACTCTTTCTCGCCACAGACATCGGTGCTTTGGAAACCCAAGAGTTCTCAGCCAAAAGGGTGGCACTGGAAACAAGCTCAGCCGCGACCAAGCATAACGCCGTTAGGAAGACGAGTGCAAGCAGCAGCGTTATGGTTCTCCTCATGCCTGTCCAGCCTCACGACGGCGCTTCCAAAAGAGCACGAGCAAGCCTGCACCAATGACAACCACTATTGCTACTGCAGCAACTAGCAACGCAGTTGGGAAAGGCTCTGCAACGCTGAAAGCGATTGTTGAAGAGGTTCCCATGTTTCCAACTGTGTCATTTGCGTAGATAGTAAACGTGTGTGAACCAGAAGGTAACTCGGTGAGAGTAAAGTTTTCAGTTATGGTCACATTGCCCTGTCCGTCTAAACAATAGCCTATCCATGAGGTTGGTTCATCCACTGTGAAGTTCAAGGGCAAGTTGTCTTGGTTGTAGGTTTTGTTTTCAAGTGACAAATCTGATATGATTGGCGGGTTCCCATCGTTTACTGTAAAGTAGACTGCCCTATTGTCTAATCCAATATTGTGATAAGAGCCTGGAAACTCGTATTTTCCATAAACAGTTATGCTATGTGACCCTTCAGGCATTTCTGGCAGAGTCGCCCATCCAGTAATCAAATAGTAGGATTGTATGCCCATATAAACTGGTGTTGACTGTGTGTCTATTGTTGTGTTAGTTTTTCCATCAACGGAATAAACAATTGTTATGTTGGCTTTGCTTGAATCAAGAAAACTTTTAACTGTAAGGTTCAAAGTTAACGATTGGGGAGTGTAAGTACTATTAGACGGAGAAATAATGCTGATTGGCGAAACAAGAATAAACGCTTGACCGTCTGGAGTATACTGTGCCTTAACAGTTTGAACCCCAGCCACTGCTGAAATTAACAGTGCCAAGCTTAGTGTTAGTGTTAATGCTTTTCTTTTCATAGGAGCTCATCCTGATGAACTGCGTTTTCTAAAGTAGATTACAAGACCTATTCCAATAACAGCAACCAATACTACGGAAGCAACGACCAAGGCTGTTGGGAAAGGCTCTGGTTGCAGTTGCGTCTCTAGACTAATTGTGAAGTGGACTGTTTGAGAAGCAGATCCTCTTTCAGTTATAACATTAACTGTTAATGTGTGTGTGCCATTTGACAGGTCAGTTAAAGTTGTATTTCCAGGTAGAGATGCATTTCCAGATAAAGTAAAATATGCATAGAGGGGGATTGCGGACAGAAGGTCTAGCGTATAATCAGCTACAATTTTTTGTTCATCGCAAGCCCAGGTCAAAGGCACTTCAGTTGTGGTATAGGTTTTGTTTTGAGGAGACAGGATTAAGACTTCTGGATACCTGTACTGTGTATTAATTGTGAATTCTACTGAAGAGGACATTTCTTTGCCCGCAGCATCTTGCGAATAAACCTTTAGCGTGTGATTGCCTTCAGCCAAGTTATCCAAAACTGATGTTACATGGAATACAGAACCCCATCTGCCTGGAGCAAAACCTTCATTGTCTGTCCTAGTCAAATTCGTTAGAGTTACATTTGAATTTTCATCAACACAATAGAGAACGCACATAATTTCTGGAGAATTACTCAGAATGTTAACCACAACATGGAGTGGGATAGAAGTGTTTGTGTAGATTATAGATGCTGGAGAGTAAATTATGATGGCAGGTGCTGGAAGCCAATTTGCTTTAGCCACCTCAAGAGTTTGCATTCCAGCTATTATTGATACTGACAGTGCCAAGATGAGCGTTAGTGCTAATGCTGTTCTCTTCATAAGCATCAACTAGCGTTTGCGTTTCTTGAAGTAGACGAGCAAGCCAGCGCCGACTATGACGATGATAACAGTTGAAGCGGCAATGGGCACCGCTGGTAGAGATTGTGGTTTCGCTGTCGATGACGGCGTAGCCGTTGGTGTCGCGGTTGCTATAGGCGCAGTGGCGGTTGGTTCTGGGCTGTTTACCGTTCCGTAGCCGATGGGCGTATACTGCTCGTTTGCTCCTGTATAGCTGCCCCACCAAATCGCACCTCCAATTGTGTACAGAACATCATCAACAACGGCAACGCCCATGTTGGAACGACCGGTTATCATTCGAGCGCCATAACTCCAAGCATCTTTTTCAGGGTCATAAACCAGAGTGGTGTTTAGAGACATCCCGAATAAACCCGCTTCTGATCCGCCAAAAACGTAAATCCTTTTCGGAGCATAAACGCCTGTTGTTGCACCTGCTCCTCCAGGATAGTATCCTTTGGGGTTTGAAGGAAGCTGGGATCCGTTGCTCCATGTGTCCGTTGCAGGACTGTATATTTGGGTTAGATAACTTGAGCCGTTTCCAGTGAAACCTCCAATCACGTAAATCTTGTCATTGACAACCGCAGATGCATATCCTGAGACCGCATTGGGCAACGATGACTTAGTAGTCCACGTATCAGTCTGCGGATCGTAAACTTCATTCACATTTGTGCTTCCGCCTATGAGGTAGATCTTTCCATTAACAATGCTGGCACTTAGTCGATCTCTTGGCGTTGGCATTGGGCTTTTTGCTTCCCACGTGTCCGTTGCAGGGTCGTAAACCTCGTTTATCCCAGTGACGCCTGCGTTAGAGGTTGATCCACCTATGCAATAGATTTTGTTTTGGTAAACGGCAATGCCGAAGTTAACCCTTGGCGTCGGCATGGTTGTCTGGTTAGTCCAGGTGTCCGTTATTGGGTTGTACTCTTCGTTTACGCCTGTACGAGTGTTGATAGGACCGTGAAGCAGAATTCCTCCGATGGCGTATATTCTTGAGTTCACAACTGCAACTTCAAGCCCGTATCGTTGTGTGGGGATTGGTGTTTTCATCGTCCATGAATCGGAAGAAGCAGCAGAAACAGGCTTAACCTGCACAGTAAACAGCGCCATCAGGAAGATCAGAACGAGCAGCGGTGGTGCTGCAGTGAAAGATTTCCTTATTTTTGGCTGATTGCCCATTGAGACTCTGCTCCCAGCCCAAATAACATTACGGGCTACTTCGGTGATTAAAGGGTTCTTGTCAAGGTTTCTTGACAAGACATAATTTTCTTAGTAAAGATTTCTTGACAAGAGCAGCTATTGCTTATCTACGTCTGCAGAGTATGAGTTAAAGTATATTTTACAGCATTGTTGAATTGCAAGAAATCGAAAGTGAACAAACATTCCCTGCTTAATGTTTGCGTTTCTTGAGGTAGACCAGCAAACCAGCACCTCCAACGATAATTCCTATTAGACACGCGAAGCCATCTGCAATTTGAATTTTCTAAAAAGACTGGCTATGCAACAAAGAATAAGTATTAGAAAAGTATCCTTGGTGAATCAATCAATGAGACGTACTGGTGGTTTTGTTTGACGGGTGCAGGCAACCAAATTGAGCCCAAGAAAAGGTCCAGACGCTTTTATTTAATTCTCATTGCCACAGTTTTATCGCTAGCAATAATAGTGGGCGTGGTAGTCTTCGAGTTGTCAAACGTCGGTCAAACCAGTTATGGTCCTGGTCCGGTCGAAATCGAAGTGACAACTGACAAGCCCTTCTACCTGCAGGGCGAAGAAGTGTATTTTGTGATATACGTGAACAATCCGCAAGACTGGCCAGTGCCATACCCGAACTTTCCAGGGTACAGAATAGAAAAGGATGGTCTTAATATCGAGGAAGGCGGCGTGAATATAGATTATGTAATGCCAATACCCACGTTTCCCGCTCATTCAAGAACATTGTTTAACCCCAATTTGCATTGGAACCAAAAAATGGACCTTAACGGAACGCTTGTACAAGTGCAGCCAGGGAACTACACACTAACTGTTTATTTCAACCCAGGACTAGTAGACTACGGCGACGGGGGCAACTGCACCTTTGAGATTCGCCCAACCCCTTAGATTGACATCAGTCCTCAAACATTCACTTCCTTACAAGCGCGCTATGCGAGACACGTTTAGTCAATTTTTCTTGACAAACGCTCTGCAGCGTATTTTAAGTATGCCTGTAGAGTATGAGTGAAAGTATATTACCTATGCATTCTGAAATCACAGGAAGTTACTCAGTATTCTCAGCCAACACTTACGCTATTCTAAAGGTCTAAAGGCTTAATTCCGCTCTCTCTGTTTCATTTTGCATAGAAAAAGCAGTTAGTAAATTAAGAGACTTGTATGAGACTTAGCTTAATTAGTTAGTTACTATTTGTCTCTTAGTTTGTAATCTTGCCCTAATTTTTCGAGTTTAGCCATTTCCTCACGCTTCTGGGCACATTTTCGTCAACGAGTATCTGTGTCAAGCGTTTTGCGCTCTCTTTAGAGGGTGACTGTTACTTCCCGTTCTAGGCATTTTGAAGCGTAGAGAAGTGCAGCTTTGATGTCTTCTGGTTTGAGCTGTGGGTATTCTTTGAGTATTTCTTTTGCAGTCATGCCGTTGGCTAAAAGTTCAATAAGAAGATAGACTGGTATGCGTATTCCATTTATGACGGGCTTTCCAACGAGAACATCAGGGTCGATGGCTATCCTGTCCATTAGTTCTTCCATGCGAATAACCAAAGATAGTGTATTTGTTATCCACAATGTCACATCGCTATATTTTAATTATCTGAAAGAAACAAAGCTTATCCACTTAAGAAACGCTGGCACAGAACTAGCTGCTCAGAAAAGACTATACCCCCTTTATGTAAAGACTGAAATCCCAAACCCAAAACCCCTAAAGAAACCGATTCAAGACACCATTAGATTGACTGATACGCTTGATGATAACTTGGGAAAGGAATATGCATGTTGTTGCTTGGGTTGCTCTTATTTCTGGAAACGAGAAACTGCAGAGATATCAACTTATGCAGTGCATAAAAGAATCTTCAACGCATAGAGTGTCTCGGAAAAGAGAGAAATCTTCACCCAGAGTTGTTTTCCGCTTTGGTAAACAAGACCGCGAAATTAGGCGTTTTTTGGCAAGGCGCAAGCTTATCAAGAAGATTGATAAAGACCGAAACTTGGCGCGCTTATCGCTCTGCAAAAAACTGAAATATTAAGAAAACAAACTAGGAAAGAGGGTTGATTATGGGAAAGAAGTGTCCTCGGTGCCACACTTTCACTATGGAACCATCTGGTCAAATCAAAGCTGGTCCAAGAGGCGGATTGCGTGATGTCTACAGGTGCAGCAATTGTGGTTACCAGTCCATGCGCTGAGCGCGCGTGGCTGTTCCTAAATTCGTTACTAAGGTGGCTGGTGCCGCTATTCTTGCTTCTCAAACATATTTGGATCATATACTAAACCGAGGGGGTAGGCTATGCGCACACAAATAACTCAGCCGAAGCGTCCACAATCAAATAACCACGTGTAAAGCGCGTGAAATTTAGGAACACGCATGCGCGCCATTCGGCAGAACTCTGTGTATATTGTAAGTTGGTAGGACATTACCGTTTATGCTCATTGTTTGGTGTCGTAGCATTATTTAATGAACCTGCTTGCTTTAGGGAAACCGTCGCGCCTGATGGAACGGCACAAAAGACAGGTTGCTGGTCGTTTTGCACTGTGCTTGGCGAGTTCCTAGGGCAAGTTCTACGAACTCTCTCAAGGTTGAAAAGTTAAACTCCCAAGTTGGGCTTCCATACCTCAGCCCGGGGCACATGGCGTCTGCATAGATGAACAATCTTCTTCCTTCATAATCGAATAAGGCTTGGTTTGCCTGTCCGTACTTTGGTTCCGTGAGGACCTTGAAGGGCCACAGTTTACACGCGCCAGGTTTCATGTTTTGCAGCCCGCAAAAGTACGTGTTTGCAAAGCGGCACAAAAACGCGCAGGAACCGTCGTCTACTCTTTTGATGTAAAGCCTATCTAAACCTGCAACAGTTGTCTCTACACCAAACGTTTTAACGATTCTGAGCCATTCGGGAAACTTCAAGACTACGCTGTATAGTTTGCAACAGAAACCGCACGCCGTGCATTTCCAATCCGCGATGCACCGCCATGGAACAAACTGCATTCTGGACACTGTCAAAATCAGAGTAAACACTGACTAAAATCTTTTTCACAAAACCGAAAAACTATGGCTTCTTGTAGAGGTAAATTGTATGTGAGGGATAGCCTAGCTGCGGATTCTCGCAGAAATTATCCACCTTTACGGGTTTCCATCCCACGATTTCGTAGTCATGGGAAACCACGCGAACACCCTTTTTAAGCTCGGTTTCCAGCTTTGGCCTGATTTTTTCATTCGCGCTCGTTGTTAAGTACAGGAAAACCACGTCGGCGGACGTTAAATTCACGTTAAACATGTCACCGTTCACTATCGTCACTCTGTCCGCTAAGCCATTATCGTGGATGGTGCTGAGCGCTTTTTTAGCCAAATCTTCCCTTAACTCGACGCCTACGGCTCTAGCGCTGAAAGTCTTTGCGGCCATTATGACTGTTCTGCCGTCCCCTGCGCCTAAGTCAAATAAGACTTCGCCAGGCTTTAGTTCGGCTAATTGGAGCATATGCTGGATCACTGGAAGCGGGCTTGGAACGAAAGGTGCAATGAACAGTTCATAAGCCTCCGATTGGGTTTAGAAGATTATGCTCTTTAAAGATTTTACGCTGCCCCTATGCTACATAGGTTTCTCTCTTCGGCGTTGGCCTTTTGGCTTCTCCGCATTTCAAGCAACTTTGGGCACAGAATTCCAAGTATTTTTCCTCGTCTTTGGAGCCAACCGCTTCAGCCGCTTTTTGGCAGGTTTCGCTTGGTTCAGCGCAGCCTTCTTCTCTGCAAAGGTTCGATACGTAACTGCAGACCTCCTTCACGTCTTTGGGTTCCAACACGGCTCTGTTGGTGCGCACTAGGAGGCATAATTCTCTGGCCATGACGCATGTTTTAACGTACTTAATGCGCTCAAGAACTTCCTCACGCAGCTTTCTTCGGCTTATTTCCACTCTTTTAAATCTCCTACTGATTGTATGAACGCTTACGCAGAATAAGGCTACTCTCCGCTTAAAAAGTTGTTGTTAACCTTGCTAAATCGCAGTGAATTTGATTAAGGGCAAAAAACAATTCTGAAGAAAACCCTTTTCAAAAGACCATACTTGAGGGATGATTGCCTACCTGAATCGTCTACTTAACGCTTTGCGTTCCGCTTCAAGAACCAACTCATAAAATCTGTCGGTAAGTTTAGGTTCTTTCTCAAGAACGCCGGTAACATCTGACGGCTGAACTTTCCTGGCGCTCAAGGCTACGGCTGCTGCTTTGCCATATTTCGCGATCAACTGCGAGGTCTGCATTGCCTGGGCACGCAGTTTTTCTTCAGCCTTAGCCAGTTTTTGATCCTTCTTTTCGATTAGGGGCAGCGCTTTTTCTTCTTCCACCTTCAAAAGCCCTATAGCTTGGGAACCGCATCTTGGGCACTTGGGTTTTTCGGGCAAGTCTTTAACGCGGATCATTTCCATGTAGTTCCAGCAGTTTGTGCATATGAAG
>Ga0315296_10005295_pt1 | contig 10322 bp, 9 predicted proteins | sample YL17G14_18_MG_FD_203921 | JGI IMG/M metagenome (GOLD analysis project Ga0315296, IMG submission 203921) | Sediment microbial communities from Yellowstone Lake, YNP, Wyoming, USA - YL17G14_18 | ecosystem: Environmental > Aquatic > Freshwater > Lake > Sediment | place: USA: Wyoming | collected... | reverse complement strand
AAGAAGGTACTTGGCTCCTTACCTACAAGCATAGCGGGTTGTGTTCTGGCCTTTGTTTTTGACAAGCCTCTGGCTCTTATAGAAGAGGAAGTGTCTGGGAGAGTCATAACCGCGACTTTCGAGGTACAGACCAAAAACGGATAGACAGAAGCTCTACGTCGAGACGCTAGGCGTCGTTTTCTCGGTTATGACTATAGGGCTTTCAGCGTATAAAGAGCAAAGACTTGAAGTCTACGTTAGCCTATTTGCAGTCGGATATTTTGCCATTACAGCGCTCTTTAAGCCGAGGAAGAGACTATTCGACGTTGTGGGTGCTGGCCTGTTCCTCGTTTTCTGCTACATAGTCGCAATGAAGGTTCTGGATATCCTGGGCACAGTATAAATAATCATGTATAAAGAGAAGAAAATCTCGGTAGTAGTTCCAGCCTACAATGAAGAAATGTTAATAGAGCATACTTTGAGATCTATCCCTGATTATATTGACAAGATATATGCCGTAGATGATGGTTCCCCGGATAATACATTTGAATTAATAGAGGAAATAGCTGAGGAAGATAGAAGAATTATACCGATTAAACAGGAGAGTAATAGGGGCGTCGGAGCAGCGATTGTAATTGGCTATAAGAGAAGCCTTGAGGATGGCATCGACATTGCAGTAGTTATGGCCGGAGACAACCAGATGGATCCGGTTTACATACCTTCGCTTGTCGATCCAATCATTGAGAATAGGGCTGATTACACTAAAGGGAATAGGCTAATGAAAGCGGCACATATGAGGGGGATGAGTTATTGGAGAAGATTAGGAAACTCTCTACTTACTCTGATGACTAAAATTTCATCGGGTTATTGGAATATAATGGACCCTCAAAACGGTTATACAGCCATCTCAAGAAAGGCCCTAGAAACCATTGATTTAGACTCCATATACCCTTCTTATGGCTATTGTAACGATCTCCTCATGAAATTGAACGTTTTCAGTTTACGGGTCATGGATATTTCAATCCCCGCCCGTTACGGTAAAGAAAAATCAAAAATCAGGTATGGTAGATACATTATAAAGGTTTCATGGCTTCTACTTGGTAACTTCTTCTATAGGATAAAGATGAAATACCTCTTTCTAAGCTTAAATCCTATTGCATTCTTTTATTTAGCTGGATTTATATTAGTACCAGTTGGGTTGTTTTTAGGCACTCTATCTCATCCTATCTTTTTTAAAGATCTATTATCTTTACCAATACTTCTTTTAGGTTTACAATTAATTCTAATAGCCATGCTATTTGATATACAAATAAATAACCAAAATAAATAATAAATGAATTCGAATTTTGTTATTTGTCGTGCGAGACGGAACATGTGGATTCCCAGTACGGTTAAGCGCGCGCGAGTATAATTGGTGAGCAGCTTCTTGATGGAGACAGTGAGGATGTGATATTCGTCATCGGGGTTCATGTTTCGCCTCTTCAAAATGTTATTCTATATATAAATGAACAGTTGGGGAAAATAGAAGAGCCGCTCAGAGAGATCTCCATATGAAAATTGTTGTAGATATTAATCATCCAGCACATGTCCATTTCTTCAAGAATTTCATCAATGAAATGAGGAAGAGGAATCACGAGGTTCTTGTAACAGCGACAGTTAAAGACGTGAATTTGAAGCTTTTAGACCTTTATAGCATAGACTATGTCCTGCTGGGGGACTATGGGATCTCTCTTTCAGAGAAGCTTGCTAATTTACCCGTTATTGACTTGAAGATGTTTAACGCTGTGAGGTTTTTCAAACCGGATATTTTCTGTGGAGTAGGCTCAATCAGAGCGCCTCATGTAGCTTGGTTAATGAGTAAGCCAAGTCTCAATTTCTATGATACCGAGATCAGTAAGGAGCAACGGATGCTATTCATGCCCTTTGTAAGTCAAGTATTCACTCCTAATAGTTTCTTATTGTATCTTGGTGAGAAGCAAATCAGGTATAGAGGATATCATCAATTTGCGTTTTTACATCCGAGTTGGTTTAAACCAGATGTTTCAGTTTTGGAGAGACTCGGCTTAAATAAACGTGACCAGATTATTACAGTACGATTTGTAGCCTGGAACGCAACCCACGATGTTGGTCACCATGGGATAAGGGATAAACTCGGCTTCCTGAAAGAGATGGAGAAGTTTGGACCATTGTTCATCAGCTCGGAAACTCCCTTGCCGACCTCTTTGGAAAAGTATCGTTTTCCTCTTCCTCCAGTATATTATCATGATTTGTTGTTTTATTCTAGTTTGTATGTGGGGGATGGCGGTTCCACCGCACTAGAAGCGGCTACACTAGGTACTCCTTCGGTTCTGATTGACACAAGCGCTAAATATTGTGGTGTTATTCACGAACTCAACCATTATGGGTTATTGTATTATTTTGATGATCAGGAGAAATCATATTTAAAAATAAAGGAATTATTAATAGACTCAAATTTGAAGAAACGGGGACTTGAAGGAAGAGACTTATTAATAAAGACTCATATAGATGTTACGTCGTTCCTTGTTTGGTTTGTAGAAAATTATCCTGAGAGCAAATACATCGTAAAAGAAAATCCTAATTACCAAAAGCGGTTTATCTTATCTTAGCTTATAAACAAATAGAATTTAACTATGTTTAATAGAGTTCTTTTTTTAAGCCCACACACTGATGATGTGGAACTTAGTGCTGGGGGTACAATCGCTAAATTCGCCGAGGAAAATAAAGAAGTACATGTTGGAGTTTTTTCGTATGCTGAAAAGTCAGTGAAGGAGACTTTACCTAAAAAGATACTTCTTAACGAGAGCAAGAAATCCTTAACCTTGCTTGGCGTGCCCTTTTTAAATATTCATTATTTTGATTTTAAAGTTCGGAACTTCTCTGAAAATAGGCAGGATATTCTGGAGGACTTGATAAGGTTAAGAAATGAAGTCCAACCGGATCTTGTTTTTCTTCCATCTACCAGCGATGTTCACCAAGACCACCATACGATCCAGATGGAAGGACTGAGAGCATTCAAGACCTTCTCATCGATCTTTGGATATGAGCATCCTTGGAACAACTTGACTTTCACTACGGACGTGTTCATTAAACTGAATCAATCCCACGTGGACAAGAAAATCCAAGCCTTGAATTGTTACGAATCTCAGAAGGACAAGCCATATTTTAATCCTGATTATGTAGCTTCGTTGACTAAAGTTAGAGGCAACCAGATCGGTGTTGCATACGCCGAGGCATTCGAACTAGTTAGGTTATTGCTAGGATGACTTAATTGAAAGTCTCTATACATCAACCTAATTATTTTCCATATTATGGATATTTCCATAAAATAAAAAACTGCAATATATTTGTTTTTTTAGATAACGTTACATTTTCTAATAATAGTTATATTAATAGAAATAGAATAAAAACCCAAAAAGGTCTTACTTGGTTGACTGTACCTGTAGTAAAAACTAATATATTAAAAACTTCAATTAAAGATATATCTATATCAAATATTAGTGATTGGGCCACTAAGCATTGGAATATCATAGACAATAGCTATAACAAGAGTAAGTATTTTCAAATATACAAAAATTTTTTTAGATCTGTATACGATAAAAAGTGGGAAAATTTATGTGATCTTAATGTTTATACCGTACAGAAAATATGTGAAATCTTAAACATCGATACTAATTTTATCAGAGCTTCTGAATTAAATGTTAAAGGATCTGGCTCCGATATTATTTTGAATATATGTAAAGAACTAAATGCTGATATCTATTTCTCTGGGATTTCAGGAAAAAGTTATCTTAATGAACTTGATTTCAAAAAAAATAACATTCAGATAATCTATCAAAATTTTGAACATCCTGTTTACCCACAATTATTTGGTCAATTTATCTCGAATCTTTCAATAATCGATGTTATTTTTAATATTGAAGATATTTTTTAAAAGTTTGTTTACTCAATATCTCTGATGGTTTTTGTTCGACAAACCAAATTTATTTTTGCCCATACCTTGGGAGATATTCGTTTTTACTCTATGTTTAAAATAATAAAGAAAAATGAATTTAATAATTATGAAATGTTAAAGAATTCACAAAACAAATTATTGAAAAAAATGATAACATACTCATATAATCAAGTGCCATTTTATAAAAAATTATTTGAAAAATATGTATTCAATAGTATTAACATTGGTGATACCATCTGGAAGTGACTTAATTTGGAACTATGGTCGAGATTTCTTTCGATAGATAAAAAGGATACGTGAGATAAGGCATGTTTAAAGATAAAAACCTCTTAGTTATCTCTCATTCCTACGCTAACTTTATTAAAGATCAGGTTGAAACCATCTCAAAATATTTTAATCAAATTTATGTTCTTGTTAGATATAATCCTCTAGCTGAATATTCTAATTTTTTTTATTTTTTTAATTATCAAAGCTTTATGAAAAAATATAAGATTGATCTATATAGAAAACCTAAAAATATTACAATCATTGTAACCCCTATTACATATCTTCCTTTAGATATATTTTATAAAAAAGTGGGCATCAGCCATTATTCGTCAGTGTATGCAGCTATAAAAAAGTATAATGTGAAGTTTGATCTAATTCATTCTCATTTTATTTGGTCCTCGGGCTATGTAGGGGCTCTTTTAAAGCAGAAGTATAATAAACCATTAATTATTACAGGTCATGGTTACGACTTATACGATTTACCATTTCGAAATAAACTATGGCGTGAAAATATTATATCTGTGTTAAGTAATGCTGATCATATCATTACGGTTAGTAATAAAAATAAAGAGATTCTTGAGAGTTTGAATATTAACTCCCCTATTACCGTAATAACCAATGGTTATAAAGAAGAGAAATTTCATCCAATGAATAAACAATTATGTAAAAGTCAGCTTAATATACCAATAAATAAAAAAATATTATTAACAATAGGAGATTTAGTGGAAATTAAAGGTCATAAATATTTAATAGATGCGCTAAGGTTATTAAAAAGGAATCGAACTGATTTTATTTGTTATATAATTGGAGAAGGAGAATTAAAAGGATCATTAAAAAAACAAATACAAGATAATGACTTGAATGATAATATTAAACTTATGGGGTGGATAAATCACAAAGAGATATCTTTATGGATGAATTCAGCTGATTTATTTATTTTACCAAGTTTAAATGAAGGAAATCCAACTGTTATGTTTGAGTGTTTAGGCTGTGGGCTACCCTTTATTGGAACAAACGTTGGAGGTATTCCAGAAATTATTAATTCAAACTCATTTGGTTTTCTTGTACCTCCTAAAAACTCAATAGATCTTAAAAACGCAATCATCAAAGGGCTTGAAAAAAACTGGGAAAAAAATAAAATTATATCCTATGGGAATCAATTTAGGTGGAATATTCTCGTTGAAAAAATTATTAATGTCTATGACAAATACCTATACTAATGATTTTATTAATAGAGAATATTCTTTAGTTGTATATGAGTGATTTAGGAACTATTTGATCAACCATAAAATTGAGGAGATTGTAAGCTTCTATGAAATCGTGCACGCGAAATCGAAATGTTCAATATTCTGAGGAAAGAATTGATCTTGATGATTAAAGATCAAAAAAATTTTTCTAAATACATTTTATTATTCTCTGGTTTATTAATATTAATAATAAGTTATTTAGGTTACAAAAATCCGGTATTAAGTTATGAACTTTCAATTTATAATTCTACTCCTATGATTATTTGGGTTTTATATATTATTGTATTACTGTTCTTATATTTTGTTTCTATATTTATGATTAACAATAAAACTAGTAAAAAAATAATTCATTTATTAATATATGTATCTTTAATGGCTCATTTCATTTTTTTAACTCTTCCTTACATAAGAGGATATTACACATTGGGAGGAGATCATATAACACACTCATTTATAGTAAAAAATTTATTACTGAACGGACATATTGAATTAACAAATATTTATCCAATATCTCATATTTTTGCTACGACACTAGCTCTTTTTACTAATATAGATTATAATTTGATAATTAACATATCTTCTACAATTTTTTCTTTATTTTTCATCTTGTCCTTATTTTGTTTAGGAAAACTAATCATATCTGATCAAAGAACTCAAATTATCGGTTTCATAACTTCAACATGTATTTTTATTACAGATTACCAAATTTTTTTTATGCCAAATGGCTTTTCTATTTTATATTTGCCATTAATTATTTATTTATTTTTTAGATCTATTATACATGATAAAAAAGAAGATTGGATTTTATTTATTTTAAATATATATTTATTAATCAAATTTCATCCAGTTTCTTCATTATTTGTAAATATATATTTTGTCATATTCATTGGAGTAGTATATTTTGCTCATCAAAATTTTAAAAACCAGATATTTGGATATAATAAAATTAAAAATGTCATAAATATAATTTGTTTTAATATTATATTATTTGTAGTTGAATTTATATTCTATACTCAATATTTTTATGGGAATATAAGATTAATTTTCTTAGAGTTTTTTGGATTAACACCTAATTTATATGGACTATCTGCAAATGAAAAACTTACAAAAATGGGTTTTACCCTAATAGATACTATAAGATACATAATCATTACACACGGACAAAATTTAATATTGGGATTCTTATCTTTCTTGTGCTTCGTATTAGTTTATCAGAATAAATTATCTTTAGCCCTTACGCGTAAGTATATTAGCTATATACTATTAGGCAGTATTTTTTTATTTGGTAGTTTATATTCGTTAGCCGGATTAGGACTAGTACCAGGCAGCTCAGGACTAGATTTAATTAGACTTTTACCTTATTCCATGATTTTCGCACCAATTTTTACAGGAATTATAATATCATACTATTCAAACAATAGAGTTAAAAAAATAATAACTATAGTTATTCTGTTAAGTGCTTCAACTATAAGTATTATAAATATATTTCCTTCTCCTTACACTTATCAACCAAATCCCCTTACAATGAAATCTGAGGTCATAGGGTGCATATATATTAAAAATTATAAAATCCCTGAAACTAGTACTATGATACTATCTGATTCTCCCGATAGGATCTTTACCGGTATATTAAATCAAACAGATTTATTTTATTTTAATTTAAATTATTTTAATCAAGTTCCTGATCATTTTGGATATAATATTAATAGTACATTATCATCATTAAAACAAGAGGGGTTTTATCTATATTATATTAAAGAAGATTATATTTTATATAATACGGTGTATTCTCCAGTAGGGAGATACCTTTATAGTGATTTTAATAAACTAAATAATGATATCAATGTTAACAAATGTTATACAAATAACAATGTCGTTTTTATGTTTATTAATTAATAGAAAACTAGTTAACTTGTCTCTACTCTTCAAATCTTTCTTCATCACAACACTTGCTGGTCGCTGTCTTCTCGATCCCATATTTTTGCGTACTTATATTAACTCGCGCGCGATCCAGCTGGGCCTCCGTTGTACGTCTGAACAAGTCGACGAGTGTGGATTCGCCGAGTTTCAGTAGGTTGAGTCAGATCTGCAGGTTCGAGAAGGGTGGGTTCTGTAAGAGGCTGAGGGGCCTGTATTACGACCAGGATTGCCCTAAAAATCAGCTGAAGGGAAATAAAACCATTTTTAATCATTTTATGGATAATGCAGCATGTGCGTCGATATATGCTCCATACATCATCGCGCGTATTTTTATTTCATTGAAATTGTTTATGTACTAAATATGTTATTAAATTATATATGTTGAAAGTAGAGGTAAATTTAAAACCTAGAAATGTATTTATACTAAATACACATTGATGAAAAAAAAATCTCTTACACTTATTCAAATCACAGATCATTGTTTAGCGGAAATAGGTGGATCTGTGACTCTTTTTTTTGATTTATCAAAAAATTTAAGTCCTTTTATAGATAAACAACTACTTTTTGTAACTTCATCACCTAAAAATATGAATATTTTTAAACATTCTATTTCTTCGAACTCAAATCTTTATCAGATTCATGCTGTTCACAGTTATAAAAAAATACGTTTCCTAGGTATTCCTACGTTTCTATTTTTATATGCTTTTAATTTGATCCGAATTTTAAGAGAGTTAAATCTTGAAAATAATAAGAATATTGTATTTGTTCATTGTGTTTTGTTGGGTGCATTTTTATTATTTTGGAGGAAAATGTTTGGTATAAAAATGCCTGTTTTAGTTATTGACGCCGCTTCATCTCATTTTAGAAGTGGTATTGGTACTTGTATTAAGAATATTATATCATTACTTTTTTTTTCCCTACTTAATTGTGATAAATATTCGTTTGGCGCCGATATTAATGATGTTAAACGTTTAACTAAAATTGTAAAACTACTACGAATTAATTATGATATACATTATTATGGAATTGATACAGATTATTTTAAACCGAGTGAAAAAACAAGTGATCAATTCATTATTCTTTTCCCTCATAGATTAGATGCTTATAAACAGCCAGATTTAGCTATTAAGATATTTCAACAATTTATAAATAATAATACTGGGAAAGACATAAAACTCTTTTTTGTTGGAGGTGGTCCAGAATATTATAAGATTAAAAAATTCGTAATTTTATCAAATATTGAAGATAAGGTTATTTTTTTTGGTTATGTAGAACAATCTAAAATGAAATCTTTTTACAATTTATCTGATGTTTTTATAGGAACCTCATTAAAGTCAAATTATGGGCTAGCAATCCAAGAGGCCATGTCTTGTGCCAAACCAGTAGTGATTTTTGAAGGCGAATTCTTTGATGATGATGTTGACTTAGTTGAACATGGGTTAGATGGATTTAAAGTAAAAAACGGTGATATAAATGAGTTTGTAAACCATATTCAATTATTATACGAAAATAATGATTTAAGAAAAGTAATTGGAATAAATGCTCGTAATAAAATAATTAAAAAAAGAAGTAAAAATAACATCATTAAAAACTATGTTAAAATAATGAATGAATTATACAATAAAGAGGATTTCGATTAATCTATTTTTTTATTTACTCTCCCTCAAGTATTTATAAATCAGTTAAAAAAGCCCATGGACTCTCATGCGCGTGCGTGAGGTTATTTCAAACATTCGTGTATGTCCAAATTAAACAATATAAACAGATATTTGTATGATCCCCAATCTCTAGTCTCCCAGAGGCATCTAATACTGATCCTTCACCTACCCATACATATTTACCACATTTAAAGTGTTCAATCGAGATAATTTTTGCATTTTTTCTAATCCGATACCCTTCAAGCAATCCTAATAATTCAGCCCTTTTATCATCAGTCATTAACGAGCTGGTAAGATAGTTAAAATTTGGTTTCTAAGATTCTTATTTTGCATTAGATTTTTAAATAAACCCATAAAACGACCTACTTATGACGTAGATATAAATTATTGTTATTATTAGATCGGCTCGCGATAGTGAACCCTGAGAAACAGGATGTGTGCGCGCTGTAGACTTCATTCTTAGTTTGTCCATGCAGATAAAAAGCCAATATAATCGAGAGGATTCGTATTAACTCGGTTTTTCATTTCCACACTTGAAATAGACGTCTATTAGCCCGCATTAACACCTGAAAACCAGCCAAACAAGCCCACAAGCAGCCCCCCTAACAGCCTAAAACCACATAAACACGCCTCAAACCCATGTGGAAACACGCTAAAACAGCCACTCTAGAGCCCCCACCCGCCTCCTCAAGCCCCGGATCGATGGCCCACGCTACGAACCAACGCCTAAAGAACCCAGCTGAAGCAGGTTAAAGCACAGACAACTGAAAAACATCTTCACACGGACCCGAGGCAGACCAGTCACAAGCACACGCCCACCGTTGAACACCCGCTTTATGACGACGAAGGTCCTCTCCACAGGCCTCCTCCTCAAGCCGCGCGCAGGCTGATTAAATAATTGGTGTAAAATGGTTTATATCCCTCTTTCTCTTTTTGTATGTGTTTAGCTGATCTGAAAATGAAGTTCATTTTCGCCCTCTTTTCGAAAGCTACTCATCATACAGTAAAAAAGAAGATCAAATTAAGCTTCTTTTAAGTGAGCTAAACACATACCTCTTTTTTATGCTTAAAATGGACCCCTACGATAGACGGATCATCAATAGTCTGAAAGGCGGAATTACAAAGGAGTTCGGCCAGCTGCTCTCAGACGCGGGTTTCTCCCACAACACCCTCAGGCAACATCTGGACAATTTGGTTGACGCCGGTCTGGTGGTGAGGCTGAAGAGGCCTAAGGAGGGCTCTGGGAGGCCCAGGTATGTCTACGAGCTGTCGAGGGGC
>Ga0315296_10005294_pt1 | contig 10325 bp, 5 predicted proteins | sample YL17G14_18_MG_FD_203921 | JGI IMG/M metagenome (GOLD analysis project Ga0315296, IMG submission 203921) | Sediment microbial communities from Yellowstone Lake, YNP, Wyoming, USA - YL17G14_18 | ecosystem: Environmental > Aquatic > Freshwater > Lake > Sediment | place: USA: Wyoming | collected... | reverse complement strand
CAATAGTAGGTGCGAGGTTCCCAAAGGAACTGGATCTCAGCCGAGTCTGGCAAGTTCTCGTTGATATAATCCATGGCTCGGTAATAATCTCCCAAATTGTTTTCCAGGTATTTTTCTCTCCTTTGTACCCCCGCCAGGTAGAGGAGGGGGTTGTTGGCAAGGAACTCCATCGCCTGGGTCACTAGGTTGAGGACGAGGGTCAGGACTACCACCGCTGTAACGAAGCGCGCTAGAGAGAATTGAGGCCACCTGAAATCGCTCTCCTCGATGCTCTGAGCCAAAGCGATGCATAGGAAGACCAGACCCGGCAGGAGCAACCTCGCCTGAAAGAGGGATTGAGAGCGCACCACTCCCCAGGTCCAGAAGGCGAACTGGGCCAGGAAGAGGAAGAGGAGATAGTTGACCACCGTTTTCTTTTCACCTCCAGGGGTGAGGCGGACGAGGAGGAGAAGAGGAAGAAGAGCCAAGAGGAGAGGCCCGGTGCGCCCATCATAGAAGGTCCCATCCTGCGTGCCCAGGGTAACCGTGAGAGGGAGGGCGATGATCCGCCAACTTAAACCCAGGCCGGTTCCTGGCTGCTCATACCATCGGCTGAGGAAATGATCCCAATCTTTCCCTCCAAAGATGAAGGGGTAGAAGGGGTTCCCTACCAGATAGAGGTTCCGGAGATACCAGGGCGAGGCCACAAGGAGGGCTGGTAAGGCGAAAAGGAAAAGCGAACGGAAGAGTGAAGATGCCCTTTGGCGTTCTCTTACCCCTTGGTAGAGGATGAGGAGGGCCAGGCTCAGGGGGACCACAAAAGCGGTGTATTTGACCCCCATGGCGAAGCCAGAGAGGGCCCCTGAGAGGAGGAGCCATTTTCCCTCTTTGAAACGTAGCCAATTCAATAGGGCGAAGAAGGCCAGAACTTCATAGAGGACTAGCCCCAGATCGGTGTAGGCCCATCCCATCACCACCCAGACCATGGGCATCGACCAGACAAGGGCCAAGGACCACCAACCGACCTTGGAGGAGAGATATCTCTTGGACAGGAGAAATATGGCAGCGCCGGCCAAAAGGCCGTAGAGGTAGTGGATCAGTTTAGCCACTATATCTCCCTTAAGCAGCATCCCCCAGGTGAAGAGCATCTCCATCAGAGAGGGGAAGTATAGGGCGAAGTTATCCACGGCCCAGATACGATGCTCTTGGATATAGAGTTTGGGCCCCACCAGGTGGTAAAGAAGAGCGTCGAAGGAGATGGGAGGAGCCAAGGCTAGAAGGAAGGAAAGAGATAGGGTAGCCACAAGGTAGAGGCCGATGAAGGGAGGAGGGCGAGAGGGAAGACGAAGTTGAGTCACTCGCTTCAGAAGGGAGAGGATCTGGGGGAGAAGAAGCAGAGCCAAGCCCAAGGAGAGGGCGTAGAAGAGCCAAGGGTAAAGGAGTCCCAAGAGTCCCAAGCCTAGAGTAATCAGAGAGAGAATGCCTAGCCCGATGCCAGCACTGAAGACGAGGCTCTCCCCCGGCGAAGCGAAGGACAGGCCCACAAGCAACCTCTTCCCCAATGCGGTGCCCAGGAGAAGGATGAATAAAGCCAGGGCGATGTTGAGGAGGGAGTCGGCGAAGGCGAGGAAAGTTTCAACGGTGAAAGGTTTCTGGATGCGGTAGAAGAGGAGGTAGACCAAGAAGATCCAGAGGATTGAGACAGCGACCAGGAGGAGATACTTGATGCCAGATGGGGAGCGCTTCATTACACTCTCCTCTGCAAGGGGTGACCTTCCCCCAGATTTCTCTCTACATAGATCAAGATGGCCAAAAGCAAGGCCGGTGAGAGGATCAGATCGATATCCAGGGGGATGGATTGCCTGATGACCCAGGAGAGCCAGGGGATGAGGGTAAGTGTTGACCAGGAAACAAGCCATAGCAGTTTGGGTGTCGCTCCCTGGCTAGCGTGCAAGTATCTCAGACAGAATAAGGCAGGGAGGAGAATGAGCACCATGTTATATACACTTGTTTCAGGGCTGACGAGCAGAGTTACAAGAGTAGCTGCGGATATGACCAGATGAAAGGACGACTTGGTGCTGGTTTTCATACCTCGCCGAATCATCAAAAGGAGGTAGGCCAAAGCAGCCATCGAGATCAAGGCGGTCAGAAGACCAGAAGCCGTTGACGAGAATAGGAGAGCAAACGATCTTTCCAAAGGATTGAACGTAGAACTGTATTCTCTGTAGGTCTGCATTCCAGAGAAAAAGGAGGCCATCCAGTCGCCGATGAAGAACCATGGCAGGATGAGGAAAAGAGCCATTAGCGAACAGAAGCTGGCCAGAAATGTCCAGCGCTTTTCAAATATCGCCCAGGCCAGCCACACAGGTATCAGCAAAAAGATGAGTTGAGGCTTTATCGTGGTCAGGGCTAGACAAGCGCCGGCTAGGAGATATCTCCGCTCCCCATAGGCCCAAAGAGCCATCGCCAGAAGGAATAGAATTAGGATGGAGAACTGACCGATCAGAAGAACTATTATGCTGTATCGGTACAGCATGGCAACCATGGCTATAAGTACAAACATGGGGGTCCCTACGCACCACTTTAACCATCTCAGGATCAGGAGAACACTGGCTAGTAACCAGAACTGTTGGCTGACTAGCCACAGGGTCACCGCCACAGGAAAAGGGAGCAGGACGAAGAAAAGGATTACGAAGGCCACATAGGCCGGGTAAGCGAATGCTTGCTGATCCTCTCCCTCCCCGGCAAGTCGGCCGTACATACCCAGTTGTATTTCACGGGTCATCTCTGGGCTGTAAGGATTCTGGCCGTGAAAGAGCATTGCCCGGGCACCGTGCCACCTTTGGTACAAGTCAAAGCCGTTGCCTTGCTCTCTGACCCAGACTTGGTAGATGGCAACGGAATCCAAAATCACAAATGCTAGCAGTAGCAGGAGAACGGCAACTCTTTTGCGGTCGATTGGTTTTTGCTTCCTTTCTGTCAACACTCACTCCTCAGCGCTGCTGATTCGTATTCCAAGGATGACAGCCATGCAAAAAAGAGGGAAGGGCAAGAACATCACAGGATGCTCTGCATCCCCTTGGACGGTGGCCAAAAAGAGTGCCCAGGGGCCCATGAGTAAGGCTGAGGATAGAGGTGTGGCTACCCACCGCCTCTTGGCCCATTGAGCGAGCCAAAAGATGAGGGGCAGAAGCAGTAACACCTGATTTGTAGTACCTGTCTGGATAGGGATAAGGAGGGTAACGATGATGGTTAGAAAAAGAGCCTGGTATGTATCTCCTTGACCTCTCAGGGCCTTGACCCATCCGTAGATCATATACCCCCCCAACATTAAGGAGGTGAGGAGTATGCCCCAGGAAGAGAGTTGAGAGGGAAATAGGAAATCGAAGAGGATGCCCAGGGGCGATTTGCCTGCTGTGTAGAGGCTAGTGTAGGCCTGATACCGGCTCAAGCCAGCCAGGAAAGAGGGGATCCAGGTGGGAAGTATAAACGAGGGGAGAAGTAGAAGGACGCCCATGGCAGCCAAGAAGCCACCCGGAATCCTATACCTTCGCCATCTCAAAGCCCAAAGGAGGAGAAAAGGGATGAGTAAGAAGATTATCTGAGGCTTTATTGTAGCCAAGGCTAAGGAGCAGCCGGCGAGAAGATCCCAGCCTCGCTTTATTGCCCAAAGGGCCAAGGCTAACAGGGCTAGGACGGGGATGGTGAACTGGCCCAGTATTATGCTTCGAGCGGTGGGATAGAGGAGTAGGCACCATAAGGATAAGGCGAGGAGCCCGCCGGAAGAGGGCCTCCAATCGAAGGTTCGCAAGGTTATGATCACCGTGGCTAAGGTGAGGAAAACCAAGCCGCTCAGCCAGAGGGCTTGGGCTTGGGGGTAGGGCAAGAAGGCTAAAGGGAGGATGTATAAAGAGACGTAGAGGGGGTAGGCGAAAGCCACTTGATCCTCATCTCCTCTTGCTGGCCGCCCATACATACCCTTTTGTATCTCCAGGGTCACCTCTTCGGAATAGGGGTCTTTGCCCTCTAACAACAAGGCTCTAGTGCCTCTCCAACGGGAATAAAAATCGTTGCCGCTGGGGATCTGGGAGGTGAAGACCGAGTAGGCGCTGTAGGCCAGGAGAAGGTATACCGCCAGGGTAATGGCCGCTGCTAGAAGCAAGTGCCTTTTGTCCACGCGGGTTGTCCGGTAAGCCGTACAAGAACGCCCCATATTCAACCTCTAGGATAGGCCTTTATGACCGCACCATCAAAAGTCTATCACACCGGGTGTCCCTTTTCTAGTGCCCGTTGGTACTATTGCATTTTCCGGGTAGCACAAATCTCACTTAGGCCGGATTTCATACACGTGAAAGTCTGACCGGTCGCGGTAGATCTCGCGCAAATGTCTCTCCTTGAAGGCGAAGAAGAGTCGCATCCCCTCTTCAATTCTCCCTTCCTTATCCCAGAGTAGTAGCCACGCCACATCGACCTCGCTCAGGAGGATGTGAGATACCCCCCAACTCTGGAGGAGGGCTAGGATTCCTTCCTCAGAGCCGCCGAGTGGCTCCAGGTATCCCCACCAAATATTGTTGGTGGCGTCAGGGATATAGTCTCGTTGCAGATAGTATCCTCTCTTATCACCGATGAGGAGGAGCCTCGACTTTTCAGGAAGGTTCTGATTCACATATTTAATGGCCGCGTAGTCGTTCAGGCTGTGCCTCAAATAGGCATCTGCGGACTCCAATCCCAGAATAACAGGGAAAGGGTTCCCTAAAGTCAACAGTGTTATGAGGAGTTGTAGCCCTAGGCTTATGAGCAGAACCGAGATCACTGTGGCGTGAACGAAAAAATCCCAAGGCAGCCGCCGAGACTTAAGGTTCGCGATTTGATATAGCACGTACGCCGTGACTACACTCAAGGCCGGATAGATGGGGAGAAGGAAGCGCAGGTCCTGGGTAGTGATTGCCCAGAAGACAAAACGGGCTAGCGATAGGGCCAGTAGCCAGTTGACCGTTCGATTCTTACGCCAGACAAGCCAGAAGGGGAGAAAGAGGGATAGAAAGCTGGGAAAAGCAGGGGGAGCATGGCCGAACAGGTACGAGTGAGTGTAAATCATCCAAGGCAGAGAAAGATAGCACTGCAAACTATGTCCGCAGCCTAGGTTGGTGGCCAGGTAGGCATCGGCCTGGACTCGCTCGATAGGGTAGTTTAGCCCTCCAAAGAAGTAGGGGTAGATCGGATTGCCTAGCCAAATCCAGTTCTTCAGATACCAGGGAGAGGCTAGGGCGGTCGCTAGCGCAACCCAGAGCAGTAGATCCTTAGCCGTCCTATCTATTCTGCCTTGGTTGCTCTGCCAGCTGCTGAAGGCGATGGCCACAAACAGGAGGATGAACCCCTGTAAAGCCAAGTACTTGGTCCCCAAGGCAAAACCCATGAATAAGCCGCTGCAAAGGAGCCATTTTCTATTTTGGTTTTGTCTCCAAAGGAGGAATCCGTAGAGAGCCAAGAATTCATAGAAGGCCCAAACTAGATCGATGTAAGCCCATCCTGCCTCGATAACGAAGATAGGGATCGACCATAGGACCGCCAGACTTAGCCAGGCGACCTTTGGCTTCAAGAAACGCCTCGCCATGCTGAAGACGGTCACGCTGATGAGAAAAGCGAAGGAGAGGTGAATGAGTTTAGCGGCCATGGGTGAGCCTAAGGCCATGGCAATGGTGTAGAGCATCTCCGCCGTGGCCGGAAAGTTGGCCTGAGGAATGTCAGGGAAGGATACAAGGCGATGTTCAGCCAGATAAGTCTTAGGGGCGGTGAGGTGGTATACCAGGCCATCATAGTCGGTGGGAGGGGTCAGGGCTTGGAGTAGGCTGGACAAGGCCAGGACAGCGATGAACAGGGTGATGACCTTTTGGAAAGAATCTAAGGGTTGCCTGGAGGCCCAGACCTCTCGAAGTAAGCGAGCCAGGTGGGTCCATTCGCCTTTGGCCGCGAGAGCGAGGAGGCCAAGCAAAAGCACGAAGGCCCAACTATGATAGAGGCCGAGTAAGCCCAGGCCTAGGGTGGTGTAGGCGACGATGCCAAGGCCGATCCCGGTGGCGAAGATGAGTTTTTCGAGGGGCTCCTCAAAGGGTGGTAGAAGGAACCGGATAACCCATAGACCTACAACAGCGCCGAGAGATACGATGGCGATAGCGAGGGCTACATCGAAGATCCTATCCAGAAAAAGTAGGGGGCTGGTCTGGGATGGGGGAAGGTCCGACAGCAAGAGGTGTGCACCGGTGAGCAGAAAGCCTCCCACTAGCAGGGCCAGCAATTTGAAACCTCTTCTTGATCTGGGGTAGGTTCGCAATGTCCTGTCCAAGGTCTAGCGGGGACTTCGCAGATCATATAGTGCTACATTAAGCCCCGCAAATTGCTGCTCATAAGTCTTCTGGTAATATTGGTTCAGAGTAGTCTCGGCTTTCCACTCTGGTTCCTTACACGGAGAGACCATAAACCTGCTACAGCCCTCGTACTTTGGCAGGATGAGCCAGGCTCTAGTGTGCTGATCAAGGCGCGAAATGACTTGCCCCAGATTGTCGTCCTGGAAGCCGATAGTATCTACGATTGGGCACTTACCTGCGGAATCCCTCAGTCGCTTCGCATAGTAGTCGAAACCCGTTGAAAACCATGCCGGCTCGAATACGACGATGTCCCCATTGTTGTATTGGGTGCAGATGAGGTGGGTGACATCGCGCCACTCCTCCTTGTCAACCCCGGTGTAATAGGCTGCAAGGTTTTGAGTGATGAAAAGGGTCGCGATCGCAAACACTCCACCTGCAAGTACGGCGACAATCGAAGTCCGGAACGCTTGACAGAATCCAACGGCTGTGGCCAAGAGGAGAGCAGGCAAAATTATTATGAGATGCCTGGCGGTGACAATTGGATATACTCTGTTTACTCCGAATGATAGAAGCAAGGGCACAGCAATCCAGGCTAGTAGGAGCGCAAATCTCTCGTTTCTCAGGCGTACATCGGATGGCAAATGATTGGGGCTTCCTATGGTCTTGCCAGTTGCCAGGTAGGTATCAGGGCGCGGTAGCCACTGTAGAAAAGCGGTAGTGCCAAAGGCGCAGAGGATCAGAGCGGTGAGCGGATGTGGTCCCATTAAGTCGGTGAGAACCTTGAGGAAATACCCCCAGGAACTGGTAGTTGCGTGCCGCAAGCCGGCGGTCCAGGCAATCTGAGAAAGTACCACGGGCACCATGAGCGCTAGAAGGAGAAGAAGAAAGCCCTGCCACAGTGCCCATGCGGCCAAGGTTCTCCGGTATGACCGATTATGGGCGAGGATGTGCAGGTTCTGAGTCAGGATAATGAAAAGGCCAAAATAATGGGTATAACCCAATAACGTATTTGTGAGGACTAGAGTGGCAAGTATTGAATGCCTTGGTGTCTCTAGGTACTTGAGAAAAAGGAACATCGAGGCTAGAGTCAACATCATCGCAAGCGCATACGCTCTTGCCTCCTGTGAATAGCTGATGTGGAAGGGGGAAATAGCTACGAGGGAAGCGGTCATCAGTCCAATGGCTGGGCTAAACATCGTTGTTGCTATCCTAAACGACAGAGCCACTGATAAGACGCCTACAAACACAGAGAAGGCGCGTGAAGCCATCTCGGTGTATCCAAATACCCTGATCCAGCAACCAAGTACTATAAAGTACAGGGGTGGAGTCGCCTCCCCTTTGGACACATCGAGAACAAGAGTAACAATGCCCTTCTCTGCGATGGAGACAGAACTGGCTTCATCGAACCAATAGCTCTCTAGGCCAAGGCCGGAGATCCTGAGGGCAAAGGCGAAAAGTATCACGCAGAGAACCAGCAACCTAGCATTCGCCGGTCTAGCCAAGAGCCCAAGTCTCTTGAGCATCAGTCTCTCCCTTCAACTGAAGATCTTGTGCCACGCCGCAGAAGTTCAACCAACCTTCTCTCTATCTCTCCGTTCTGCTGAAGAGTACTGTCTCCCCATCGATATAAGCCTTTTGCCAATCCCCGTCCTCATCGAGGAGGGTTGCTAGGGCGCTCCCTCTATCTATGAGTACCAGATCGATCTTATATTTATCCAGGATATCCCGCCACCCCCTGCGCACCCGATATACCTCCAGATATTCCTCTATAAACTCGTCCCCGTATAGGTCGGCTCGGCCGTCGATGAATACCTCCTCCTCGGGATAGAGTCGCCAGATTAGATAGCCACCCCATTGGTAGAGGTTATAGATATTGCCTCGTAGATCCTGTTGCTCTATATAGTCTACCGCCGCCACGGGAAAGATCCGGCGCTGGAGGCTCTCGTTCTCCCTGAGAGAAAGAACGACCTTGAAAGAGCCAGCGGAGAGTATGATCAAGAGAAGGAACCAGTTCAAGGCGCACAGGTGCAGGCTCGGCCTCCTTTGGCCTTTCTGGGAAAGGCGCCTTTGAAGCCACGAGCCTTCCCAGAGGGAGGCCAGTTGATTGCTCAGGATAGGAGCCACGACTACCGCAAAGAGGGGGACGTTGCGGGCCGAGCGAAGGGCTGCATAGCCGAAGACCAGAAGAAAGAGCATATCCTTGGGATGGAGGGTGGATCTGGAAAGGGAAAGGGTGAGCCAAGTAACGAGGATGAGGATCGCCAGGGGCTGAAATTGCGCCTGGTGAAAATCGGGGGAGAACCATTCTATGATGTAGGCCTGCATCGCTTGGCTCCCCAAGGTGGCGAAGGGGTAGGAGAGTATTCGCCAGCCATGAGGGTTAATGAGGGTAAAGCCCCCAGAAAGGAGAAAGACAAGTGAAAGTTTCTTCAGATGACGACGTTCCCCCTGGGGGGCCTTTAATAGGGATACCCCTTCCCCCATGATGTGGAGCAGGAGCAGGGCCAAGCCCAGGAGGTATCCACCATGGAGGTTGACCCAGAGGGCCATGAGCGGGGGCAAGAGCCAAAGGTGACTCTCTTTCCTGGCTAGGATATAGAGGAAGAGGGCGCTCAGGAAGAGGGAGACCATCTGGGGGCGGACGCCCCAGGAGATGGCCGAGGTGAGGGAGGCCAGAAGGACTACAAAGGTTGCAAGCCAGGGCCTCCCTTCACATTGAAGATAGACCAGGATGAAGGTGCAGGTGATGAGGAGGGCGAAGGCCAAAATGAGCCCCTTTTGGCTAATCAGGGAGTATAGGGTAAAAAGTATTGTCTCCGTCAGCCACTCGTGGGCCACCCATGCTTGCCCTCTGGCGGTATAGGAAAAGGGGTCCTCTCGGGGTATGCTTCGTCTCTCCCAGATGAGTTGTCCGGTGCGCAGGTGCCAGAAGAAGTCCGGATCCCCGATCCCTTGAGTGGCCATGACGAAGATGGAGATGAAAAGGATGATAACCAGTAACCGCTTGGTATCCAAGGAACGCAGGACCATCTTTACCCCTCTCTGATGATAAGGAGCATCTTGTTATACAGTTTACTATGGCTAAAGGGGGCGTGCAATGGGAAAAAAGCACTACAACCAAAGGGAACTACTTCTGCTCTCCTTTGCGGGCGAAGGTGGTGAAGAGGTCGCCCAGGTTGATGGAGATGGGGAGGTGAGCGAGGCCCAAACCCCTGCTCAATTTTCCCAGGCCCTGGGCCAACACCCCGGCGTAAGGCTCCAGGCGAGAGAGGAGATAGCCTAGACGCAAATAGCGGCCTTGGGTGACCATCTCGATCACCTGGAAGCCTGCCTTCTCTAACATCTGGGTTAGGGTCTGGGGGGAGAAATAGTAGAGATGCATCTCCATCAGCCAAGGCCAACGGTGCCCCATAAGCCGGGCAAAGGGACTCTCGATGTTGATAGTGTGGATGCAGATGATCCCTCCTGGAGCGAGGACCCGATAAGCCTCCTGTAGCGAAGATAAAGGGTCGGTGAGGTGCTCTATCACATCCCACATGGTTACTACGTCAAAGAACTGGTCAGGAAATCTGGCTTCCCTCAGCGTACCTGTGGTTACCCGTAGCGCTCGGGCTCGAGCCTGGTCAGCCGCCCAGGCGGAAGGCTCGACCCCCCAAGCCTCCCAGCCTTGCTCTCGGGCGATCTCCAAGAAGACGCCGATGTGACATCCGATATCCAGAAGGCGCAGCCTTTCACGGGGGGGCATTAGCCTGAGGAGAGGCTCTAGGTTCCACCGGAAAGTGAGTATCCTCCCTTCCCGCTCCTGGAGGTAGGTTATATCTATCGCGCATTCGTATTCGTGAAGGATCTCCTTTTCTTCTAATCGGGGGTTGGTGTAGACCAAGCCACATCGGCGACACTTGACGATAGGGGGGTGCTTGCCATAGGCGGAACTGGTGCACTGGAACCACTCCTGAGGAGGGGGGGATTCCTCGGAGATGG
>Ga0315296_10005293_pt1 | contig 10325 bp, 6 predicted proteins | sample YL17G14_18_MG_FD_203921 | JGI IMG/M metagenome (GOLD analysis project Ga0315296, IMG submission 203921) | Sediment microbial communities from Yellowstone Lake, YNP, Wyoming, USA - YL17G14_18 | ecosystem: Environmental > Aquatic > Freshwater > Lake > Sediment | place: USA: Wyoming | collected... | reverse complement strand
ACGTTTGCGGAGCCATAGCATCTGACTATCAGTGGTCGAGGCTCAACGAGATATGCCACAAGCTCGGGAAGCCGCTGTTCGCACCGCTCTGGCGAAAGGACCAGGTCATATTGCTCGAGGACATGGTTCACGCGGGATTCAAGTTCATGATAGCCGGAGTGTACGCCCAGGGATTCGACGAAGGTTGGCTGGGGAAGGTCATCACACATCATTCCATCAGAGAGCTCGAGAAGCTCAGGGACAAGCACAGGATCAGCCCGTCGGGAGAGGGCGGGGAGATCGAGACGTTCGTGCTCGACGCGCCCAACTTCTCGAAGGTTGTGCACATCGAAGAGGCCGAGGTGCGCTGGGAGAAGTACTCGGGCAACTACGTGATCAAGCAGGCATCGCTCATGGACAGAGAGAAGAAGTAAGTGGTTTGAAGGGTTTCGAAGGGCTCAGAACTCGTGGCACTTGCCCGCGGGTTTCTTGATGGCCTTCCTGCGCTCGGCTCTCGCAGTTCCCTCAGGCACGAGACACATCTTCTTGCCCGAGAGCACTGCCGCGACGCCCTCGTTCGACTCGAGGTACTTGTTGTCCTCGCAGATCTTGCACGAGCCAGGGCACTTGCTGAGCCTGTCGCCCTCGACCTCGGGGAACTGGAACACGCCGCCCTCGTAGTTCCTAAGGACGACTCTCTTGTCGGACATCGATATCAGGTAGTTCGGTCCGACCGGTATCTTCCCTCCGCCCGTGGGTGCGTCGATGATGAACTCGGGCACCGCGAACCCGGATGTGTGGCCTCTGAGGTTCTCGATTATCTCGATGCCCTTCGCGATGGATGTCCTGAAGTGCTCGAGCCCCTTCGCGATGTCGCACTGGTAGATGTAGTAAGGCCTGCACCTGATCCAGGTCAAATCCTGGCACAGCTTCTTCATGATGTTCGGGCAGTCGTTCACGCCCTTCAGGAGCACGGTCTGGTTGCCGACCGGGATGCCCGCGTCGACGAGCATCTCGACCGCGCGCTTCGAGGCGGGCGTGATCTCCTTCGGGTGGTTGAAGTGCGTGTTGAGCCAAATCGGGTGATACTTCCTGAGCATCTTGACGAGCCCGGGCGTGATCCTGTAGGGCAACACGACGGGCGTTCTCGAGCCAAGCCTCACGATCTGCACATGCTTAATCTTCCTGATCTCTCGGATGACCTTCTCGAGGAAGTCGTCCGAGACGAGCAGAGCGTCGCCGCCGGACAGAAGCACATCCCTCACCTGTGGCGTGTCCCTGATGTAGTCGATGCCGGCCTTGATCTCCTCCCACGACCTCTGGTGGTCCGTCTGGCCGACGATCCTTCTCCGGCAGCAGTGCCTGCAGTACATGCTGCACTGGTCCGTGAGCAGGAGCAGGACCCTGTCGGGGTACCTGTGCGTTAGACCCTCGTGCGGAGAGTCGACTGTCTCGAAGACTGTGTCCTCCATCTCATCCTTAGTGACATGTAGCTCGTTGGAGGTAGGCACGGCCTGCTTCCTCACGGGGTCCTCCGGATCGTCCGGGTCCATCAAGGTCGCATAGTACGGCGTGATCGCCATTCGAAGGTACTTCATCGAATTGGCGATCTCATCCCGCTCCTTCTGGGTGAGATTGATCACCTGGGCGAGCGTGTCCACATCGGTTATCCTGTTCTTCACTTGCCATTTCCAGTCGGTCCACTGCTTCGGGCTGACATCTTTCCAAAGGGGAATGTCCTTGTATCTTCTCATGTCAAAGGCCCCCTAAATGGCCTCTCTTGAAAATGAGTATATGCTTCTCCTATATAGAGTGAACGCGAGCGAGTCGCTTCGAGTCCAAGATCGTAAAAGCGAAGAATGTAAAGGGTTTTGCGAGGGCTCATCCAGGAACGAACAGTCCCGTCACCTCTGCGGACGCACCCATCATGCCGATGGGAGTGAGCTTCACGAGGTACTCATGTCCCGCAGCGACCCTGACCATCGAACTGTCCAACTGTCCCCCGTTCGATGCCGCGAACACGAGACACTCGTTCCAGACGAGAACCGCCTTTCCTGCAGTCGTGTCATAGATGTCCACCCTCAAGACCGGCAGTTGACTGCTGACCACGCTCGTCCATAGCCATCCGTTCTTGGCCGGGACATAGCTCATGGTCTTCGCGTCAGTTGCGGGGTTGCCCCCCTTTCCGCGGAATACCGTGACATCGCCGAAGACCGCGGTCAGCGCCATCGACCTATGATAGGTCGTCCCGGGATCGTACCACGGACTCCCCGTTCCGTAGTCGGTCCAGACAAAGTGCAGTTCGCCTGAGCTGATGGCCAGCATCGGGTATACGGCATTCGTGCTCATGCCGGTCACGTCTCCCATGTCCGTCCATGTGAAGCCGCCGTCCATGCTACAACTGATCCTCAAATCATACGCCCCCACCGAGTCGAGCAGCTGATAGTCGAGATACCCTTCGAACACTCTGCCCGATGCGGCGGCCAGCGAGTGGAACCCAGATTGATCAGTAGCCAACGTGATGGCACCAGCCTTAACGGGCGAGGACCAGGCGATTCCGTCGACTGACTTTACGACATATGGTCCGGCATCGACCAGTGTCCAATCTGGCATGACGATGGCGGACAGGTAGGACAAGTACAGCTCCCCCGACGAATCGTCGACGGTCATGACGGGGTTGTGCGCATTCGGGCCAGTCGCCACCACGGCACTTTCCCACGACTTGCCCATGTTCGTGCTGCGTGCCACGACGACCTCAACATTATCGTAGCCAGGAGTCTGGTCATAGTAGGCAAGGTAGAGCACTCCTTTCGCACACACGATGTCGTTTGCGAGAGGATCTTCGACATACAGTCCTTCGTCGACGAGCACGGGCTTGCTCCATTTCTCGCCGAGGTTGTCGCTCCAGGTCACCTTAATCATCGCGCCCTGATCGTTCGTTCCCGGAGAGCCGTCAAGCGAGTAGACGAACAGTCTCGAGCCGAACTTAGATATGCCATAGGAGCCGTCGTTCCCTCCCGAGAGCGTCATGACGTGGACAGACGCAGACCAGGTCATGCCGCCGTCCGTGCTCAAGGAGAACCATATTGTCGCCTCGTAGTACTCCGAGATATCCATGCTCGCCCTGTAGATAGCTCCGTCACTCGCGCATATCTTCGAGTGCTCACAGGGCGCCGAAGTCCATGTTCTGCCGGAATCGTGGCTTGCGGCGAGGTGATCGAAACCGACAACGTATATGGAGTCTCCATCCACTGCGATGTCGGTTGCCTCTCCGTCCGAGGCAACGACTGGAGCGCCCCATAGTCCCACAGGCACGCCCACAGCCGGCACACTAGTCATGACCAAGCTTCCGACGGAGAGCAGGATGACCAACAAGCTTGCGTATCTCGCTTTTCCAATCTTTCTCGTTTCCATGTCCATTTCCTCCAGAGACTCCTAGTCCCCTCTTACTTGGACCATGCGTTCGGACCATATATGAGGGTTTTTGGCCAAGATTCGAAGAGCCGCTTGCCCAGGGCAAGTTCGGATCAGGGCTTGTGATCCTTTGACGAGAAGAAGCGGAGATCCTCCCATATGTCTAGGAACCCGTTCGCCAAGAGGCTCGGCATCGGGTTGAAGGACAGGAGGATACGAGCGATCCTCTTCTCGTCTGCCAACACATATCCGCGCCCGTCAGGATTGGGGGACACGACGCCCGCTCTCTGGAGCTTCTCAAGATGGTGCGACAGGGTCGAGGGTGATTTCCTGAGTTCTTTCGCCAGATTCTTGTGAGCCATGCACCCACGCCTAGCAAGGAGCACCACGACCCTGAACGGGACCGGCTGTCTCAGCATCATGACGGTCGCCTTGTCGGAGGCCGACACGAGCGACCCGGTCCCGGCCTGCTCGAACGTCTGCAGCGGGAAATACCTCTTGAACTGCCCGTCCGATTCGGACCGGACGACATCCTTCTTCTCCGGCTTCTTCTTGATGGCTATGATAGTTCTAGATTCCCCTGGAGACTTCTTACACTCTATGTCAATTCCATCCTCCATCCGTCTATCCAATCTGTGGACGTTGTAAACAGAGAATCCTTTCTTTCTGAACATAAGCGAAACTAATTCTGAGACCTCGTCTTCAGAATAATCCTCCCAAGGAACTTGGAACATAGCCAATCAACTGTTGAGTGATTATAAAACCGTTTCCCAAAAAGGCTGAATGACATTATCCATACTACGAGGACCGACCTCAAGATGGCCTCCGGAGTTTGTACCCCCTCTTGATTCGGCTGCCGCAGCCTAGAGGCGCCACCCTCGTCTCACAAGAAATGGTACTCGCGCAACACTCGTTGAATGAGAATTCCATTGTGAAAAGACTTGCGAAATAAGAAGTCGGGAATGAGTTTAGCTCGGTGCTAAAATCGCGAAATTGAAAGTCAGCCAGCGTCTTAAGTTCATATCCGGTGGACTCTGAACTCTCTTTTCACGAGGGAAAGAAATGAAAAGGTTTTTATCTCGGTGCAAAAACCCTCTGATTGAAAAACAGCCAGTCATTCGGGTTCACATACGGCTCCCTGCACAGATTGATTTTCTGTCAGTCTCCATGGTTCAAATCCGATAGCGCGCACTTTCGGAAAAGACCATAAGGGAGGAAAGAACGGAAAGGGTCAGAGAGTCTGTCGGGCCAGCCTTATGCCTTCGCTATCTGATTGAAATCTGGTTTTCACTGTCTGGCTTTGGAATTGTTCTAGCTCGATTGGATTCTTGCAGCAAACTCGCTTCCCGATATCGAACCAGTTATCCTTCCGTCGACAATTGTCATCACTACGTCCGCAATCTGGCCAATGCGCTGGTCGTGTGTGACGATGACGACGGTTTTGCCGAATTGGTCTCTCAGCTGTTTGAAGAGTAGCAAGATCTGGTGGCCCGTGTCTGTGTCCAACTCACCCGTGGGTTCGTCCGCGAGGATGACTGGTGGGTCATTTGCCAACGCGACCGCAAGACCCACTCGCTGCTGCTCACCGCCAGAAAGCTCACCGGGCTTGTGGTTCGCTCTTGCCTGCATGTCGACCAACTTCAGGAGCTCTCCCGCACGCTTCCTCACATAATCCCTCTTCTTGCCCGCGAGTCTCATTGGGAGTTCAATGTTCTCCCTGGCAGTCAGTATCGACACTAGATTGAAGAACTGGAATACGATTCCGACCTTCTCCCGCCTGTGTTTCACCAGCCCAGCATCATCCAGGGTGACAAGATTCACTCCGTCCAGGTTCACAGAGCCGGCAGTCGGTCTGTCCAGGCCTCCGATAATGTTGAGCAGAGTTGTCTTTCCGCACCCCGATGGCCCCATGATTGCCAGGACCTCTCCTCCCCTTATTGTGCAGTCAAGGCCCCGTAAAGCGATTACCTCGGACTTCCCAGTCTTGTATACCTTAATCAATTCCTTGATCACTATGTCCGCCAATTCAACCACCTCGAATTCTTAAGACTTCTGCGAGTTTGATTTTACCAGCACGCGTAGTCGCGATGAGCGCTGCGAGAACCAGGGCGATGATAGATGACAGCACGATGGAGTAGCTTGCGCGAGTGAACACAAGGTTCCGTTCTACGACCGTGTGAAGCTCCTCGCCGGACAGCGTGTTGAACAGGTAGGCGGTTAGGATGCCGACACCTGCTCCGATGACGAGTCCCAGTGCCATCAGGCTGATCGACTCGCCCATGAGTATCCTTCTCACCTGCCCTCCTGAGGACCCACGCGCCATGATGCAGGCCAACTCCTTCTCGTGGTCGTGTACGGTGACGAAGACTAGCAGGCCGACGCCGATTGTCATTATTATGATCGAAAGCGCGTACTCCACACGGAGAAAGCCCACAAGGGATTCGTAGTCCGTATCTCTGTTCATCGCGTCATATTGGTCTTGCAGTATCGTGGAAGTGCATGTGAGATTTACGCTCTCATACAGTCCCACCGCCTCGTCTGCGACCTCGTGCGGGTCCGACCCGACCACGATGTCAATGAATGCGCCCTCGCGGTAGCATAGCTTCTCGAAGTCCTTGTCAAGTATGAAGGACAGGGAGCGCAGGTCTATGATCGCGTCTGTGCCTTGAAGACCAGGCAGGCCTTTCACCAATCCAGCAACGACAGAATGGAATCTACTGCTGAAGTACTCCACATTGTTGTACGAGCCTGTCTCATATCTCACAAGCACCGGCAGGAAGTCTCCGACCATCAAATTGTACTGATCCGCGAAATCCTCAGTCAGCAGAACAGAGCCGTTGTTACTCAGTCCCTCAAGAAGCTCTTTTCCTCCACCGATGAAGAAGAAATCGCTGGGCTTGACCGTCTCTAGATAGTCGGTCGAATTCATTGCAACGCTCGACGCTCCTTGCAACATCCAATTGATATCGAAGAACATGTCCAGTTGAGAGTATCTGGCAGCATGCTCGACTCCAGGCAATGAGGCGAGACTGTCAAGCACCGACGTTCTTGCTGTGGGCTGGTCAACAGGCCCGGTAGATGATGCCTCCAACTTGATGTCGGTTCCGACCTCGAAAAGCACCTTCTCGCGTTCGTAGTTGATGGTCGATTCCATTGTGATTGATATGAACAGGCCGAAGGCCAATGCGAGTGAGATCATCAGACAGAGGTTCGAAGCACGACGGGGGTTCCTGACTATGTTCTTGTTGACCAGGTAATGAAGGTCCCTCGTCCAGGGCCTGACTAGCCAGGTGAACTTCGAGTAGAGTCTCGATGAGCTTCTTGTGAGGAGTCGAACGACGCTTAAGGAAAGCATGAATGGCAATATGGGAAAGAGCGCCAATCCAACGTAGAAGAGGGATGTCACGAGAATCTCCACTATCCAGGAGTATCCTTGGCGGGCAGGCCAATCGAGTCCTAGGTGTAAGGTTACGATGCTCAGGATACTGATGAGGAGAAGCGTGATGTCCGTCCTTGCCCAGTAATCCAATTGGACTGGGGCCGGCGAGTACTCGTGAAGGGCTTTAGCGACTTCAGTCTTGGAGACACGCTTGAACGGACCATACGATGAGAGCAGCATTAGCGCTATTCCAACAAGAATGCACAGTATGATTGTGGCGGGGGAGACTAGGAGATCGGTTGCCTTTGTCAGGACCCCGCTCTCAGACGCAGTGCCGGCACCTAGCATGAATCTGCTAACGAGCACACCCAGAAGAAGGCCAGCAATCCCGGATATCGCGCCGAGCACAAACGCTTCAATAATCAGAGACACGAACACTTGCTTGTTGCCAGCACCCCGCGACTTGAGAATCCCTGCCTCTCGACGATGCTCGGTCACGCCCAGGTCTACGCCGATCATCGAAAGATATACGCCGAGGGCCAGGACTGGCAAGGAAAGAGCGAGGAACAGGGGTTTCCTTCCTTGAAGTTCGGTGCTGAATGACTCCAACGGAGAAGTCAGTTCGCTGTCAGAGATTATGACGTGGAAGGAGTAGGTCTCTTTGGTCAGTTGATTCTGGATGTAGCTCAATCGGTCCATGGACGCCTGAACATTGGCAGGTTTGATTATCTCTCCGCGATCGATCCAGATGAAGTAGTTCCAGTTGATAGAACCCAGGAAATCGAACTGTGAGCTGTTGAACCCCAATGGACCGTAGTCTCCGAGGTTGAAAACGACTGGATTGGTGCAAAGCCGCATCCAGATTTCGCTTTCTTCTTTGTTCACGATAGGGTTGCCGAACCAATATCGATCAGGGTTCTCGAATCCCTTCTGCGTCCATATGCTCGATATCACAGATGTGATGTTGGTGTATGTTGCCTTCTTGTACGTGATGGTGCCGTTGGTTTTGTCAGGTATTGTGATATACCGCGTCTTTACGAAGGAACATGTGATGTTGTCTCCTATTCCAAGGTGTAGAGAATCAGCCACTTCCTTGGGAATCGCCACTGTCCCCGAGTCCGGCAGATCGCCAACTATCTTGAACGAATCAAGAATGCTCCTGGAACTGTTCGACAAGAAGACTGCTGTCCCACTGAAGTTCCAACCGCCCTCGTCGAGATAGACGCCTCCTGAACTGTTCAAGTAGGACGGGCCGCTTACAGAGACGAATGAGGCCGCCGCCGCAACACTCTCTACGGACTCTATCGCCGCGACTACTGAGGAAATCCTGCTCATCACATCGCTGGAATCACCCGTCGAAATTGAGGTCGAGCTGCCGATGAAATCGACTGGGACTTCATTGGTTACTGCCCTCATCAGTCCGATGCCAGAGGAATCGACTGCAATCCACGAGCCCGCGATGAGAGATAATGCAATCATGATCCCGATGATGGAGTACACCGATCGTGTCCACCTGCGCAGAACAGACACGAACGGATATCTCGTGAATGCAAAGATGCTCAGTATCTTATCCTCGGGGCTTAGAGATACATCTATGGCTATATGAACAATAGCCACCTGTCGACCGTGTAATCGATGAGGTTCGCTGGTTCTTCTCTCATTTCTGAGATCAGTCGGAAAAGCGGGTAAAACCCCTCTCGTCGATCCGTTCTGACTTTTCAATGGAGGCAGTTGAATTGCCCTTCGTAATAACGGTTCGTCCTCGGCAAAGGACATATGGAAGACAGCGCATTGGGGGACTGGAAGAACGGCATGTTCAAGCGGGCGGCGCTAGTTGGTCTAGCTGCGTTATTCGTGACCTCGGGCCTTGTTTCGACGGTGCCTCAACAGACCAAGGCATACAGTGGTTCATTCACACTCGATCCCGGGGAGATGTATAATCTCACCATTGGATATTATGAAGTCAACCACCTTATTCTCTGGTACGTTTCGGTCTCAAGCTGGAGTCCAGCATACACGGACTGGCTTGAGAAACCTGATGGAACCCACGTCAGCCTCTCAGCAAAAAGGTGGGGCGAAATCGTGGACCAGGCCGGGTACTGGATGATGCGGTTCTCGGTTGATGTCGACGGGACGTCGAGCACAACGGTGGACTACAATGTCGAGCATGTTGTTCCATCTATTTCTATCGCATCTCCGTCCAGTGGTACCTATGTTACCGAGCTTCCGTTTGACGTCTCAGGCTCAGTCGATGGTTGGGCAAGTTCGGTCAGGATCAGCCTAGACAATGTCAGCTATACGAGCGTCGACGTCCAAGCTGGAGTCTGGTCATGGCAGGATCTTTCGGAGCCTGAGGGGCAGTACACAATCTATGCTGAGGAGACGATTGACTGGGGAAGCTTCTCGGCGAAATTCTACGATTCAGTCGCCATCACTATCGACTGCACTCATCCTAGCTTGGCGATCATCTCTCCTGTCATTACCTCTTCCACTAGCACGTATCTCAAGGAGCTCGTAAACGTCTCTTGGCAGTGCTCGGACGACGGCGGAATCGCCAAGCGAGAAGTGAAGATCGATGCGTTGGACTGGCAGGAAGTAGCGACTGATACATACATAGCTCACCTCTCAGATGGCAATCATGTGGTTGCGGTCCGCGTGACAGACTTGGCGGGAAATTCAGCATCTGGTCAAGTATCGTTTGTTTGCGACACGGTCGCTCCCCAGGTGAAGATAACGGAACCCGGCATGGACGCCAAAATCGGCAGGGACCATGTTTTTGTGTATTGGGCCGGCAGCGACGACCTGTCGGGCATCGACCACTACGAAGTGCGAATCTCCGGTGGGCAATGGCTCAACATGGGTGCGGCCACGAGCTGCGAATTCACTGGGCTTGACGACGGCTGGTACAGCGTCGATGTGAAAGCGGTCGATCGGTCAGGCAACTCTGCGGCTTCGACTATCGGGTTTGGAGTCTTCACCAGCATATGGAGCCAGAACGGACCATATCACGGGATTCCGCTCTACATCCTCATCGCGGCCGCCATCGTCGCCGCGCTGCTGGGTTACGCGTTGGCTCAACATCGCACGAAGTCTGACGAGCCTCCTGAGGAAGAGGAAGAACCATAGGGAAGGAGATGCAAGGGGTTTGGTGAGGGGTCGTTAACCCCTCCTTTTCGATACCCTTCCTGAGATGCCTTTCTGGAAGGACTCTGTCCCTTCTCGAGTCGAGCCAGTCATTCCAGTGGGCACAAATCCGGTTGGGCTCGGAACCTGGGAGAATGAGGTTGGTTCAGTTTCATCCGAAGTGCATATCGAAGATGAGATCTCCATTCGTTGATGGAAAAGAGAACGCAAAAGGTTTTTATCTCGGTGCAAGAACCCTCTGATTGAGAAACAGCCAGATTTCTCGGTTTACATCCGGCTCCCTATGCCGCTAATCGCAGTCTGTTCCCCTGGATTGGCTGATCAGCAACTAGGACTGGAGCAGAAGGCGACCCAATCGGGGAAGGTCATAAAGAAAAGGGAAGAGGCCGGACCCGCCTCTTCAACATAG
>Ga0315296_10005292_pt1 | contig 10327 bp, 5 predicted proteins | sample YL17G14_18_MG_FD_203921 | JGI IMG/M metagenome (GOLD analysis project Ga0315296, IMG submission 203921) | Sediment microbial communities from Yellowstone Lake, YNP, Wyoming, USA - YL17G14_18 | ecosystem: Environmental > Aquatic > Freshwater > Lake > Sediment | place: USA: Wyoming | collected... | reverse complement strand
CATCGTGCGGCAGCCGGTCACGGATCCGCTTGTTGACACCTGCATCGAAGTCATCGACAGGAAGGGAGACCGGATTCCGCTCACTGTTAGCGAGACTCTCCGGTTTGCCGCGTGGCTCAGCGCGGGCGGTTTCCAGGAATGGCGGCATGAAGTTCCCTATCTTCTTCGCGCCGTTCGCGAAGGCCGTGCCGAGCGCGACGAGGCCGTTCGTCAGCGGGATCATGCTTTTCTCGCGATGCTCAAGGCAAACGCGGCAATCAAGGAGACGAGCCGTTTCCAGAAGTCCAAGGATGCCAGGCGTATTCGCGAGGGATTGATCCGTGATATCCTCGAGATCGCCCCGGCTGATCATCCGCTCCAGAGCGTCTTGCGCGAGGAACAGAGTGGAAATCAGTCCGCGGCTGCGGCCGAAGCGCGAGAAGGAGGGTAGCAGAACGCCGGCAGGAAAGTTACCGAGAGGTAGCAAGTACTGCCGGTTCTTTTTATTGCCAAAACCTTTTAATTCTGGTAAAATTATACTGTTGTTTTCGTTTAATAACAGAGTTATTTTGTCATTCTGAGCGTAGCGAAGAATCTCTGGGCTTGTCCCAGCAACTCGCATTCGCGAGAGATCCTTCGGCTCGCTCTGCTCGCTCAGGATGACGCAAGCGTCATTTATGAAAAAACTTCTTATCGTTTTAATTATTCTAATCCTGGTCTTTGGCGCGATTTCCGCTTGGGCGGTTAAGGTTTACGCCAGGCCGCTCGAGGTGCCTGATTTAAAAGTGGTGGTTGTGCCAGAGGAGTCGGGAGTTTTTGTAAAATCCGGGGATGAAGGTTTTAAGGAAGTTATCGCGGAGACCGATCTTAAAGTCGGCGACACGGTAAGAACCGACGAAACCGGTTTGGCGAGAATTGTTTTATTTGATGCGAACGAAGTATCGCTTGATAAAAATTCCGAAGTTGTGATTGAAGAAAGTTTTATTGACGAGGAGACTCCGTTTCTGACAAAAATAAAATTGAATTTGAAAAAAGGACAAATTTGGAATCGCTTGCTGGAATTTTTGCATCCCGACGCCTACTTTGAAGTGGAGTCCGGTGGAGTAGTGGCGACCGTTCGCGGTACGATATTTGATATGTCGAATATTGATGGTGAAGTTAACGTGTCCGTGTTAGAAAATTCCGTGGCACTCACCGCGGCTGGCGAGACGGAGGTGGCTCAGATTTTGAAAAGTGGAGAGGAATTTTCGGCGAATCTGCAGCTATTAAAAAATTTGCGCGAGGCGAAAATTTTACAAATTAGCGAAGATGCTCGGGCGAGTGAATGGTTTAAAAATAATTTTTCTCGCGACGAAAAATTCCGCGAATTTATCAAGGAAAAAAAGAACGCGATATTAAAACAAGTTGGTCCGTTGCCCGGTTCAAGATTTTACCCGGCCAAATTACTCGGCGAACGAGTGGCGTCTCTCCTGACTTTTGACAAAACCGCCCGGGCCGAAAAAGAAAGAAATTTTTCCGCGAGAAAATTTTTGGCGGCGAGATTGCTTTTGGCCCAAGGCGAAAAAATTAAGGCGGTGAGCATAATTAAAAGTATTTCCGATCCGCGCGGAATTGTGCCGCTCGCCCGACGGCTTGATTACTACGACCGAGATTTTTTGAAAGAAGAAGTCCAAAAATTAAAAAATGGGTTGGGCGGGGATGAGATCAAAAGTTATTTTGATAACGTGCTCTTGCCGAGGCAGCTGGAATTTATAAATCAGAAACTGGAACTTTCGCCCGTGACTCTGCCGAAGACAGAAGAGATCTTGATAAAACCCCTGGAACTTGATTTGCAAAACACAAATAGCGCGCCGACCAATACGAATACTGTCGTTACGCCGCCAGTGCAAGTGGCGCCCACGGCGATAAGCCTTTCTGTTGCAGCAACGCCCTCGGCGATTGCTCCGCAGGGAAATTCAAAACTCACCGTCACGCTAACAATGAGTGATGGTTCGACCCGCGACGTGACGGACGAGACGACTTGGACGGTAAGTCTCGCGGTGACCGGAGCGCCGATGGGAAGCATTAGCGGCGGAATTTTCTATTCGAACGGGATGACCGGTAATGTCTCCGTTACGGGAACGTACGACGCGGGCGGCGGGAAAATTTTGCAAGGGTCAACGAGCGTTCAAGTCACATTTTACGTAAAATAAAAAATTAGACCTCCGATATTCTCGGGGGCTTATCATATATGTTTGAAGGGAACAAATTTTTAGATATCTCAAAACCGTGGGGAAAATTGATTTTGGCCGTGTTTTTGACTTTGGGCGGCAGTCTCGTTGCCTTTGCCCTTTTTCATTGGCAAATTTTTAATTGGGTAGATCTTGAAATGACTGACCGGCTTTTTGTCCGTGAACCGGTTTCCGACGAGGTGGTGATCGTGAGTATTGATAATCGCTCCATCCAAGAACTCGGCGTTTGGCCTTGGCCGCGCGATTTTCACGGCCGGCTCATAGAAAAATTGGAAGCGGCGGGCGCCAAGGTAATCGGCTACGACGTGACTTTCAGCGAAAAAGGAATCAACGACGAAGAATTTTTTGAAAGCATTAAGAATTACGACAATCTAGTTTTTCCTTTTGAGGGAAGCGTGTCGCTCGCGGAGGGTCGTTTTCCGATTTTTGGGGAAACGCTTTTGCCTCTCCCGAAAATTTTGGAAAAATATGCCGTGGGCCATTCAGTTTTCATCGCCGACCGTGACGGCACGGTTCGCCGCGCGCCGCTTTTCGTTAAATGGGGAGAGGAGTTGACGCCGTCTTTCGGACTTCAGATTTTGGACACGGCGGGGAAAATTAAACTGGCCGAGCCGTCGTCCTCGGATCGTGAGTTGACTTTTGGCGGCCGCAAATATTTCGTGGATCAATTCGGCCTGGAGCGGATTTTCTTTTTCGGTCCGGCCAACACTTTTAAAAAATATTCTTTTGTTGATGTTCTGCGACAAGCTAGCCCGGACGAATTCCGCGGGAAAATAGTTTTGGTCGGCGCCGAGGCGCCGGATTTACACGACGAGTATTTTACGCCTTTGTCGGGCAGTCGGCCGGTCTCCGGAGTGGAAATTCACGCCAATGTGATTGAGTCGATTTTACAAGGCAAGGCGCTCCGGGAGGAAAATAGTTCGGCGGCGATTCTCTTAATTTTTTTGGCGCTTTCGGCAGTCGCGGCGTTTACCATTTCATATTTTAAATTGCGTTTCGCTCTGCCGTTGTTTTTTGTTTACGCCGTCGCATTCCTCGCGGTGGCAGCGATATTTTTCGCTCAAGGATTGATTCTACCGATGTTTTATTCTTTTCTGGTTTTGATTTTAGTTTACGGACTCGGAGTGGTTTTGCGCTACGTCCTTATTAAAGAAGAAAAAAGAAAATTAAAAAAATATTTTTCTCTTTACGTCGCCAAAGAAGTCGTTGATGAAATTTTGGCCCATCCGGAAAAAGTTAAATTGGGCGGTGAGACAAAAAATCTGACGATTTTGTTTTCCGACATCCGCGGTTTCACTTCGGTCTCGGAAAAAATGGACGCGCAGAGTCTGGTCGGGCTCTTGAATAAATATTTGACCGCTATGGCGAAAATCGTTTTGGAAAATCGCGGCGTGGTGGATAAATTTATCGGCGACGCGATTATGGCTTTTTGGGGCGCGCCGTTGCCCTTGGAAAACCATGCCGAAGCGGCGGTGCGGACGGCGCTCCAGATGTCGCGCGAACTTAAAAAGTGTAACGACGAATGGAAAAAATTAAATTATCCGGAGATAAAAATCGGAATCGGTCTTAATACCGGCGAAGCGGTGGTCGGCAACATCGGATCGCACGAAAGATTTGATTACACGGTGATCGGCGACAACGTCAACCTCGCTTCGCGGCTTGAAAGTCTGACAAAATTTTATGGCGCGGCGATCATTATTTCCGAATCAACCGCGGCGGCGGTAAAAGATAAATTTGTGTTGCGCGAGATCGACTGCGTGGTCGTGAAGGGCAAGATGCAAGGCGTAAAAATTTACGAAGTTTTGGGCTTTGTCGAAGAAAAAGAAAAATTTAAAAATCTTACGGAAAAATTTGAGCGAGCATTTGAATTATATTTGAAAAAAGATTGGGTTGCGGCAAAAAAAGTCTTTGAAGAAATTTTAGGGGAATTTTCCGAAGACAAACCAAGCCAAATTTTAAAAGAGCGGCTGGCCGAATTTTTGAAAAATCCGCCGGCCGATTTTGACGGAGTTTACCGGCTGGAGTTTAAATAGAAAAAGCCCTTGACAGCTTTTTAGAGGTAGTTTAAAATAGGGTTATAGAAAAGAAAATAGCGGTTAGTTATCCACATTTTATCCCGAACGTGGTTTAAAGATTTTCTCTCAAATTAAACAAAATATGTTACAGAGAGTTTTAACTTTTAAGTTCCCGAGCGGCTAACCCATTTTTTGGTCTTTTATCTGCCGCTCGCAAGAGCGGTTTTTTAGTCCTTTCTCCAAAATTATTTTTTGTCCTCGCCCCTTGTCCCAAGTCTAGCGGATGAGAGGCGAGCAATAGAAAATAAATTGTTCATTAACAATTGAATAAAAGAGCATCTTGTATACCCAACAAAAAAAGAGAACCAAAAATATATAAGAATTGTAAAATGTATGTTTTAACAATTCTTGTGGTTAGACAAAAGGGCGTATGGTGGATGCCTAGACACTAAAAAACGATGAAGGACGTAGTAGCCTGCGATAAGCTTCGGGGAGGTGGCAAGCAACCTTTGATCCGGAGATTTCCGAATGGGGTAACCCGGTCCGATTGAAGATCGGATCATCGCTATCTGAATTCATAGGGTAGCGAAGGCAACCCGCTGAAGTGAAACATCTCAGTAAGCGGAGGAAAAGAAAAAAAGACTAGTTTTTAAGTTTATAAGTTTCGTTCCGTTTTGCGGAACTTTGTCGGTCGGTAATTTATTTACTGACTGATGAACTTATAAACTTACTAACTAGTCCATTCCCCAAGTAGTGGCGAGCGAACGGGGAACAGTCAAAAACCTTGTTAGTGTTTTAGCGGAGGGCCGGTGAGTCGCAAGACAATCCGACCGCTGCTAATTAAAGGTTTGGGCCGTTGCTAACGAGGGCATGCGAGTCAATCGCGTTTGTCTTCCCAATCAGACAGGCAAGGGAAAAGCCCGAGCAATCGGGACAGCTTTCCTAGAAGAACTCCTGTGGAAACAGGGACCATAGAAGGTGAGAGTCCTGTATTTAAAAGGAGCTGTAATCTTGCGGTGATTGACTTAAGTACCACGGGCCTCGTGAAATCCCGTGGGAATCCGGCACGACTATGTGCCAAGACTAAATATTTTTTAGTGATCGATAGTGAACTAGTACCGTGAGGGAAAGGTGAAAAGTAGGCCGGTGAGGCCGATGAAAAGTACCTGAAACCATACGCTTACAAGGAGTTGCGGCCCGCAAGGGTTGCAGCGTTCCTATTGAAGAATGAGCCAACGAGTTTGCTGTGCGTGGCTTGGTTAATCTCCCATGGAGAGGAAGCCGAAGTGAAAGCGAGCCTTAATAGGGCGTTTGTCGCGCGCACTAAACCCGAAACCGGGTGAGCTAGCCATGACCAGGGTGAAGGTCCGAGAAATCGGACTGGAGGCCCGAACCCACATGCTGTGCAACACATGGGGATGAGTTGTGGCTAGGGGTGAAATTCCAATCGAACTCGGTAATAGCTGGTTCTCCCCGAAATAGCTGTAGGGCTAGCCTCGGATATACAACCTAGGGGTAGAGCACTGAATGGTTCAATTCGACGAAAGTCGATTGCACCAATCAAACTCCGAATACTAGGTTTTTAGTCCGGGAGTCAGACTGTGAGGGCTAAGCTTCACTAGTCAAAAGGGAAACAGCCCAGATCGTCGCTTAAGGTCCCTAAATCCGAATTAAGTGTTAAAGGTGGTGGAAAGACTCAAACAACTAGGAGGTTGGCTTAGAAGCAGCCATCCTTTAAAGAAAGCGTAACAGCTCACTAGTCGAGTTTTTCTGCGTCGAAAATAATCGGGACTAAATTCGGTACCGAAAGCACGGGCTCTCCGATTTATCGGAGAGCGGTAGGGGAGCTTTCTCGAGTCGCTGAAGTCGTATCCGTAAGGAGCGGTGGAGGCTCGAGAAGTGAGAATGTTGGCATAAGTAACAAAAACTCTGATGAAAACTCAGAGCACCGATAGTCCGAGGTTTCCTGGGCAACGCAAATCGACCCAGGGTTAGTCGATCCTAAGGTGAGGCCGAAAGGCGTAACCGATGGAAGAGCAGGTTAATATTCCTGCACCTCCGTATTTTTGTCCGCAAGTGCGCTTCTATGTGGCAAGAGAGCATTTTGGTTATATGCTTGGGCCGTTGAGTAATCGACGGTTCGCAGGTGAAACCGCAAGGTGGAGCCGATTCTTGTAAAGTAGGGGCCTAGAAAAGCTTGTGGGCGTTAAGAGTGCGGAGACCGTACCGTAAACCGACACAGGTGGACAAGGCGGGAAGCCTAAGGTGTACGGGAGAACCCTCGTTTAGGAACTAAGCAAAAAAACTAGGCGTAACTTCGGGATAAGCCTTGCCTCGAGCAATCGAGGCTGCAATAAAAATATCTCAAGTGACTGTTTACCAAAAACACAGGTCCCTGCAAAGTCGCAAGACAACGTATAGGGGCTGATGCCTGGCCAGTGTCAGAACGTTAAGGGGAGAGGTCATCCGTCGCAAGACGGGGCAGCCTTGAACTGAAGCGCTGATGAACGCCGGCGATAACTATAATCGTCCTAAGGTAGCGAAATCCCTTGTCGGGTGAGTTCCGACCCGCACGAATGGCATAACAACTTGAGAACTGTCTTAACGAGGGACCCGGTGAAATTGCAAGAGGAGTGAAGATGCTCTTTACCCACGACTAGACGAAAAGACCCCGTGAAGCTTTACTACAACTTGACATTGGATTATAGCTAAACATGTTCAGCGTAGGTGGGAGGTCCGACGCAAGTCGGACCGCCAATGAGACACCACCCTTGTTTAATTTTAATTCTAATCTTGTGCCGTGAATCCGGCACAGGAAACAGTGCCTGGTGGGTAGTTTAACTGGGGCGGTTGCCTCCTAAAAGATAACGGAGGCGTTTACAAAGGTTGGCTTAGCCCGGATGGAAACCGGGTTGGACGTGTAAAGGCACAAGCCAGCTTTACTCGAAGACTTACAAGTCGCCGAGTTGCGAAAGCATAACTTAGTGATCCGACGATCCAACATAGGATGGTCGAAGCTCAACGGATAAAAGCTACTCCGGGGATAACAGGCTGATCTCCTCCAAGAGTCCATATCGACGAGGAGGTTTGGCACCTCGATGTCGGCTCATCGCATCCTGGGGCTGAAGAAGGTCCCAAGGGTTTGGCTGTTCGCCAATTAAAGCGGTACGCGAGCTGGGTTCAGAACGTCGTGAGACAGTTCGGTCTCCTATCTGCCGTGGGCGCGGAAATTTGAGGAAACTCTTCCCTAGTACGAGAGGACCGGGAAGGACGAACCTCTAGTGTACCAGTTGTCACACCAGTGGCATCGCTGGGTAGCTACGTTCGGCATGGATAAGTGCTGAAAGCATCTAAGCGCGAAGCCAGTTCCAAGATTAGATTTCATTAAGACCCCTTGGAGAATACGAGGTTGATAGGCGGCAGGTGTAAGGGTAGTAATACCTTGAGCCGAGCCGTACTAATCGGTCGAGTCTAACCACAAGAATTGTAAAAACATGCGAATTTGTATAAAAAGACCGTGAGAATTCTTCAATACTTTATTGAATTATTTTGATTGGTTGCAGAACTCTCGGTGGTTCTAACGGAGAGGTCACACCCGTTCCCATTCCGAACACGGAAGTTAAGCTCTCTGGTCCCGATGATACTTTACGGGAAAGTAGGACGCTGCCGAGAATTTTGCAACTAATATATTAAAGTGTAAGTTTGAAGAAATTTGATAATAAAATCCGTCTAAAACGGATTTTATTTTAAACCGAAACAAAGGATTATAAGGAGGAAAAAATGTTAGGTGGAGACAGAGACCGAGGCATGCCTAAGTGTTTTTTTGAAGAAAAAAAACCACACAGCGAAATCACTGATCTTATTGTGGGCAAAAGTAGGGAAAATTTTAGTGTGATTGTAGCAGATCCTGAGCATGCGGTCGAAATGTTAAAAACTAGCGGGTTTTATGTGGATGAAAGGATTAGGGATTTTCAGATGGATGAGGAGGTTGGAAAAGAAGTGCAAATTAAGGTTGTCGGATTTGATCGCCGGGTTACCTATGCTATGGCGATTCGCTGTTTTCAAAGCCGTGGTTTAAGGCCAGCAACACGTGGCGTAGTCTCATCTTTTGGGCTCAAGTATAAGCGTCAGGTAGAGAGGCTGATAAAAGGTTTAAATTTTATCGCTGCGCTTGGTTCTCAATGCGTCGAGTTCGATCGATTATATGTTCCATTTATTGGAGAACATTTTAGGAAGCCGGCTTTACTTCGGCACTGGGTGGATTTCGGGTTTGGTCCTTTCTGGCGCTTCCTTGTTGTTCGCGAACTATAACTGTTTGTGGGGAGCGCTAGGGGGAGAAAGGTTTTTCTCTGCCGCCCTGGTTTGGAATTCGATTTTAAACCAGGGATTTTTTTATTAATGTTTTTGCAATTTTAGAGTACTTTATTTTTTAAAACATTTTTGCTATTATATTAAACCAGAGTTAATTATAAAAATATGACACAAGTTGTTATTTTAGCCGCAGGAAAAGGTAAAAGAATGGGAGGAGAAAAACCAAAGGTACTTTATGAAGTTGGGGGAAAGCCGATTATCGAGCATTTGGTTGATTCAGTTACGGCTTCAGGCATCACTTCTCGGCCAATGGTCGTAATTGGCTATGGGACAGAAATTATTAAAAAATATTTAGGGACAAGATGTAATTATGTTTTGCAAGCCGAACAGTTAGGCACAGCTCATGCTGTTTCCTGCGCAAAAGATTTTTTGGAAGGACGAGCAGAAAATATTTTGGTTCTATATGGCGACCACCCATTTTTGACGCCAAAGACCATTTCAGATCTGGCGATGACTCATCAAGGCAGCGGAAATGTTTTGACAATGATGACTGTTAAACTGCAAAATTTTAATGGATGGCATAGAGTTTTTGAAGATTGGGGCAGAATTATTCGTGGCAAGGATGGCGAGGTCAAGGCAATTGTTGAAAAAAAAGACGCCACGCCGGAAGAATTAAAAATTGTTGAGGTCAACCCAAGTTTTCTTTGCTTTAAATCTTGGTGGCTGTGGGAAAATTTATCTAAATTAGACCGTAATAATGCGCAGGGCGAATATTACTTGACGGATTTGGTGCAGTTAGCTATTTTGCAAAATCAAAAAATTCAGGCTTTGGCTATTTTTGATCCGGTTGAAGCGGTGGGAATTAATAATCCAGAACAATTAGAACTAGCCGAATCATTGATTGAGACAAAGTAATAGAATTGCCAGTAGCAAATTTTTGGTACTGGCAATTTTGGTACTTTACAAGTAAAAGGAGGAATAACGTGAAAAACGGAGAATTTCCTGCAGTGATTTTAGCCGCTGGGTACGGTTCCCTGCAGCCAAATGTTCCGAAAGTTATCGAATCAATTTCCTCTCGCGAAGATCGGCCGATGATCGTAGAAGTTGTCAAATCGATCAAGGCAACTGTTTCCTCCTGCTTCGAGTTTAAGCCGACTCTGGTAGTGAATGAGATTTATCGGGAAGTGATTGCTAACTGTTTGCAGGCGCACGGGCATTCTGACTGTAATTTTGTGATCCAGCCAGACCGCTTGGGAGCAGGTGACGCGGTTTTGCGAGCTGTCCCCCTTCTTCAAGAAAACGGCTGGCGCGAATTTCTGGTTGTTTTTGCTGATATGCCTCTTTGGCGGCCCGAAACAATCAGGCATTTAGTGCTGGAACACCTTCATGAGATGCCCGCTATCTCAATGGTTACTGTGGCTCATGGGGCTTTATCGGATTTTCGCCGCTACGGACGGATTCTCCGCGGGCCAAAGGACGAAATCACAGGAGTAGTAGAACCAGCTGATGCAACGGCAGAGCAGCTTGAGACATCAAAAACGGTGAATCCGTCGCTTTATGTTTTTGATCTGGCATTTTTTGTAGAAAAGATTTATCAGGTTGAACCCAAAGAAAGGAGCGACGGCCGCCCACCAGAGATTTACCTTCCGCCGCTTGTGGGGATAGCCCATAGGGCAGGGCGAAAAATTCTGGAGGTTCCGCTTGAAAATCCAAGCGAAGCGCTCGGCGTCAACACTTTGACCGAGCTGGAGGAAGTCAGGAGGATAGTTGACAGTTAAGGGCTTGAGACGG
>Ga0315296_10005290_pt1 | contig 10328 bp, 9 predicted proteins | sample YL17G14_18_MG_FD_203921 | JGI IMG/M metagenome (GOLD analysis project Ga0315296, IMG submission 203921) | Sediment microbial communities from Yellowstone Lake, YNP, Wyoming, USA - YL17G14_18 | ecosystem: Environmental > Aquatic > Freshwater > Lake > Sediment | place: USA: Wyoming | collected... | reverse complement strand
GTTGCGCGGATTTGGATTTTTAATTTTAACTGTTTTTTTGGTTGTTAGATCAGTTATATTTTCTATAGTTTTCATAAGCTCACCTCACTTTTATATCCGACCATACGAAGTTTGTTGAGTATGGGTTTTCAAGTGTCAGTTTACATGGGCCAGCGCATATCTCTTCAAATGCGCATTCACAACTTGGTTTTTTTCTTAAATTTCTAAATTTTGAATTATGCCATAAATCTAAAATGGTTCCGTCCCGTACATTTCCAGCAAATTTTGTAAGTGGACCACATGCAGAGACATCACCAAAAGAAGAAATATACATAAGCGCTCTTCCGGCCCAACATCCGTATAAAGACAAATCATTTCTTACACATGGGATGAAGCCATCAACTATTATATTCAAATCTTTATTTTTTTCTACAATTAAATCTAAACGTTTTCTTATCTGTCTTAACTCATTTATATTCCATTTATCTAATGATGACGCTCTCCCACTTTTTGCAACTCTATTAAAGCGCATTGTTTTTAAGCCAATTTTTCTTAATAATGCAGGCATATTTTCAATATCATGTAAATTTTCTCTCATTACTGTGTAAGAAATTTTAAGATTTTTAATGCCCCCCTCTTTTAGATATTTTATACATGCTAGAGCTCTTTCAAAAGATCCTTTTGTTTGTGTTATGTAATCATGAGTTTTTGCATTTGAGCCATGCACACTTACTTGTATATCATCGAAATATTTGGCAGCTTCTAACCAAAAATCCTTGTTGTGCAGGGATCCATTAGTACTAGTATATAATCTTTTTATGCCCATGCGTTTAGCATATTTACCTAAACTTAAAAAATCTTTACGGAATGTGGGTTCGCCGCCCATAAAAATTATGTTGTCCACGCCCGCTTCACTACTTTCTTTTATTATTCTTCTTATTTCTTTTGAACTTAGTTCATTCCTATAGATAGAAGGATCACTATTTCTAATGCAATGAATGCAGCGTTGATTACAACTTTTTGTTAGATCAATTTCAACTCTCATTGGCGAGAAAGTAAACCAGCTATAATCTTCTAAAGAACTGTATAATTTTACATATTTTGACTTCGTATCAAAAAAACTAAAAGAATGAGCCGTGCCACTAAAATCAATTATATTATGGTAGTATAGTTCAGAAAGCATTCCTTTATATTTTTTTGTTGGTGCAATTTCTAAAATCTTTTTGCCATTAATTTTCTTAATTAAATCAAACTCTTCTTCATCAATTAAAAAAACACCTTCCTCTGAGGAAAGGTAATACCCTTTATTCATAGAAACAATATTTAAATCATATTTCAAATTAGGGATAAATCTGTCTTCCGGTAATTCTTTAAATCGTTTAATACTAATTACTTTAGATAAAGCACATGGAAGATTGGATGCACCAGATATAGTTCCACGCGCGTATTTCTCCACGAGTTCCACCATAATTATCTGTATTTTTATTATTATCGTCGTTATAGTTTATTAATCTATTTAAAACTGCATGAGGTAAATTTTTATTCAAAAACATAAAAGTTTATATTACCTTCTGCAGAGCAGTTGTTCAAGAGAGCTAAATAGTCATCGAGAGATAGCTTTATATAAGTGGATATCCATCAAATATACGCTTCTGTTTCTAACTGAAGTAAAACTTATTTTGGAGGTATATACATGAGTAATGGTCAATTAGGGGGGCAACCGATTCTGATACTGCCAGAAGGAGCCAGCAGGATTCTGGGCAGGGATGCGCAGCGAACCAACATAGCTGTGGCGAAAGCCGTGGCCAACGCCATCAGGTCCACTCTAGGGCCCAAGGGCATGGATAAGATGCTCGTAGATGAATTGGGTGACATAACGATAACCAACGACGGCGCCACTATTCTAGAGGAGATGAACATAGAGCACCCGGCAGGAAAGATGCTGGTTGAAGTGGCCAAGACCCAGGACGACGAGACAGGCGACGGGACGACAACTGCGGTCATACTCGCGGGAGAGCTCCTGAAGAAGGCTGAAGGGCTATTGGACCAGAACATTCACCCGAGCGTCATAATCAACGGCTACAAGATGGCACAAGAGAAGGCCATCAGCGAGCTGGATAAGATATCAGACCCGATCTCTCTCAACGACGACGAAAAACTAACTAAAGTGGCGGTTATCGCAATGACCTCGAAAGGGGCGGCCGGTAGGACCAAGGAAGGACTGGCGAAGATAATCGTGAAAGCGGTCAAGCAGGTCGCAGACAATAGAGGGAACGAGGTGGTCATAGACGAGGACTACGTCAAGCTCGAGAAGAAAGAGGGCGGGGACATAGACGACTCGGAGCTGATAAACGGGATTGTTGTTGACAAGGAGAGAGTTCATCCGTCAATGCCGACCGTGGTCAAGAAGGCGAAGATTGCCTTGCTCGATGCAGCGCTGGAGATCAAGGAGACGGAGACAGACGCCGAGATAAGGATTACATCGCCGGACCAGCTGCAGGCTTTCCTGAACCAAGAGGAGAAGATGCTCAAGGACATGGTCGACAAAGTGGTAAAATCAGGCGCTAACGTCGTGTTCTGCCAGAAAGGGATAGACGACATGGCGCAGCATTTCCTGGCCAAAGCCGGAATCTATGCGGCAAGAAGGGCCAAGAAGTCCGACATGGAGAAGCTGGCGAGAGCGACAGGAGCCAGCATTGTCACCAACCTGTCTGACCTGAACGAGAAAGACTTGGGCTATGCAGGCACCGTTGAGGAACGGAAGGTTGCTGGAGAGGCAATGACCTTTGTCGAGGACTGCAAGGACGCGAAAGCCGTTACTATCCTGATACGGGGGGGCACAAAGCACGTCGTTGATGAAGCAGAGAGAGCGGTTGTCGATGGGATAGGAGCAGTCTCTTGCGCCATCGAGATGGGAAAAGTAGTCTTCGGCGGAGGCGCTATAGAGGCGAGCCTGGCTGTCAAGATGCGCGACTATGCGAAGCAGATAGGCGGGCGAGAGCAGTTGGCTATCGAGGCCTTTGCTGACGCTCTGGAGATTATACCAAGGACCCTGGCCGAGAGCGCCGGGATGGATCCTATCGACACGCTGGTCAAGCTAAGGTCGATGCACGCGAAGGGGAGCAAGACCTTCGGCATAAACGTCGTCGGCTCCAAAGTCGACAACATGAAATCTTTGGATGTAATCGAGCCCACCAAGGTCAAGCGCCAGGCGATAGCGTCAGCTTCCGAGGCCGCTAATATGATACTGAAGATAGACGACATCATAGCGGCGAGCAAGCCGAGGGCGGGCCCAGGGATGCCCCCGGGCGGAATGGGCGGCGAAGGCATGCCGGACATGGACTAAAACCACTTTATTTTTTAACCCCCTTTCCCTTATTCTATCATGAAGATCGGGATCGTCGAGATGGGCGGCGAGCTGAACAAGATATTCCAGAGCGAGTTAGCGGGCAAGTTGGAGACAGCCGAATTCGAGGTCAAGAAGGCGCTCGACCTGTTCGATGTACTGGCTTATTCTAGGAAACTGATCAATTCAGACCATCTGGTAGTCATAGTGCAGTTCAGCGAGGAAGAGCCGGATTTGAAGAGGATATTCCTGCAGGGTCTCGCTACTCTCGAGGAGGAGACTGGCAAGAACATCTTCAAGTGCTTCTATTACGAGGATGAAGACGCTGAAGGGAAGATCAAGGAACTGGCCGAGATGTTCTATAACTTTTTGTTCCATCCGGAGAAGCTGGAGAAGAAAGAAGAGCCTAAAGGGGAAGAGTTCGGCTCACCAATCTGATAGCTTTTTCTGCAGCTTTTTATCGACTATCCTCTTGAACGTTTCCCAGGACTTCCTCACAAAATCAGGCGTCTCCCCGTCCAGTTTCTCCAAGAATTCTATGGTGAACGGGTCGTGCGAATAGCCGGTCCTCAGCTTTATCCCGTATTTCTTCTCCAGTTCCGCTATCTGCCTGTCTCGCTCCACTTTGGCTATGATCGAGGCGGCGGATACTTCGACATGATTGACATCGGCTTTGTGCTCCGCTATCGTCTCTGTATCAAAGTCTATATACTTCTTGATCCTCCTCACGAACTTGTCGCCGTCCGGGTCAGGCAGGTCTATTATTATCCTGTCGGGCTTGTTCTCGAACTTCTCTATGAGCTCGGCCATCTTCATCGCCTCTAACTCGTTGAGCGATATCCTTTTCCGCTTTTCATCTATTTCGCTCGCAGAAATCGCTATGAAATGGACCTCTACCGCCATCTTCATGATTTTCTTTTTTAAATTCTCCCTTTTCTCAGGGGTGAGCATCTTCGAGTCTTTCGCGCCCATTTTCTTCAGCCTAGGGCCATCTTTCTCGTCTAACAAAACGCCCCCAATCACCATCGGCCCTATGACTGGCCCTCTTCCAGCTTCATCAATACCGAGAATTAACATTAACCTATTAAATGAAGTCGAAATATAAAATAACATATGGAAATCAAACTGAAAGAGATAACCGAAGGAAAAACAAAACTGCTTGTCCCTGATCTGTCTGTGTACAAGATGCCGGAGCACGCGCCCGTCTTCTATAATCCCGTGATGAAGGCGGACAGGGATATCTCGGTAATCCTGCTCAGCAGCTTTTTGGAGAAGAAGGCGAAAGTAGCCGATATACTTTCCGGCCTGGGAGCGAGAGCGGTTAGATACGCTAACGAAGGGGGTTTTGACGTCTACGCTAACGATATCCAGCCTTCTGCAGTCAAGCTGGTCGGACGGAACGCAAAACTGAACAGAGTCAAAGTCCATAGTTCTGTAAAGGATGCCAATCTCTTCCTGCTTGAGAATAAGTATGATAAATTTGACTGCATAGACATAGACCCGTTCGGCTCACCGGCACAGTTCCTCAACTCGGCGATGAGAGCAATCAAACCTAAGGATAGCCTCTTGTGCATCACGGCTACAGACATAGGGGTCCTTTCAGGCAATTACCCAACCGCCTGTTTCAGGAAATATTTCATCAAGGCTGGCAAGACCTCATTCGCCCATGAGCTCGGCGTCAGGAACTTGATAGCCACGATTTTCCGCGAGGGCGCCAAATACAACTTCGCAATAGAGCCGCTGCTCACTTATGCGAACATCCACTATTACAGGACGTTCGTGAGGATAGTGGGAGGAAGAAAAACAGCGAACAGGGAGATCAGGAATATCGGCTATATAGCTTACTGCAGGAAATGCGAGTACAGGCAAACCTCCCCCATCTTTGAATCGATTCCGGACAAATGCGTCTGCGGTCAGGAGCCGGAGATATTCGGTCCCACATGGATTGCGAAAATAAGCGACAAACCGTTCCTAGAAAAAATCAAGGGCTATAACCGGATAATAGACTCAGCTTACGAAGAGGCCGACATGCCTTACCTGCATTACGACATACATGCGCTAGTTAGAACGGCGAAGAAGAAGGATGTCCCAAAGCTCGACAAGCTGATTGAGAAGTTAGAGGATAAAGGCTATCGCGCGGTAAGGACCCAGTTCTCGCCGTTCGGGCTGAAGACGAACGCGCCGTTTAAAGAAGTGAAGAGGTTGTAAAAAATGAGAAGAAAGCAAACTCAGTTAAGTGGGCATGGCGTTTCTGGTTTAAAGGGAGCGCCCTTGAAGTATCCGCTGGATGCGGAAGAAAGGAGTTTTCTCAAGTGGCGCAGAAGAGGCTTCCCAAAGATTTTTAAAAAACATCCTGTAAAGCTGAGCAAGTTTGGAGTTACCGGTTTGAAAGAACAGCCAATAAAAACGCTGATTAAAAAGCGCTTCAGTTCCATCGACATTAACAGGTCCCTTGATGAGCAGAAAAAAGAGTTTGAAAGGCATGAAAAAGAACTTGAATACTATATCCAAATTGGCTTTGACTTTGATGAAAGAGAGAAAGAGTACTTTACTAGAGTTATAGACATCCTTGGAGATAAAAAAATTCCATGGTTTATAAGAAAAAAAAAGTTAGAAGAGATAGAAGAGAAATACGGAGATTTTTAAGTCGTCAGAAAACTGCTCTGAGCAAAGCCGCTATGAGAATGATTATCGCTATCGCCAAGACTATCGTCAACAGGTTCTCGGTGGTGAGATAGTAAGAGAATATCTGTATCTGCTCCTTCTTGAACGTCACATCGAACTGGCTGTTTTTAGATACGGACACATAGCCGGCCTTTGACGCTTCGATAGTCACTTGGTACGTCCCGCTCAGTTCGTTGAGATAGAGAGTGCTGGCGTAATCTCCGGTCTTCGAGTCCTGGAAGAGCTGCATCTCCAGAGTCTTTCCGTCCGGCTCTAGTATCTTCGCTACGACCAGAGAGCCCGATACTACGTCCCTGTCCTCGTCAAGAACTATCGCCTTGATCTTCAACGAGTCCCCTTTCTTCAGCTCGAATTCCTGGTTATAGTAAGGGCTTATCGTATCGACGTTCAGGACATGCCTGCTGATCATGAATGTGATTTTATCCTGGGCGACCAGATTGTCCTTCGTAGCGACGGCTTTCAGGTCATAGACACCTTCGTCCAACGGCCCTATCCTGGCATAGTACTCGCCGAACCTGTCATAGGTCATCTTTATCTGATCGCCTTCGAAGATCAGGATCACGGAAGCGTTAGGGACGGGCTCCGTGTCTTCAGTTAGCTTGACCCTGGCATTAATCACGCTGTCCCGGATATAGACTGAAGAGCTGGGGTTGATTATGGAAACTGAGAAATTGACTGTCTTTGAGATCTCAGTCTCATTCCCCAGCACAAAACTGACGTTTGCGTTTGTCGTGGAAGTGCCCTTTGTCGCAATATAAACTATCTTGTACCTGCCCGTACCCTCAAAAAAGTATGAACCCTGATAATACCACATGGTCGGCTGTAGCTGGACCGTATCTATCCTCTCCAGGTCCTTATAGATATCTGCCCTTACGCTCGCCCCGGTCACCACCCAATTGTTCCCGTCCAGCAGCTCCACCTGCAGGCTCAGCTCGATCTTCTCAGGATAGACTATGTTTTCCGGCTCTAAAATCACCAGATTAACGCCGGATACATTGGGGTTCTGCACCTGGCTGGAGCTCACGGTTATGCTGTAGTCTTTCTGCACGCTGAAGTTCTGGTACTCTGCTTTTATCCTGACGATGTAATTGCCCTCAGAGACGTTTAGCGCTGTCTTTCCGGCCTTCGCCCCAAAAGAGTCGGTTGTCATGGCGATATCCCTCAGAACATTCGTGCCCTGGAGCAGTTTCGCGGTTATGTTGGCATCCACATTATAGCTGCTCACGACAGCCACGGTCTGGATATTTAATGTAGCGCCTGGCTTGAAGCTGTCCCCGTTCTTCAGGCCGTACACGACTAGGTTCATCGTTCCTTGCGATGTCACGTCCAGATGGCATTGGGTCTGCTGGTTGTCATGGTCCGGATATCTGGCCGCATATAGGACGTCATAACTGCCGCTGGGCAATTGCAACAGCTTGATGTAGTCGCAGGTGTAGAGCTGCTCCATATCATAGGTGTTGCCTGCGATGGTTGCGGTGACGTTAGCGTTATAGCAGTAGAAATCACTATCGACGAAATAGCCCGCGTAAGCCTGCAGCTCGACGAAGCCGTACTTGTCCGCCTGCACCCCGCAGTTGGCGTTCAGGATAGCCTGGCCATAGACCGTGGTCAGAAACAAAAGAACTATCAGATATTTTCGCATGATAGAATTAGTCAGAATGGAGAATAAAAAGGTTACAGTGCATTCCAGTTGTACTTCCTCTCCTCTTGCCTCTGTTTTTCAAAGGTCTTCATCATCTCTTCCGGTATCTGCGTCGGGTAGATGCCGTCGAGGCAGGCCGTGCACAAGGGAACCTCAATCGCCCGCTTCAGCCCCTCCAGGCCCTGGTAGGTCAGAGAGTCCGCTCCTATCGCCCTTCTTATTTCCTCCACGCTCATCTTAGCGGCCGCTAGCTCTGTCTTGGTGGACATGTCAATGCCGTAGAAACAGGGGCTCTTCAACGGCGGGCAGGTCAGCAGCAGGTGCACTTCCTTCGCCCCCGCGTCCCTCAGCAGATTTATTATCTTTTTCGAAGTCGTTCCTCTGACCAGGCTGTCGTCTATGAGCGCTATCCTCTTGCCCTTGACCTCTTTTATGATCGGATTCAGCTTGAGTTTCATCGCGCCCTCCCTCCTCTCTTGGTTGGCCATGATGAACGTCCTGTGTATGTACCTGTTCTTGATGAACCCCTCCGTATATCTCAGGCCCAGTTCTTCCGCAAAGGAGAGGGCGGCAGGCCTTGCGGTGTCAGGCACAGGTATGACTATATCCACCTGTATGTCCCTGTCTTTCCAGATATTGGCTAATTCTTTCCCCAATTTTATCCTGGCTTCATAGACCCCGACATTCTCTATCGAAGAGTCTGTTCTTGCGAAGTAGACCCATTCGAACATGCAATGCGCCCTTTTCCCCGGCTTGAGCACCTTCGACTTGATCTCCATGCTCTTGTCGATAAATATCATCTCTCCGGGCAGAATATCCCTGACGACCTTATAGCCAAGGACCTCCAGGGCAGTGGTCTCTGATGAGAATCCGTAGCCGTCATCCCGTTTGGCGAGCACTAACGGCTTGAGCGCGCAAGGGTCGCGGAAGGCGAATAGAGCCTTTGACGTCATGCCGACGATAGAGTAGCCGCCGTTCAACCTGTCCATCAGCCTCTTGGTGGCGGCGAAAAAGGCCTCGGCATCGTAGGACCTTTCCCTGGCGACTTCCTTTGCGAGAAGCTTGAGTATCAGCTCGGCATCGCAGGTGGAATAGATTTCCTCATTCTGTTTCAATAGGTCTTCTTTGAGCTGCTTATAGTTGACCAGGTTCCCGTTCTGCGCGATGGAAATCAGGGACGGTAAAAGGGTGTGGAAGGGCTGGGCGTCCTGTTTCAAGATACTCCCGACAGTTGGATATCTGACATGCCCTATCCCTAGATTGCCCTTGAGTTTCTTCAGGCTTTCCTTCGAGAAGATGTTGCTGACCAGACCCGCTTCCCTAATCACATGGAATTCGTTGCCGTCGAAGGTGGTTATCCCTGCCGCATCCTGCCCCCTGTGCTGGAGGCTAAGGAGACCATTGTAAATGTCTCCTGATATCTCATTTTTACTGATGATCCCGATTATCCCGCACATTCAATCACTTTGTAGGGAAGAAAAATCGGCAGTTGTCTTCTTTGCTCTTTTCTATTATGCAGCTCTGGTTTATGGAGTCGTAGTACATGCATCGGCTGCATTTCTTAGAAGGTGGCTTGTAAGATTCTAGTCCCATGCTCAAAATTAGGTAAGATAAAAATAAAAAGGTTTAAGTTAGGCCGGGACATCCAAGCCTAACCTGTCCTTGAGTTCTCTATACCTGTTCCGGATAGTGACCTCAGTGACGCCAGCAGTATCGGCCACTTCCTTCTGCGTCTTGCGTTCGCCCATCAGGACACCGGCGATATAGACAGCTGCAGCAGCCACCCCTGTCGGCCCTCTTCCGGATATCAGGCCCTGCTTTATAGCCAGTTCCAGTATCTCCCTGGCCTTCTCCTGGACATTGCCCGATAGGCCCAAATCCGAGGCGAATCTCGGGATATAGTGCGTGGGATTGGTCAGAGGCATCACTATGCCAAGGTCCCTCTTCAGGAAACGATAGGTGCGCCCTATCTCCTTCTTGTGGATGCCGGAAATCTCAGATATCTCGTCCAGAGTACGAGGTATCAAGTATTGCCTGCAGATGGTATACAGTACGGCAGCTACAACAGACTCAATCAGGCGCCCTCTGATAAGTCCTTTCTCCACGGCCTTTCTGTACAGCAAAGCGCTTGCCTCCCTCACGTTGGAAGGAAGGCTAAGAGAAGAGGCTATCCTGTCCAGCTCCGAGAGTGCTATCGCCAGGTTCCTCTCCATAGACGAGGAGATTGATGTTCTCTTGTGCCATTTCCTCAGTCTGTACATCTGAGCCCTGGATTGCGCTGATATCTTGACTCCTCTGATATCCCTGTTATACTGGTCTATCTCAGTAGCCAGCCCTTTATTCGGCTTGGTATACTTGATAGGGGCACCGGTCCTGGCTCTTTTGCTTGCCTGGTCCGAATCAAAGGCTCTCCACTCAGGGCCAGAGTCTATGATGTTGTCATCCAAGACTAACCCGCATTTGTTGCAGATGATCTCCGCTCTAGCATAATCCCTCTTCAGTTCTTTGCTTCCGCAGTCAGGGCACGCTAGTCCTGCGGCCTGCGCTTGCGTCTGTGGTTCTTGCATCTTCTTCACTTCCTTAGCTTTATCCAAAATAATCATCCCCATATATTAGGCGAAAAGCTCCCTCCCCCTATAGGGCTCGGCTTTCTTCTTGGGCGATACCAGCAGGTAA
>Ga0315296_10005289_pt1 | contig 10328 bp, 11 predicted proteins | sample YL17G14_18_MG_FD_203921 | JGI IMG/M metagenome (GOLD analysis project Ga0315296, IMG submission 203921) | Sediment microbial communities from Yellowstone Lake, YNP, Wyoming, USA - YL17G14_18 | ecosystem: Environmental > Aquatic > Freshwater > Lake > Sediment | place: USA: Wyoming | collected... | reverse complement strand
TGCCAAAACCAATGATGGGTATTGCTGGTTCTGGTATGCATATTCACCAAAGCCTGTTTGACATTGAAACAAAAAGAAACACTTTTTACGATGAAAACGATAAATACAGGTTATCAAAGATTGCCTATAACTTCATTGCCGGTCAGATGAAACATATTAAAGCGATGTGTGTAATTCTTTGTCCCACGGTAAACTCCTATAAGAGATTGGTCTCCGGGTTTGAAGCTCCAGTATATATTACCTGGGCAAGTATGAACCGCTCTGCCCTGATAAGAGTGCCCAAATGGTTTAGGCAGAGACAAGAATCAGCCAGAATTGAGTTAAGATGCCCAGACCCAACCTGCAATCCATATCTAGCCTTTGCTGTTATATTAAAAGCCGGTCTGGATGGGATTAAAAATAATCTAACGCCACCCCAGCCAGTGGAAGAAAATGTATATCAACTTGATAAGCAAAGTATGATAAGTAAAAATGTCGATGTTTTGCCAACATCATTATGGGAAGCGTTAAACGAGCTGAAAAAGAATAAACTTATTCAAGAAGTCCTCGGCAATCATTTATTTGAAAGATACGTTAACATAAAAACAAGAGAGTGGGATGAGTTTAAAATGCAAGTTACCTCTTGGGATATAGACAAGTATCTAGATGTTTACTAAATTTTCCCACGGGGCTAGTAAGCTCTCCCATTTCATAAGGGGTCGGCAGGGTTTTTCTAGGTTTATTTTATTTCGCCGGGGAATAAGCTATACACTCCAGTTCAATGAGCATATTTGGCATAGCCAAGCCAGTTATTGCTGTTGAGCGGGCTGGGTTGTCCTTAACAAAGTAGCTCTGATATACCTCGTTCATGGTGGCAAAATCTGCCTCATTGCGGAGGAAGACGGTTACTTTCACCACATCATCCAGAGATGAACCGGCAGCCGTTAAGACCTGCTTTATATTCTCCAAGCATTGCTTGGTCTGAGCCTTTATCCCCTTGACTTCCTTACCTTCAGCATCTACAAATCCAACCTGACCCGAGACAAAAATGTAGTCGCCAGCCCTTATCCCCGGGGAAAAGGGAAGCTTAGGCGCATTGGGGATAGTGATAACCTTTTTTACCATAGCAAATCTCCTTTATTCAAATATGCTCGGCATTAGTTAGGCTGATGATGGTATCAACTCCAATATTGCTTACTATAAAGCTCTAGCCGGCGAGATTGATTATGCCAACTAGGCTAAGCCCCCGGAAAATCATGCTTATGGCAATGGCGGCCAGCAGCAGGCTGAATACTCTGGAGACTGCCGTAAGTCCCTCCCGCCCCATAAATCTAACAATTTGATTGGTCTGCAAGAAGATAACCCAGGTGACCAGCATATTTAGGGCAAAAGAGAGCAGAACCATATAAAGAGGAAATTGAGTTGCCAGCAGCAGCAAGGTCGTTATAGTGGCAGGACCGACTGTAAGGGGTGTGCCAATAGGAACCACAGCTACCATTTCCTCCTTGAGTACCTCTACCATTTTGCCTGTTGTCACGTATTTAATAGACAGTACCAGCAGGATAAGTCCCCCGGCGATGGCAAAGGAGCCCACGGAGATATCCAGCACCTTTAGTATGAGTTGACCGAAAAACAGGAATACCAGCCCGACAATAGTAGCGGTTATGGTAGCTAGACGAATCAGCCTCAGGCGCTCTTGCCGCGACATCCCTTCGCTCATTGAGATAACGAAGGGCAAATTGCCCAGAGCATCAATAACGATGAACAAGGGCACAAAGGTGAATATGAAGTATTGTAGGTAGATACCCAAAATATATGTTAGTCCTTTCTTGCTTCTGTCAAATCTCCCCGGCTCTCATCTCAGCCGCTTTTGCAGGAGCAGTTTATCGTCGTCAGGGGCATAGAAGTCAGGGAGCCGAGCAATTAGTTCATAGCCATGACCAAGGTGAAACCGCCTGGTCTTCTCATATTCTGGCGTGGATGATGTCTCAATAATAACCAGCCTTCCCTGAACTTCCTTAATCTTGCCCTCGGCGGACTGCATAAGAGCACTGCCTATGCCCTGGCTCTGCTTCTCCACAGCAACTGCTATCCAGTATATATCCCACGTCCCCTCGGTCAGTGGGGTAGGACCATAACAAATGTAGCCAGCCACGGTTTTGTCAACCTCGGCTATGAGGATATGATAGCCCGACCCACCAGGGTCATGCAAATAGCTATCAATCAATTCCTCAGCTACCACCACGTCAAAAGGCTTAAATTCGGGCGTAGTGCCAACTATCCTCATTATACCGGGTTTATCTCCCTGAGTCATGGGGCGAATCTTGATTGCCACGGCTATTTCCCTTCGAGAGCCAGTAGCACAATAGTCTCAATGAACTTGGTGTAACTCACCCCTGCCGCTTCAGCCTGGCGTGCAGAACCAGTGCCGGGGGATATGTCGGGGTTGGGATTCACCTCAATAACGTTAAGTCGCCCCGCTCCACTTAGCCGCATGTCCACCCTGGCATAGCCCCGGCAGCCAAGGAGCTGGAAAACTGCCACTGCCATCTCGGTAAAGTGTTCCCGGTCTTTAACCCCGATTTCAGCCGGGCAAATTACCTTGGTGCTTTGGAAGTACAGGCTATCAGGCTCCCATTTGGCGGCAAAAGTGAGAATTCTAGGCATTCCAGGAGGTAACGAATAGGTTATTTCAGAGAAGGGCAGAACAGTGTATTCCGAGTTTCCCGAAACAGTAACATTGAACTCACGCCCATCGATGAACTCCTCCACCAACGCCCCTCCACTGTAGGAATTACTGATAACTTCCACCTGCTTTTTCAGCGCGGCAAAGTCGTTCACCACACTTCCCTCTGACAGGCCATGACTGGCGTCCTCTCCGCAGGGCTTGATGATACAGGGATAATCAAGTCGAAACGCACGCAGTGTCTCGGGACTCAGTAACTGGAAGTTCGGTGTGTCAATTCCAGTGGCTTTCAGCATTACCTTGACCCTAGCCTTATCTAGGGCTAGCCTTAGCACTGCCCCAGAACAGCCGGTATAAGGTATGCCCAGTTCTGACAAAATCTCTGGCACCAAAGCCTCAGTGTCTGGATAGCCACAAAAACCTTCAAATAGGTTGAACACCAGGTCTGCTTTTAAGTCTCCAAGCTTATCCCTAACAGGTTCAAGTGGCGTGAGGGGAACAGGGGTCACCTGATAGCCAAGCTCAAGCAACGCCCAGAACACTGCTTCTACTGACTGAAGAACACTGAGCACTGCTTGCCCTTCACCAAAAGCGTCGTAGCGTGAAGGACGTGGCTCATTGTAGACAATGGCTATATGCGCACGCACTGCGAGTACCTTTTAAGTGCCGCATCGAGCACAACAACTATCAGTTCTTCATAGGTTAAGCCCATCTTCATAGCTATAATAACCAGGTCGCTGTAGTTACTCAGTCCGGGCAGAGGGTTTATTTCCAGAAAGTAGGGTACTCCTTCAGGGCTGACCCTGAAGTCCACCCGGGCAAAGTCCCGGCACCCCAAAGCAGCAAAAGCTCTGAGGCTGGAGACTGCTATCCTTTCCAAGACCTTTCCCTCAAGCCGGGCAGGACACTCATAGTCAACCAGGACCTTCCAGTCCCGCTTTACTTCTAGGGAATAGACAAAGGGTGCCTCCCTTTTCCGGGGAAGAATGCGCATTACGCCCAGGACTTTGGGTGGGGAGTTACCCAGCAAGCCCACGGTAACCTCGTCCCCGGCGATGAACTCCTCCACTATCACTGGCTGCTGGTAACACACCAGCAATTCTCCTACCACCTCAGTCGCCTGTTTTGGACTGCTCACCAGTGAACCAAAACGAATGCCCTTGCTCGAACCTTCGCACGCTGGCTTGATGATGGCCGGGAAGGGGAAGCCGTTCCAGGATATTTGGCAGAGCTCTTCACTATCAGTTATAACACGCCACTTTGGGGTGTAGACCCCGGCTGCTGCAACTAACTTTTTGGCTAGCGGTTTGTCCAGACAGATAGCTAGGCACTGAGGGTCGGAACCGGAATAGGGTATGTCCAGCATCTCCAGGATGGAGGGCACCTGCGCCTCCCGACTACGGTAGTTACCCCTACCCTCAGCAATGTTGAAGACGATATCAACCTTCTCGCGGAGAATATTATTGAGAAACTCCCTGCCCCCACCTAGCATAACTACCGAATGCCCCCCAGCCTCCAGAACCGAAGCTAGAAGCTCCACCGTCTCCAAGGAGTCATATTCCTCAAGGGCATCACCGGGTTCAGCTTGCTCCACAGGTACTGCTTCTTTAAGATCGTACGATAACCCTACTCTCATCCCGCGCTCCCTGTGACTGAAATTGTAATTCTGTCTCCGTAATCAGGCTGGCAACTGAATCAATAGCCAGCTCTGGCACTGGGGCAGCTAACTCTGGGTATGCCACTGCTCTGGGATTGCGGTAGCGGAAGATATGACCCTCATAATTCCTCAGCAACAGTTGTCCCTCAGCCTGCGCCAGTACATAGTTTGGCTGGAGAGGCACCTTACCGCCCCCCTGGTGGAGGTCTACCACAAAGGTAGGCACTGCCAGCCCCGAGGTATACCCACGCATCCCCTCGATTATCTTTATGCCGACCTCTACCGGAGTGCGCAGGTGCTCCGTCCCCTGCACCTCGTCACATTGAAAGAGATAGTAAGGACGCACTTTTATCCTGAGAAGCCCCTGACACAGTTTGGTCTGTATCTCAACGGTATCATTTACACCACGTAATAGGACGGACTGGTTGTTTACCGGGACTCCGCTCCGCAGCAGTCGGTCGCACGCCGCCGCTGCCTCCGGAGTTATCTCACGGTAGTGGTTGAAGTGGGTGTTAAGCCAGATGGGACCGTACCTGGATAACATGGCGCACAGTTCATCGTCTATGCGTTGGGGCAACACCACAGGAAACCTGGTTCCAATACGTATAATTTCAATGTGACTTATTTTTCTAATCCTGGAGATAATATCCTCCAGGTGGCGAGTGGAAAGCGTCAGCGGGTCACCCCCGGAGATGACTACATCTCTAACGGTCTTGTGCTGGCGTAAATAATCTAGCATGGCTTCGACTTCATCTGGAGTACGCACCCAGCTACCATATCGCCACTCTCGCTTACGGGTACAATGGCGGCAGAGCATGGGACAGATATTGGTAAGCACCATCAGCACCCTATCTGGATAGCGGTGAACCAGCCCAGGGACTATGGAGTCTCTTTTCTCCTCCAAGGGGTCCTCTAGACCCATCATGCCCATAGCTATCTCCAAAATGGAAGGTATCGCCTGCTTTCTTATCGGGTCATCTGGGTCATCTGGGTTGATTAGCGATAGGTAATATGGAGTCACTGAGAGGGGATAACGCTGAGTTACCAGCTTGAGTTGTATTTGCTCTTCAATCGTCAGGGGGATAAATTTGGTCAGTTGTTCAACGGTGGTGATTCTGTTGCGGAAGTGCCACTTCCAATCGCCCCAACTACTATCGGCTATATAACCGAAAAATCTATATCTATTAGTAGCACTTTTTCCCGGAGGCTCTTCTTCTAGATTAATAGAGATGATAATTTTACTCGGTGGTTCCTCTTCCACCTCACTTTTACTGTTGCTTTCGAGGGAACATTTTCCTGCTTCAAGTACAGGTTTACCTTTGATAGCCACCGATGCTGTTTTCACCTGTTTTTTCATTCCCCAATCTCTCCCGATTCTATCTGCTCACATTAGTCAGAGCCGGGCTCAAGATAAGGAACCTTTTCCTCCTTTTATTTTTATTTTCTTAACTTAATTATACTAAATCAATTGGGATTGTCAAGAGGTTTTTGGGTCTCCTTCATCGTAGATTTCTATTTCAGCCGACTTTCCACCGTACCCCAATTTATATTCTTAAAGAAGGCTCCTATGTAGTCAGCCCGCTTCAGTCCATAATCGGTGATAAAGGCATGCTCAAAAACATCCATTACCAGGATGGGAATACAACCGGCAAGGTGCCCGGTTTCGTGCTCATTTATCCATTGGTTGAGCAGTCTTCCGGTAGTATTGTCTTGGTACAGTATAGCCCAGCCAATGCCACGCATGGTGCCTATGGCTTTGAAATCCCTTTCCCACTCCTCGTAGCTACCAAAGTCCTCAACCATCTTCCTGCCCAGCTTGCCTGATTTGTCCAGCACTCCTTCCCCACCAAGATTGTCAAAGTAGTACTCATGCAGTCGCATGCCATTAAACTCAAAACCTACACGCCGCTTTATCTCGGAATATTCCGGGGTGCCGACCTTTCCCCCCTTTAACATAGCTGCCAGCGAGTCCAGTAGCTTGTTGGTATTGGTCACATAGCCCTGGTAAAGAGTAAAGTGGTTTTTCAACAGGGTTTCGCTGAAGCCCTCCATTCCAATGAGATTGGTGTAGTCTTTTGCTGTGTAAGCCATTGTTTCTCCTCCTTTCATCTCCCCGGACTAACTAGTGCCGGTCTCTGAGAGCTTCGATTATTGCTTTATTGAACCTTGGCAGGTCTGCCGGTTTACGCGAGGTGATGATATTCCCATCTTGAACCACAGGGGCGTCTATCCATTCCGCACCGGCGTTCCTGAGGTCCACGGCTATTGAAGGCCAGGAGGTAACGCGGCGTCCTCTCACTATTTCCGCAGAGATGAGGAGTTGTGGTCCGTGGCAAATAGCCGCTATTACCTTACCTAAGTCATGTGCCCTCCTCACCAGTTCGACCATAGATTGGTGGAGGCGCATCTTATCAGGAGCGTAGCCCCCGGGCACGATGACGGCGTCAAAATCCTCAGCCTTGACGTTATCAGCGGTAGCATCAACGCTTACGGCAGCGCCCCCCCTTTTCCCCTTGTAACTTTTCTGAGAGCCGCTGCCCACGATTAATACCCTGGCACCGGCATTCTTCATTCCCCTCATTGGTTCGATAAGCTCGGAGTCCTCAAAGTCCTCTTCAGCCAGGATGGCAATCATCTTTCCGTCGAGCATAACCTTACCCCCTTGTTAAAATAATAGCCAGCTGGCAATAACAAAGTCATAAAATGGAAAGAGAAAAAGTTACAGAATTATGACATTACGAATGCAGTCTCAGGGGCTTACAATATTATAGTGCTTAGAAATAGAAACCTTTAAAGCTATCAGCCCAGCGGCTGGTCTATGATATAGCCTGTCTTGGGTATAGTGCGGATCAGCTTGGGAGTGCTGGGAACAGCTTCCAGCTTGCTCCTCAGCCGACTGATCCATGTCCTGAGAATCTGAACATCGTTGCGGTATTCAGGGCCCCATACCCGGGTGAGGAGCTCCTCATAGAGCATGAGACGGCCAGCATTATTGATAAGCTGGCTGAGCAGAAGCCACTCGATTCGGGTCAAGTATTTCTCTTCATCCCTGACCCAGACACTACGCCTCTTAAAATCGATGGTTACATCTCCTAAATGGAAAACTTCCGGGATTTTTCGTTTTTCACCAGTTCCAAGCCGGCGTCTAACCGCTTCAATCCTGGCGACCAGTTCATCAGGGTTAAAGGGCTTTGGCAGGTAGTCATCAGCGCCCAGTTGCAGGCCTTTAATTCTGTCGGCATCAGCACCCTTGGCAGTTAGAATGATAACCGGCACCGTTGAGAAAGTGCGCAACTCCTTAAGCATCTCCAAGCCGTCCATCTTGGGCATGAGGAGGTCAAGCACAATCAGGTCGGGCTCTTGAGTCTGAGCCTGCTCTAAGCCCTCAGCACCATTGCTGGCGGTCAATACCTCATACCCTGAAGCCTTGAGCTTGGACCTGAGGAAGTTCAAAATCCGTTCCTCGTCATCAACTATCAGGGTGCGGAACCGTTTCACCGGGGCGTCTCCCAACCGTCTTGATTTTAATAATAGCCCTATGCTCAGCGGATGTCAAAATCTGGTCAGCTTGACGGCTGGAGGCTATCAGCGTATCATCTGTGCTAGGAGTAATTACGCTATATCCTCCCACGCCATCTGACCGAACTAACTCTATTGCTGGAGAACTTGGTCAAGGGGGACCAGGATGAAGGAAGAGAATGTAGGTATAGAAGAAGAGCTACGCAAAAGCGTCGAGAAATACCGCCAGTTAATTGAAAGTATCCACGAAGGCATCTGGGTTATCGATAAGGATGCCTGCACTACCTTTGTCAACCACCGTATGGCAGAGATGCTGGGATACACTGCAGAAGAAATGCTGGGGAGACATTTATTTTCATTCATGGATGAACGGGGTGTGCAGATTGCCACTCACTTATTAGAGCGCCGCAAGCATGGTATTAAAGAACAACACGAGTTTGAGTTTCTTCGCAAGGACGGGACACGGCTTTATGCTATTCTTGAGACGTCGGCGCTTACTAATGATGACGGCAGTTACGCCGGGGCGATTGCTGGTGTGCAGGACATCACCGAACGCAAAAAGCTAGACCAGCTAAAAGACGATTTCATCAGTCTCGTCTCCCATGAACTCCGCAGTCCCCTGACTGTTATCACTGGCGCTGTTAATACAGCTCTTACTGAAGGAGCACGTCTATCTCCAGAAGAAACACGTCAACTACTCAAGGATGCAGCTCTGGAGGCAGAAGCGCTGTCCAACCTGCTAGGCAACCTGCTTGAACTGTCCAGAGTTCAAGCCAACCGCCTTGTCCTTTATGCTGAAGCAATCAGCGTCAAAAAAGTAATTCAAGATACCGTCGAGGAACTCAGGCGCCAGTCTCCAGCACATCAATTTATTGTTGACATGCCGAGAAAACTCCCTCCTGTTTATGCTGACCCATTGAGACTGGAACGAATCCTCTATAATCTTATTCAAAATGCAGTTAAGTACTCACCGCAAGGAGGCAAGATACGGGTCTTCGCCAAACCAGAGAAGCAACACCTGGTTATAGGCGTCAGCGACCAAGGGATTGGCATATCTCTCGCTGACCAGGCCAAGCTATTTGCGCCCTTCCAGCGCCTGGAGGAATCCAGACTTAACGGAGTTAGAGGGCTAGGACTAGGACTTTTAGTGTGCCGAAGATTGGTGGAAGCGCATGGCGGCCAGATATGGGTCGAGTCGGAGCCCGGCTGCGGCTCAACCTTCCTCTTTACACTACCTATTGTAAGTCCGTGAAATTGCATCCCGTAATGTCATAATTCTGTAACTTTTTCTCTTTCCATTTTATGACTTTGTTATTGTCACCTGGCTATTATGTCGGTGAATACCTAATAGGCCGGCAAAGGGGCGATAGCGAAAATGTTAACCAAGCTAACACTCTAATCAGGGGGTGAGCTATGTTTCATACTATAGGAGAAACGGCAGGGGAAATCTGGAGACTCCTCAGGGATGAGGGACCGTTAAGCATCTCCGCCATAGTCAGCAAGACGAAGCAACCCCAGACTACAGTCTATATGGCGATTGGATGGCTTGCCAGAGAAGATAAACTGGCATTTACCCAGACCAAGCGAGGAACCTCTGTCTCTCTAAAAGGGTAAGACCCGAGTAATAAGAATTTAGGGTAGTGACTGGGAGGGGGTGGGCTAATGGATATTAATCCTGGTAACACTGTCTTTGTCATGCTCTCCTTCGAATGACCTGACGTCTATTCTATGGCCGAGGGCTTGGTTCCGACGAAAAATTCTACAAGCAGGCTACGCCTGAAATAAATTTCAAGCCCTATTGCGGTAATAAGCCTTGTTACCCCGAAAGGCGGCTTGGCTTTCCCCTTACTAGCGGCTAGGGTGCCCATTATGGTAATATCTATTTAATGCGGAGGGCAACATGGCATACGAATACGAAATAAACGCTTTAGCCAAAGAAGAATCGTGGCGAATGTTCCGGATAATAGGGGAGCTGGTGGAGGGATTTGATAAACTTTCAGGTATAGAACCGGCAGTAAGTATATACGGCTCGGCTCGAATTAAACCGGGTGACGAACTCTATGCGCAGACAGAAGAAATAGCCCGTCGGCTTGGTGAGATGGGCTTTTCCATCATAACCGGTGGTGGGCCTGGGGTTATGGAGGCAGCCAACAAAGGTGCCCTTGAAGCTGGGGTTATATCAGTGGGACTAAATATTGACCTGCCTGGGGAACAGGTTTGCAATCCTTACACCATAAAGTCGATAACCTTCAGGCACTTTTTCGTTCGCAAAGTCATGCTGGTGAAGTATGCTACTGCCTTTGTCATCATGCCTGGCGGGCTGGGTACCCTTGATGAGCTAACCGAGGTACTAACCTTGATACAGACCCGTAAGACAAAGGCTTTCCCCATTGTGCTATATGACAGCGAGTTCTGGAAGGGATTTTTAGACTGGCTAAAGACTTCTGCCCTGGCTAGAGAGTTTATTTCCGAAGAGGACCTTAACTT
>Ga0315296_10005288_pt1 | contig 10331 bp, 9 predicted proteins | sample YL17G14_18_MG_FD_203921 | JGI IMG/M metagenome (GOLD analysis project Ga0315296, IMG submission 203921) | Sediment microbial communities from Yellowstone Lake, YNP, Wyoming, USA - YL17G14_18 | ecosystem: Environmental > Aquatic > Freshwater > Lake > Sediment | place: USA: Wyoming | collected... | reverse complement strand
ACGTGACCGGACGGCCCTACCACCACTTCCTGGACGGTGGGGTGGCCTACATGCCGGCCGGCCGGCTGGAGGAAGGCCTGATCGCCGGGATGACCCTCACCGAGCACGTCGCCCTGGCCGAGCGGAGCCGGGCGCTGCTGGTGGACTGGGACCGGGCGGCGCAGGCGGCGGCCGGCCGCATCCGCGAGTTCAACATCAGGGGCGAGCCGGCGACGGCGGTCGAAGAGTTGTCCGGGGGGAACCAGCAGCGCACGCTGCTGGGGCTGCTTCCCGCCCGGTTGAAACTGCTGCTCATGGAGCACCCCACCCGGGGGCTGGACCTCGAATCGACCGAGTACATCTGGGGCCTGCTGCAGAAACGGACCCAGGAGGGCACGGCCATCGTCTTCACCTCGGCCGACCTGGACGAGCTGCTCGACCGGAGCGACCGCCTGCTGGTCTTCTTCGGCGGGCGGGTGCAGCTCCTGGATGCCCGCCAGACCAGCGCCGGGCAACTGGGCGAGTGGATCGGCGGAAGAGGTTTTTCCTGATGCCGGGCAAGCCGGGCACGAGGCTGCAGGACTGGTTGCTGCGCGCGGCGGGCATCCTGGTCGCGCTGGGGCTCATCTCCCTGGTGATCCTGGCCATGGGCATCTCGCCGCTGGAGGCCGCCCAGTTGATTTTCTCCGGGGTGTTTGCCTCCTCCCGGCTGGGCTACGTGATGACGGCCTGGGTGCCGGTGCTGCTCTGCTCGGCCGGCCTGCTGCTCACCTACAACGCCGGCCTGTGGAACATCGGCATCGAGGGCCAGATTGTGATGGGGGCGATCTTGACCACCGGGGCGATACGGCTGCTGCAGAACGCCCTGCCGCCGGCGGCGGTGCTGGTCCTGGCGGCGCTGGCCGGCATCCTCGGTGGGATGCTGTGGGCCTTCCTGGCCGGGGTACTGCGGCTCTACGGCAACATCAGCGAGATCTTTGGCGGGCTGGGGCTCAACTTCATCGCCGGCAGCCTCACCGTCTACCTGGTGCTGGGTCCCTGGAAGAGGCCGGGAATCGGTTCCACCAGCGGGACCGAACCGTTCTCTCCCTCCCTCTGGCTGCCGGCCTTCCCGGGTTTTACCGTCAGCCCGATCGAGATCTTCCTGGGACTGCTGGCGATTGCCCTGATCGCGATGGCGCTGCGGGGGACCTACTTCGGCCTGCGCCTGAAGGCGATTGGGAAGAACCTGCGTTCGGCTTTCCTGCTGGGGGTCTCCACGGGCCGGCAGTTGCTGCTGGCCTTTGCCGCCTGCGGCGCGTTGGCCGGGCTGGCCGGCTGGGTCCTGGTGGTGGGGGCGAGCAGCCGCCACCAGCTCTTTCCGCTCATCTCCAGCGGGTACGGCTTCCTGGCTATCCTGGTGGTGCTGCTGGCCAACCTGAGCCCCGTCTGGACCGTGCCGATCTCCTTCTTCTTTGCCGCCATCTCCATGGGCAGCCTGCAGCTGTCCTACCGGCAACTGGACTCCTCCCTGGGCGGGGTGATCCAGGGGCTGCTGGTGCTCTCCGTCCTGGTCACCCAGGGGCTGAGCCGGCTATGGGAGCAGAGAGTGCGAGCCGCCGCGCCGATGGGGAAGCGGGACAGACCACACGGGGCATCCGATCCGGAGCCGGGCGATCTGCCGTGATACCGAGGTGGGCCGTATGGGTGTGATCATCTTCGTCGCCTCCGTCCTGGCTGCATCCCCTCCGATCCTCTTTGCCGTGTTGGGGGAGACGATCACGGAGAAAGCCGGGGTCATCAACCTGTCGCTCGACGGCTCGATTCTCCTGACGGCGATGGTGGGTTTCGCCGTCGCCTTCAGGAGCGGGAGCGTCGTGCTCGGCTTTGTGGCGGCCATGGGGGTCGGCGCGTTCATCGCCCTGATCATCGCCTTCGTCAGCCTGACGCTGCACCAGCCCCAGGTGGCCACCGGCTTTGTGCTGACCCTGCTCTGCCGCGACCTGGCCTACGTGCTGGGCAACCCCTACGTCCACAGATCGGGGCCCATGGTCCCGGCCCTGCCGATCGCCGGCCTGGGCAAGTTGCCGGTGATCTGGCAGAACCCGGTGGTCTACCTCAGCCTGCTCGCCGTCGTCCTCTCCTGGGCTTACATGTTCAAGACGCGGCCCGGGCTGAAGCTGCGGGGGCTGGGCGAGCGGCCGGCCGCTGCCTTCGCCCGCGGGGTCAACGTCACCTGGATGCGCTACCTCTACACGATGGTCGGCGGGGCCATGGTGGGGTTCGGCGGGGCGGCCTTTTCCCTGCTGGTCAAGCCGAACTGGTCCCGTCCCTACGGGGTCGAGGGCAGCGGCTGGATCGCCCTGGCCATCGTCATCTTTGGCAACTGGCAGCCGATCCGGGCTGCCATCGGGGCCTACTTCTTCGTCACGCTGCAGACGCTGGCCACCACCCTGCAGAGCGCCATGCCCAACGTGCCCACGCAGATCTTTCCCACCCTGCCCTTCCCGCTGATGATCCTGACCTTGCTGTTGGTCACCATCGGCAACACCGAGTGGATGCAGCGGCTGCTCGGCTTCTTCCCCGAGTGGGTGCGGCGCTTCCTCACCCGCACGATCAAGGCGCTGCAGACGTCGCCGCCGGCGGCGCTGGGGACGGAACTGAAGAGAGACTGACATCCTCCCCAGGACTAAAGTCCGGGGGTTCTCGACACGAGACTTGCCAGGTTAGGGTCTGTATGCGATCAGCGAACGCAAGTCAAGGGACAGGGAGCAATGGATTGCTCCGTTCGGCGGTCGCCGTTTCTTGACCCCCGTGTAGCGCGGCGCTATAATGATCTCGCGGGCCAGGTGTGGTTGTGAGGGCAAACCCTCAAGGAGAGGATGCCATGCGCCTCAAGGTTGTGCTCGAACCGAGCGAGGACGGCGGGTATACAGTCTATGTCCCTTCTTTGCCCGGCTGCATCAGCGAGGGGGACACGGTGGAGGAAGCGCTCCAGAACATCCAGGAGGCGATTGAACTCTACCTGCAGCCGGTCGAGGACGACTGGGTACTGGAAGAGCAATCCTTGGTCCAGGAAGTTGAAATATGAGCAGGATCCCCAGCCTTCCGTACACCCGGATCATCAAGGCACTGCAGCGAGACGGCTGGATTGTTGTGCGCCAGCGTGGAAGCCACGTCCGCTTACAGAAGCACCTGGGCGATGAACTGCTCAAGCTGACTGTGCCTGCACACCGGCCAGTGAAGCGGTCTACGCTGGCTCACATCTTGAAGCAGGCTCGGATGGACATCGACCGGTTCCTGGAGCTGCTATAGAGGAAGAGAGCGACAACTAGGGGTGATGGGTGTCCCATAACGCCTGAGGACTTTTGAGTGCGATAACTGCTGTCCCACTGCGCCCGTCTCTACGGGCACGGTGCTCCCGGCGCAAGACGGAGCGCATCATCGCGGAGCTGCGCCATGGTGAAGAAGGCGATCACCCATCTCAAACTTGACCAGGCCAACCTCGGCAAGCTCCGAAAGTTGGATGAACTGGCCGCCGAGTACGGGCGGGTCGTGCAGGCATACGTGGACCACCTGATCGCCCACGGGGTGCGCCGGCCCGACTCCTTTGCTGAGGTCCCTGAGCGGGATGTGCCGACGGTGCTTTCCGACCGCTGGCAGCGGTGCGCCTGGCAGCAGGCGTGTGGGATCGTCCGCTCCTGGTACGCCAACGGCCACCAGCAGCCCCCGCTCCTGCGCAGCGTCTGCCTCCAGGCTAACGCCAACGTCGTGGTCATCGAGCCGTCCCGTAGCCCCACCTTCGACTTCTGGCTCCGGATCTCGACCCTGGAAGCGGGGAAGCCAATTCGTGTGCCGGTCACGCTGTATCGCCGGGCCAGAGAGACGCTCGCCGAGTTCCCCAAACTCTGCACCGGGGTAACACTGAACCGGCGTGATGGACAGTGGTACGCCACCTTCGTCGTGGAGCGGCGTGCCCCCAAGTCCAAGTCATCCGCAGTGATCGGCGTAGACATCGGCATGGCCAGCATCGTGTCCACCTCGCAGGGCCGGCGCTACGGGCAGGTCAGCCCGGAGCTGCGCCGCCGCGTGGAACGCGCCGCCGCGAAGCGCCGCCGTAAGCAGAAGCTCAATGCCTGTCTGAAACGCCAGGGGCGGCCCACGGTCTCGCTGCGCGACGAGCGGGCCGAAGCCTTTGCCCGCAACGAGATCGGCCGGGCGCTCAACCAGATGCTTTCTGATCTGCCGGGTGGCGCGGCCGTAGCCCTGGAACGGCTGTCCGTTCGGGATATGCGCGGTAGGTCGCGCCAGATGAACCGCGCCCTGCGGGCTTCCCAGTTGGGCTACGTGCGCGACAAGCTCAAGTTCAAACTGGACGAGCGCGGCATCCGCTACCGCTCGGTCCAGGCGGCCTATTCCAGCCAGCAGTGCTCGCGCTGCGCTTTTACCTTCCCGCTGAACCGCCGCTCCCAGGGCGAGTTTCGCTGCCTGTGGTGCGGTTATGAAGCCAACGCGGACGAGAATGCCGCTTCCAACATCGCCGAACGTTTCGGCGACGAGGAGCTGAACGCGCTTCCCTTCCGCAAAGTGGAGACGGTGTTGGCGGTGCGGTTCATGCGCCGTCTCCCGGGTGCCCGTAGTGCATCCGCCGGGCTAGAACTGCGCATCCCCGTCGGCCGAGTCTTTGGCGCGGGAGATGCGCCGAGAGGTAAGGAGGCCGCCTGTGTCCTGCCTGCCGGCAGGCAGGACGCCCCCGACAGTCAATCAGCCCGGTCAACACCCGTTGTGAAATAAATGTCCATAAAACGGGTAACTATGAGCCCAGGGTATAGAGGCGCTGCGCCGGCAGGTCGTTGTAGTAGGTCTGGGCCAGGATGATCTTGCCCTGCTGCGCCAGTCCCAGTACCCGGTTCAACTGCAGCTGCCAATCGGCTGGGCCGAAGTCGAGCCAGGCGTCGTAACCAAAGCCCTCGATCATCACCCCGTCGGCGCGGCCGTAGTCGGTGGGGTCGCGGCCGGTGACCCAGGAGCCGGCGTTGGGGATGAGGGCATAGCGGCTGGCGAACTGCCCGCGCACGAAATCCATCCACCGCTCCAGCCGGCCGGCCCAGGCCTCTTCAAAGGCCGCGTCCACGTCGGGCAGCGGTGGGTCCCAGCGATCGGCGCCCAGGTAGTTGGGCACGCTGACGCTGTCGGCAAAGAGGCCGTCGGCATCGTTGGCCTGGAGCTGCCGCAGGATCTCGCCGATCCACCACTGTCGCCATGCGGGGTCGTCCACCTCCAGCAGGTACCAGCCCCAGTCGCAGTTGTAGACGCGGTCGTGGCCGGCGTAGGGGAAGAACCACTCGGGGCGGACGGCATCGTCGCCGGGCCACTCCTGCGCCCAGTCGCCGTCGATGATCTGCAGGTAGTCGCCCGCCGGCTGGCAGGAGCCGTCGGGGATGCGGTAGCCCAGCCCGATCCCCAGGCGGTAGTGGAGAATGAGGAAGCCGGGATTGAGCGCGCGCAGGGCATCGGCGTCGGAGCGGGTCATCTTCTGCGTGCCGGCGTAATGGGTGGCGGCGAAGGCGGTCCAGGCCTCGTTCCCGTAGAGGGCTAGCTGGTCGTTGAAGACGTGGATGCCATCCGTGGTATCGGGCCAGGGCCGGCCGGCTGCCGGCGCGGTATAGTGCTTGACGGTGGTCGGCAGGTTCACCGCGGCCGTCGGCGCGGGTGGGGTCGCCGGGGCTGCTCCCGGGCTGGAGGAAGGCCGGCCGGCGCAGGAGGCCAGGCCGGCGGCGAGGATCAGGATGGCCACCAGGCGGGGCAAGCAGAGCAGGCGTAGGGAGCAGACGAAGTGGGGCGAGACCATTGTAGCATACCGAGGGAGGGATTTCCAAAAGCCCGCGGAACTTGACCCTGCCCATGCGCCGTGGTATACTTCCGCAAAGCTGGCCATGCCCCTTCGTCCAAGCAGGAAGGACTAACAGATGTCGAACACAGGCGAAGTACGCAGAGTGGCATGCCCCTCCTGTGGTGCGCCGCTGGAGTTCAGTGGGTCCCAGGGCCGCTGCCCCTTCTGCGGGACGGTGGTGGAGCGGAGCGAGCCGGTGGTCCAGAGACCGCCCGGGCGGGTGATCGATCTGACCGGCCGGCCCGACGTTCGCCCGCGCCAGAGGAGCTGTGCTCCCCTGCTGCTCGTGCTGGGTGTGCTCATCCTGGGCGTCGCCGGCGTGATCACCTGGCTGTCCGTGCGGCCCAAGGGCGGGTCCGCACCCCAAGCGAAGTCGGTGCAGCGGGTGTTCCTGAGCCTGGCTGCCGTGGCGCCGGCTGATCGGGCTGGCTCACCCGACCTGCTCGTCTACACCTATCAGGTCAAGGCACAGACCTACCACTTGACCTACCTGGACGGGGCCACCTACGCCGTGCGCTGGGACAGCCCACCCTTGGGCGAGTACTCGATCAACCCGACCGCGCCCGGCACGGCGCTGGTCTATGTCACCGATGAGAACAAGCAGACCAGGCAGCAGAGCCTGCTGGCCCTGAAGCGGGAGGACGGCACATTGGTCTGGAAGGCCCCCCTCTCCGACGAGGTGCTGAGCAACTGCCAGGGCTGCCTGCGTGCGCTGGGCAATACGGTGGTTGCCCTCTCCCGCGACGGCACCGTGCAGGCGTTCGAGGCCCAGACCGGCCGGCTGGCCTGGAACCACCGCCTGAACTACACCGCCGACCACATGCTGGTGGTAAAGGGCTGGCCGGCGGTGGTGGACCAGGACGCGCCCAAGGACTGGGACAACATCAGCCTCTACATCTGGGACCAGGTGACCGGGGAACTGGCCCATCGCATCACCCCCCACTGCCCGGACTCCCCTCACCCCAAGGCTCTCGACATCCGCTCCCCCGTCCTGGTCAACAGCGGCGGCGACACGGTCTATTTCCTCTACGGAACCTTGCCGGCCTGTGCAGAGCGCTGGGATCTGACCGGTTCGCAGATGGTCTGGCAGATGCAGTACGAGGACCTCTACTTCGACCGCTACAACGCTCCCCCACTGCTCTTCGACGACGCCATCTACTCGGGCTACGACGGGGAGGTCATCGCCATCAGCACCGCCGATGGCAGGCTGCGCCAACTGGCGAATGAGGAAGACTATGAACTGACCCCCCTGGACCGTTGGCAGGGCATCCTCATCGTCAGTGCCAGGCGCACCCGCGGGTCGTCGCGCTACGAACTGTGGGGACTGGACGCCGCCACCGGCGAGCAGCGCTGGCGCTACCTGATCCAGGCAGAGGCGAAGATGGGAGGTCCCAGCTCAGGCGGGAGCTGGGCGGCCCGGCTGACCTCGCGGGGGCTGGTTGTCCTGCAGGTCCTCCCCGAACCGCCTCGGGCGGTGCTGGAGACGGTGGACCCGCGCACCGGTGTGGGCGGCGGCCAGGTGAGCGCCAGCCTGGAGGACGCCGACCTTGAGTCGGTCGTCTGGAGCGACGACGCGGCCTGGCTGGAGGTGAGAACGCTGGTTGCCGTGGAACTGGCCACCGGGAAGATCCTCTTCACCTGGCCCTAGCCAACTACAGCCATCCCCCCAGTGCCACTGCCGACAACAGCATCCCGGCCGCCGCCAGCAGCCAGGTCCGACTGGCGATCGCTTCCTCCCGGCCGGCGCGCCGCAGGCCAGCCTGCAGCAGCACCTGCCCCAGCAGGGTGAAGGCGAGCACTCCTCCCACCACCGGCCGGCCGGTGAGGAGGAAGAAGGCCAGGGTGGCGCCCTGGGCCAGGTCGGTCCAGAGGAGGGGCCGGCCGGCCGCCCGCACCCTGGCCGTCTCCGCCCAGCCGGCGTAGGCGACGCCCCAGAGCAGGCTCAGGAGCAGGGAGCCGGGCGCCAGCGGGCCCCAGGCCGTGTGTCCCAGCCACCAGGGCCAGGCCAGCCCGCCGCACGCCCGCAGCAGGGAGACGGCGGCCGGCCGGCCCCGCAACAGCCGGCGCAGCAGCAGCAGGGCCAGCCCGGCTGCTGCGGTGAGCAGCGAGAGACGCCCCCACAGGCTGCCGACCAGCAACAGCAGCGCTGTCAACCCGAGCGCCTCTAGCAGCCAGGGCCGGCGCCGCTCCACGGCCTCGCGCAGCCGGGCCCAGGCGCGCGCCAGGGCGGCTGCCCATTCCGCGCTGAGCGAGCCGGGAATCGTGTAGGGGAGGCGGAAGGGGAGCGAGGTTGGCTCTCCTTGTTCTGGCGGCTCAGCGGGCTCCGCCGGGTGACGCTCCCCGGGAGATGGGGAGCCGTGGGAGGGGTTGTCCGCGCTCGCTGCCTCTTCCCCAAAGAGGATCCAGAGCCGGCCCCAGACGGCGCCGGTCAGGAACAGGCCGAGCAGCAGCCGGCCCAGGTAGGGCCAGGGCCAGAGCGGCCCGCCCGCAGCCAGGACCCCGGCCAGCCAGCCCAACGCCGGGCCCAGCCCGGCCCCGGTGGGAGCCGGGAGCAGGCGCGCTTCGATCCAACGGCCGGGGAGGTCATCACCTGTTCTCATTCTCAACCAGGGTTCTCTCTGTGCCCTCTGTCTTTGCGGCGTCTTCAAAAGGGTTCTCTCCGCGCCCTCTGCGCCTCTGCGGTGTCCGTCACTTGCGGGGGCGGATGCTGACCAGGCGGAAGAGGAGCCACCCCACCCCCAGCGCCCAGCCCAGGATGACCACGGCACCGAGCACCTGGACGGCGAGTTGGGCATAGTCCGGCACCATGCCGGGTGCCAGCAGGGCGATCCCGCTGACCCCCTGCCCGGGCACCCCCAGGTAGCGGCCGGCCCCCACGCCGTTCAGCCCCTGGCCATAGGTGCCATCGGCAAAAAGCCCGGTGGCCAGGACGCCCCAGAGCCCTCCGAACCCGAAGGCCGGCACGACGCCACTGGGGTCATCCAGGCGCCAGACCTGTTCCACCAGGTAGCTTCCCAGGCAGGCGATGAGCCCGGCCACTGCCCCGACCAGGAGCAGGGTGGTGGGTGGGGCAAAGGCGGCCAGCCCGGCACTGGCTGCTGCCCCGGCGAGCAGGCCGCGGGCGAGCATGGGGGTGCCGACGCGGGTGGTGGTGAAGGCCATGTAGACGGCGGCGACCAGGCCGGCCGCCGCGGACCCCACCCAGGTGTTGGCCACGACCAGGCCCATGCGAGGAAGGGCTGCCCAGGCGGAGGCACTGTGCAGGGCGGTCATGCCGAAAACGGCCAGCAGGACGGGGACAAGGGCCGGCCGGCTTTCCCCCTCTCCCTCCTCCCGGCGGGTCCGGGTGGCCAGCAGGCCGCCCAGGGCCAGCAGCCCTCCCAGGGCATAGTGCACACCGGCCCCGCCCCAGTCGGCAAAGCCGTGCCCCAGGCAGGCCATCTGCCCGGCGGCCGCCAGCCAGCCTCCGCCCCAGGCCCAATGCCCCAGGAGCGGATAGAGGAGCCCACCGATGGCCAGGGCAGCCGCAGCCAGGCCGAGGCCGGGCAGGCGCGCATGGAGGGGGGCCAGGGCCAGCAGCACCACGGTCGCGGTGCCGGCGACCTGGAAAAGAAAGAGGGCCATTCGCCCATTCTCTGCCCCGGACAGCCCCGGGCCACCCCAGGCCAGGATCCCCGATCCTTCGCCAAAGGGGGCCCATTGCCAGGCCGGGCGGGCTTCCTCCCCCAGTTGGGGCAGGTGGACCGCCCCGTACTGCAGGGAGAAGCCACAGGCCAGCGCGATCAACAGGGCCAGCAGGCCGGCCAGGAGCAGCCGCCCTGCCCCGGGCGGCCCCTGCCCCCTGGTCACACGGGCGGCCCTCAGCCCGATCCCGACGGGCAGGGCCATCCCCAGCACCGACATGAGCACGACCCAGGCCAGGTTCAGCAAGAGATCGGTATCCAACGTCTCCCCCTTTGATCCGCTCGGCGAGGGAAAGAGTGCAATCTGGCAGCAGGCAAGCGCAGCAGACCCTATCCGCTCAGAGAGATCCGAACACCAGGCTGGCAGCAGGACGGAAAAGATGCAGAGACTCCGTTGCGGGTTTCTTGCACTCGTATCCGCTTTTCGGACAGCGGGCCCATTCTAGCATGGCGGCCATGGCCTGTCAATCCTCTCCAACTTCCTCTAACCTCCAATCGGTTGACACCCTCCCCCATCCATGGTATCCTGGCTCTTGCCCTCCGGTTGACCTCGTCTGGGCGAAAGGAACAAGGAGCTTCCATCATGTCCGATGAGCGCTTTCTCCGTTTCCCCGATGGGTTCTGCTGGGGCACGGCCACCTCGGCCTACCAGATCGAAGGGGCCTGGAACGAGGACGGGCGGGGGCTGTCCGTCTGGGATACCTTCTGTCGCCAACCGGGCAAGATCTGGCACGATCAGTCCGCCGACGTGGCCAGCGACCATTACCACCGCTGGGCCGAGGACGTGCGGGTCATGG
>Ga0315296_10005287_pt1 | contig 10331 bp, 11 predicted proteins | sample YL17G14_18_MG_FD_203921 | JGI IMG/M metagenome (GOLD analysis project Ga0315296, IMG submission 203921) | Sediment microbial communities from Yellowstone Lake, YNP, Wyoming, USA - YL17G14_18 | ecosystem: Environmental > Aquatic > Freshwater > Lake > Sediment | place: USA: Wyoming | collected... | reverse complement strand
GTTGGCGAAGAAGGACGGCACCTCGTATAAACTCGTCACGGCTCCGTCCTTCTTCGCCAGCCCGTACAACGACGTCTGGTTACATGCCGTTGTCGCATGCGACTACACAGGAAAAATCTGTCGCATCTACCGTAACGGAGTTCTGTTCTACTCTGCGGGGCTGGCCGGCGCGCCACGATTCCCATCGGCCACCAGGGTCAAATACATCGGCGCGTACGACCCCATGATACACCTCCCGCAGAGCGGCTACCTCGCCGACGTCCAACTCTGGACGCTGCCGACCATGCCGCCGCTGGCCGTGATGAACGCGAGCGTGGCGAGAATTGCAGCAGGGGGTATGCCGTGCTGGTAAGACTCACGCTCCTGCTGGCCCTCCCCGCCCTGCTGTTAGCTGGGCCGTTTGACTGGTCGAGTGCCGCGCATCTGACCATTTCGTTTGAGACGCCCGTGACGGGCTACATGGTGCTACGCGACGTGTGTCGCTTCAGCAAGCCGGTGTCAATCATCGCACCGCTCGGCATGACGTTCGCGGCGGGCATGGTCAAGGATTTCGTCTTGGACGATTACCCCGACCCGTGGGACATCGGCTGCAATTTCGTCGCGCTGACTGTGGCGGGGGTGATTTTGTGGAAGTTCGGAAAGTGAGGACCATATGAAAACGATATTGACACTCTTGCTTCTGGCGTCAATGGCCTTAGCGCTGACGCCGAATCTGAGCGTATGCCAAGTGACCGACTTCGGCACGCCGGTCAAAGCGGCGGGTTTTGGCTTTGCACCGGGGCTATTCGACACGCCGGGCCAGAAGATGGCGGCAATCGGCGCGGGGCTGACATGGACTGGCACGATAGCCGCGCTTACCAGCGTCATCGCCCATCCCAAGGGAATGACTTGGGTTCACAAGACGGCGATGGGCTTGGCCGTTGCTGGATGGCTTGTGTATTTCGCCAGTCATGCGGTGAGATGAGGGATTGACAAGATTCGTAATAGTGAAAACGTAACTAGGAGGACTGTATGGCTTTCGACATAGCCGCCTTGCACGCGGCGACAGATAATCTGGCGCTGACCGTTCGCACCATCGAGGCGACGGCCGTGACGCTGGAGGCAGACCGGGCCGCGCTTGTGGTCCGGGTTCAGGCGTGGGGCGACGCGGACTGGGAGGCCGGGCCGCTTGCGGCGCTGAGCGTCCAGTACGCCGAAATCGTCGCGCTGCGAAACAAGGTCAAGGCGACCGCGAAAGCGCTCTGCGACCAAGCGCTGACCGCCGTGTCCATGTCCCTTTCGGACTGGTACGATTCTCTGCGCGCGATGGGCGACCGCCTGCCGCCCGAGTTCGGCCAGCTCGTGCGGGCCAACGCGGGGCAGATTCTGCCGCTCTACGTCTGGCCGCCGTTTGAGACGCAGATGGCAGAAGTCGTCTTCCCCGGCGCGGCGCTGAACCAGACCATCGAGACCGCGCCGATTGACACCAAGCAGTACGCAGGCGCGAACATGAAACTCAAGGTCAAGACGGCGACGATTCTTACGAGTGTCGCCGCAGACCTGGCTGTCGTCGTCAACGGCTACCAATATAACGGCGACCCGTTTCATGGCACGGCAACAATCCCAAAGGGGTCAATCGTCGGATTCGAGGTCGCGGTAGTGACGGGTTACACCGACGTCTTCTGCCGCGAGATTACTACCATCGTCTGCACCGTGGCGGGCGGGGCGTGGACGCAAGGTGAGTTTGACGCACTGACCGATGACGACCGCGCACCGGCGGCGTAAAGGAGAAACACAATGCCAGTTCTACCCTACATCACTCAACGACTGAAGGGCGGGGCAATCGTCCAATTCGGCGAACTCGCAATCGGCGAAACCGAAGAGGGCGTAGTCATTGAACCGGAGGTCGAGACGCAGGTCCAGGATAAGGCCGACCAGATGGCCGGGGCCGCCGGAGTCTACGTCATCAAGGCCGGGTTCCAGATTCGCGCGACCTTGACGCGATTCTCGGCTGAAATCTACGCTGCTGCGCTCGGGCTAAGCGCGGCGGGAATGCCGAACGGAAACATCAGCATTGAGTTCGCATGGCCCGCGTATCTGCCGCAGAGTCCGCTTCGGATTGCCGGCACGCTGGCCGATGGCACACCGGCGGTCTGGTTCTTTCCGGCGGTGAGCGTGCTGCCATCTGCAGGTGTGACGCTGAGCCGGGAACCGGCAGGCATCCCCATCGTGTTCAAGGCACTCGTGGACCCGACGAATACGGCGAGCTTTGGGCACTGCGAAATCGGTCAAGCAACTCCGTAAAGAGGAAACATCATGGGAACATCAAATGCGTCAAGGCCGTCAACCTTCGGATTCTGCGATGGCAAGTTCTACACGCGGCAGACCCTCCACGTCGCGCTACTCAGGGCGCTTGGCTTTCGGGCCGAGCGCCTTGAGCGCGATTCGGCGGGCAACTGCTGGTACTGCGTCGAGCCGGACGGCGGAGTCGCGCGTCTGACACTGCCGGAAGCGGTGACGGGGATTCACGACCCGCGCTGCCTCGGCGGGTCCGACAAGGAAAAGGTCGAGTTCGCCCGCGCCGTCCAGGCGCACTACCAGACCGTGTTGCAGGAGGTGAAGCGTGCCGACTGACAGACAGCCGCTAGAAGTGCCCGCTGCCGCGTCTAGGGGGGCCGCCATTACGACCGAATCGCCCGCCGCTGTAGTCCCCCTTAGGTTCGTTCCGCCCGAGGAACCCGAGAAGCCGCCGGATGTCGTCGAGGTCATGCTGCGGCGCGAGACGGCCGTGATTCTGAACGGCCACACGCTGAAACTGGTTGAGCCGCCGTTCCGGTTCTACGTTGACCTGCTGAAGTCTCTCGTGGGCCGGGGCGACACGGGGCTGCTCACGCGAATCGGCACGGCGCTCAAAGCGGTAGCCGCCAAGGGCGGGCAGGCCGAGGTCGAGTCGGCGCTGCTGGAGTCGCTGATTGGCGAGTCGGCGGATTTCATCTGCGACTATCTCGCGCGGCTGATTCAGAAGTCGAACGACCTTGTGGACATCACGACCGCAATCGGCGGAGTGCCGGACAGCGGAGAACTAGCCGACTGGTTAGCCGACAACGTTCCGGCCGCCGGGATGTGCGGGCTGCTCTCCGCCGCTTTGTACGTTTGCGACGTGGCAACGCTGCGCGGTTTTTTCGTCAACGCCGCCGGGGCATTTCGCCGGAAAACGAAGACCTAGCCGTGGCGCTTGTCGTATCCGGGCAGCACTTTGGGCTTGACCCGGTGAGCCTTCCCGACCGCTGGACGGTGCGGCAGGTGCGGCTACTCGCGCGGCTGGCAATCGAGGATCGCGAGCGAATGGGCCAGATGCAGGCATACCAAATCAGCAAGCTGTTCAGAGGTAAGGGTTAGTGACGAACGAGGAATTTCCTGGCAATCGGCGGAGCGGAAAAGTAATAGGCGCACGCCGTTTCTCTGACTCGCCATTCCCATATGATGTCCAGAATGCCAACGTCGTCGAGACAGCAAATCGCAATCATCCGGGGCCGGGCGCGGTGCATCCGGCGGCATTCTCTAGCCGCCTGCCGACTCAGGGCTTCAAGACACCACGTTTCTATCGCCTCACTGGCAAATCCTTTGCTGTTTACCAACTCCTTGGTCAGCGTCATGAGGACATAACACTCACGCGTTCCCGACTGAAACGATGCCCTGATACAAAACTGTTTTCGTCTCGGTTCCGCTGTTTGATGTTGCTTCATGAGCCATTTTACGGTTTGCGTCCGAACTTGTCAAGTTCGGCGGTGAGGGACTAGCATGGCGAGCCGCATCAAAATAGCGGACATATATGCCGCCCTGAGCGTTGACGGCTTGACGCAGTTCGACGGCAGCATGGACAAGGCGGAAGCGCGCGCCAAGAAGGCGGCGGACCAAATCGCCAAAGTCGGACACGCACTTCTCGGCATGGGCGCGGCGTTGACCGCTCTAACCGCCATGATGGTCAAGGAAGCGGCCGAGGACGAGAAGCTCCAGCAGCGATTGTCCATTCTATTCGGTTCGGCAACGGCCGGGGCCAAGGCGTTTGAGAAACTAGAGAGGCGCGCGAGAGAGACGGGCGAGTCCACGACGGTCTTGACTGATGCGGTTCAGGCGCTCAATGTCTATTTCAAGGATTCGCCTGAGCTGATAATGAAGCTCCTGCCGCGACTCCAAGACCTTGCGGCGTTCATGGGCAAGGACTTGCCGACGGTCATTCAGACGTTCGGGCGGGCGTTGACCGGCGGTCTAGGTGATGCTGTGGCGCTGCGTGAACCGGCGTTCGCCAAGCTGCTAAAGGATTTCGCAGAAACAAGAGGGGTAACGCTTGACGCGAAGATGGGCGTCGAGGCTTTCCGAGCGGTGCTGATGAACTTCTTGACAAGCCCTGAAGCCAAGTGGGGCGATTTCGCGGCCAAGAGCGCCAAGACGTTCTCTGGGCAACTCGCCATCCTGCGGCGAACCGTGGAGCAGTTGGCGGCCAAGTTCGGTGAAGTCCTGCTCCCGCCCTTGACTGCCGTGGTCGGATTCTTCACGAAGGTAGCCGAGTGGATAATGAGTATGCCGTCGGAGGGGCGCACGGTCATAGCCTGGGTAGTGGCCTTGACGGCCGCATTCGGCACGCTTTCGGGCACGCTGTTGGCTTTGATTCCCCGGATACTGGCGACGAAGATAGGTCTAGCTACCTTGGTGACCGAAGGTTCGACGCTCGCCAAGGTCTTGGGCGTTGCCAAGGCCATCGGGTTCGGCGGTTCTGGACTGCTCGGTGCGCTTGCGGCGCTGGCCTTCCTCATGTATATGATTGATGTCAACAGCCGTGGCGCAGGGCAGGCCGCGCGAGACTTGGCCGCAGGCGGCGGCAAGGACTTGGAGAAGCGAATCGAGACGATAACCGGTATGCTCAAAGAGGAATACGCGCGCAAGTTAGCGGACCGACGGCCTGCGCTAATACGAACCTTGGAGTTCGCGCTAGATGGCCTGCGGTCTGACTTGGCGGCGCTGAATGAAGAGAATAAGATTAACTATCAAACCGTGGCAAATGGGACTGAGCAAGAGAAGGCGAACGCGGCGGCTCTTGACGCGCGGCGGAAAGCTCTGGCGGGCGTATTCGACCAACTCTATGAACTCAACCAGCTTGAGAAGGCCGAGCAGGAACGGCGACTCCGCGCATTGGGCGAGACGCCGGAGGTATTTGATCCGACTAGAGGTATCGATTTTGATGTGGTGCTTCAGGTCCGGCAGAACATGGCGGAGGCGGAGGAGAAAGCCAAGAAACTCGCGGCCGTGATGGCCGAGCTTGGCCTGTCCAAGAATCCGCTACTCTGGACGAGTGAGGACATGGCGGCGTTCAATAAGGCGATGGCTGCCACGGACAAGGGGATTGACTGGTTTGGCGCGTTGCAGCAGGCAGCAGGCGCGGCCGGGCAGTCCATCGGGCGGGCGTTTGCCGACATGGCGGCAGGCGCGGAAGTCAGCATCGAGAAGGTCATCATCCAGGTCGTCAAGCTCATCGCCAAGCTGCTCATCATGGCGGCGCTGTACGCTATCCCCGGCGTCGGGCCGATTCTCTCGCAGTTCGCGGGCGGGTTCATGGGGGCCGTCGGGTTTGATAACCCCGTGAGCGATAGTCAGGCGTTCCGATGGGGCATGGACTTCTCGCGGCAGTTCGGCGCAGGCGTCAATTCAATGCTCGGCAATGGCTTGATGATGCCACAGATGCAGCCGGCCGCAATCGGCGGCATGGGCGGCGTGGCGTTTGACGTTCACGTTCACAACGCGGGGCCGGACACCTACGTCAATATCGTCCGCAAGGGCGTGGCGTCAATGGGCAGTCAGGACCGGCTTGGCGTGATGCGCGACGGCTTGGGCCGGGCCTACGACGATTGGAATGGCCGCTGATGCGCGGATTACGCTGGACAGATAGAATAGCAGAAGCGTCTCGAGAGTTTCCTGTGCCGCCGTCGGCATTCTCGGATAGCTCCATCGTCCAGCCATCCGAGAACCATTGTCTTGACGAGGGCGTTCTTGAATCCCGAAAGCGTGGCAAGTTCCTTTGTGCACAGGGCGTCAATATGCAGTTCTCTCTCCCCGGAGAAATAGGTCGCCTTGACCTTGATGTATTCTCTGGCCTTCTTCATCGCGTTGCCCTTTCCGGCCACGGACAGCCCTCCGGCCGATTCAACGGCCAAGAGTATTGCTCGACCCGCGTTTCAGGTCTGAAGTCGTCGGGGGCGGTTCGGGGCACGGCCTTACGCGCCCATCCTTGTGTCAGCATCTCGCTCCTGACTGGTAGAATCACCAGGTCGCCGGGGAGAAGCGTAAGACCTTTGGGCAGTGATGCTGCGGCTTTGCGTCCCTCGAAGAATGCAACCTCCGGCCCCAAGACATCGAAGATGCCGGGAACGTTAACCTTCAGTAGCATGACACACGGCACGCAGCCGAATCGTCGCTCCATTTCGCCGAGGGTCAGTGGGAATGATTTGATGTTGTCTATGCCCAATTCTAGGGCTGGCAGTCATTCTTGTCAAGAACGGACAGCGACCTGATGCGCAAGCTTGACGCGACCACGATTGCCGCCTTGCGGGCGTTCCCGAACGCGCCGGGCGTGAGGTTTCAGGTTTACGCCAAGATTTGGGACCCGGTAACGAAAACATGGATAGCCGACTACGACTTGACGAACGCCGTGGTTCAAGACTCCCTTGGCTCGATAGACTGGACGCTGGAACGGGGCTACGCGCAACTGACGCCGGGCGATATTCAGTTCAAGATTCGTGACATCTATAACTGGTTAGAATTGCTTCTTGACAGTCCTCTTCCGGTCGAGTTGCAGATTTGGGCCGCGCCGTCGTGGGGCGGAGCGGGTGATTGGGCGATGCTATTTCACGGCTACATCGCGCCGGAAGGGTTGACGCGCTCACCAGCCGAGCCGGGTATCGGCGGCGAACCGAGCGTGCTCATCAAGGACGTGTACGCCAAGAGCTACCTATCCGCGCGGCTGGACTCCGTGCGGCCGTTCCCGCCGGACCCGCCGGTCGCGTACCCGCTTGATGCTTGGGGCGGCGTGATGCGGCTGGAGGATTGCGTTCGGAAACTTGGCGATAGGTTGATAGCCGGGGCCGGGCACGAACCGATTGACTATGACATTCAAGTGGCGATGATTCCGACCAAGGATGGACGACTGGTCGAGTCAGCATGGAAGCAACAAGACCAGGCCGCGATTGACGGCCCGAGTTGGATTATCCGCGAGGACGACGGGTATTGGTGGATTCTCCAGTGGCACGCGGCAACGCATAAGCTCTATCAATACCAACTCGACAAGCGCACCTATCGGGCCGAGAATACGACGGAGATTCTATCCGCCGAGTGGAATCCGCAGATTGATGCGACCGGGCGATTCTACTACGTTAATGCGACCACTGTATTGCTCAGTATCAGCCAGCGCGAAGTATGGCCGTCTCAGCCGCAGTTCGCGCCGGAAGTCCTGAAAGAGCTTGTGCTGATTGACCGGCGCAACGGGTCAATCGTTGCGCGCTGGCGGGCGGAGAATCACTACATCAGCACGGTCGGGCCGCTCTGGTGGCGACCGCTCGGGTACTGCGCGGTAGTCAATCCCTCCGGCGGCGCGCAGCCGCAGGTAGTTCTCTTCATGGACTGCTCGAATCTCTGGGGCGCGGCGCATATTGTGGCGACGCTTTCCCTGACGAATCTCCTGCTTGACCTTGACTGCGGCTGGCATAGCGGCGTGACGGCGGGCTACGTCGCGGGCGGGGCTATCTGCGCGACGGCGCTCTCCGGCCACGTATTTGCAGGGGCCGCACTCTGCGACGACCCGGCCGGAACGTGGGTTGACCTCGCCATTTACGGAAGCTCGGACAACGGCGTCAGCTTCGCCATGACGCACCACGACCAGCCCGTCGGCTTCTGTATCGGCACGACGCGTCAAGACCCGGCCCACGAGCACGCGCGGCAGGCAGGTGGAAACATCATCTTCGATGGCGAGGACAACGGGAAGTGGTGGTGCATCTTCGACAACACCGTCCACAGTTTCGCGCTTCAGGTTGACGCGCCTATCTGGCTGCAGGAATTTCGACACGACGAGAACGAGTGGCCGGAGTGCATCGGACTGATTTACAATCCGCCGTTCGGTGGGCTGCCGGAGCACTGGCACGTCGTTCACTTCTACGTTAACGCAAGAATGTCAAGCACCGTCCTGTATGAGTTCTACAGCGGCACGGCTCCGACGTGGAATCAGCTTGCCGTCTTCGACGGGCCGGGCTATTTCACGAAGTTCAACTGGGTTCCGTTCACGTCGCGCGGGTACGACGGCACGACTGGACGCTATTGGGGCTGGCGAGCGTGGGCGTCCGCGCCGCTCGTGCTGATTGACACGCGGTTCTGGCCGCTGATTGACTTGACCGTTACCGGCGCGCCCGTCACCAAGGACGAAACGGCGCGCTCGTTCATCGGCCGAATCTGCGAGGCGACCGGGCACATGATTCTATTCCCCGGCCGCGCGGCCCCGCACGGCGCGATAATCTGGCGGATCCGCCCGCGGCACCTGCAACCGCCGGACTACTGCCTGACCGGGCGCGACGTGATGGCCGAAGGCATTGAGATTCAGGGGCCGCGAAAGCTCCGGCTGATTGTCACGACACAGGGCGCGACCTACGCTTACCCGGACACCGAGACGGCGGCACTCGCCCGACAGTCCGAATTGACCGTCAACAATGACGGCATCCCGCTCTCGGTTGCGGATGATTTTGCGTGGTGGCTCTACCAGCTGTTCGACACGCAGAACCGGGCCGTGAAATGCGAGCTTGACGCGGCGCTCTGGGTCGAAGTCGGCGACTCGGTTGATCTGCCGCTGGGCGCGGTTGACTACTTCCAGGGTGTTGTGACCCGGCAAAGTTTGTCCGGCGCAACTGGGCGCGGGCAATGCGAGGCACTCTGTGCCGTAACCGTGCCGGGGGTTAATCGGTTAATGCCGAAACAAGGAAGTGCTGAATGAATCTAGTCTGGGGCGGCGCGACCTACCCGCAGTTGCGCTACTACGATGCGGCGCGCGGAATCAGCAAACTCTATTTGACCGAGAATAAGGGGTTGCCGCAGGTCAAGATCGGAATCACTGTCGAGGAGACGGGCTTGGTGCTCAACCGATTGGCGTCAAGGGAAATCCGACGGCGGCGGTCAGGGTTCTTGATACGCTTCGCGTTGACGCTGCGGCTGCCGGGTAATGCCGACCTGCTGGATTTCGTGTACGAGGCGCTGCGGCTGAACGCGCCGCTGTATCTGAGGCCGCACCCGAATTGCCTGATATGGCCCGCGCCATACCCGTATAGCGACGAATGGCCGGTCGTGATTGACGGGCAGTTCGACTGGGCGTATTTCAACGACAAGTGGGTCGGGCACGACCTTGTGTTGAAACTCGTAGCAACGTCCGAGATGGACAGCCCGCCGGTGAGTGTGGCTGGGGCGGGCTTCGTGCCCGTGACCTATGCGCCGGTCGCGGGCGTGTCAACGCCGACGCCCGCAACGACTCTATGCTTCTGGAATGAACGAATGTGGGCCGGGGCGTACGACCTCAAGGATGGGGTTGATGTCGTGGCCTTTTGGGAACCGTAGGAAAAGGAGTAATCATGGCATGGGCGAATAGACTTCTCGCGGTAGTCAATACCTTCGTCGGCCGGCCGAGTCCGACCAACGTCGAGGCGGCCTACCAGGTCCGCGCGGCGACGGTCAACGAGAACTTCCAGGGCGGGATGTTGGCCGCGGCATTCTGCCAGGCGCTCGGCACTGAGGTCGCGGACAATTCGAGCACCAACATCCTCTGCAAGCTGACGCTGCTGGCCGGCCGAGTCACGCCCGGCGACCGGCTGACCATCATCGAGGATCGGCCGACGCTGCGGACTTGGTGCAAGGTCGTAACCGGAACGGCGGCCGTTCCGCTCGTCGAGTTTGCGGACGCGAATCTTCAGGATTTGACGCTCGCGGGCACGGCGGACTACGACGCCATCAAGGACGACCTGATTCTGCTCCAGATCGCGCCGGCCGATTCTGCTCTCTGGCCGAAGCAGTCAATCCTCTGCGGAGGACAGCACGGCTTGACAGGTACGAATCTGCCCTGGCAGTACGGTAATACGGAGACTATCGAGGCGAAACTGCTGGCGGCCGTCGGGCCTGCGGGCGCGGACACCGAAATCCAGTTCAACGACGGCGGGAACATGGGCGGCGCGGCGCATTTCAACTATGCCAAGGCCATTCCTGCCGCTGCATTCGGGGACAACAACACCATGACCGGCCCCTATTCGTTCGGCGTCGGCGAGGACAATACC
>Ga0315296_10005285_pt1 | contig 10333 bp, 9 predicted proteins | sample YL17G14_18_MG_FD_203921 | JGI IMG/M metagenome (GOLD analysis project Ga0315296, IMG submission 203921) | Sediment microbial communities from Yellowstone Lake, YNP, Wyoming, USA - YL17G14_18 | ecosystem: Environmental > Aquatic > Freshwater > Lake > Sediment | place: USA: Wyoming | collected... | reverse complement strand
TTAGCAACGCGGACTGCCTGCAAATGCCGGGCGAGACGGTGCTGGTTAAAGAGCTCCTGGCGTACAAGCAGGCCGGGGGCAATACCGTCGTCGATGTCAGCACCAAACCCTTCGGCGGCGTCAACCCCGCAGGTCTAAAGCGGCTCGCTCAAGCCACCGACCTTAACGTTATCATGGGCACTGGCTACTACCGAGGGCTGCTGTATGCGCCAGAGGTAACTGCCCTGACCGAAGTGCAACTCCGGCAAGAAATCGTGCGGGACCTGACGGTAGGCATCGGTGATACGGGAGTGCGCGCCGGCATCATCGGCGAGATAGGATTGACACCCGCCCTGCGCGAGGATGAGCGCCGTTTGTTGCGCGCTTGCGCCGAAGCCCAGCGCGAGACGGGGGCTCCCCTTACCATACACCCTCCCGGCCCAGACGATAGGCTGATACAGGAGGTATTGCGCATCCTGCGGGAAAACGGCGGCCGACCGGAAAAGACGGTCATCTGCCATATCGACATCATGGGATTCATGCCGGATACGACTCACCGCATCGCTGATGCTGGCTGCTTTATCGAGTTCGATACTTTCGGACACCTGTTCCCGCCCTTCGTGCTCGGGGAGAGCGTGATGGGCTTCCCGAGCGAGATGCAACGCATCAGCGCCGTGAGACAGCTTATCAGTGATGGCTACCTGGAGCACATTCTCCTCTCCCACGATACCTTTCTTAAGGTGCTGCTGACTGCCTGGGGTGGGTTTGGCTACGCGCATATCTTGCGTAACATCGTACCGGTAATGCTCCATCAGGGTATCACAAAGTCGCAAATTCATACCATGATGGTGGATAACCCCGGCCGTCTTTTGTCTTTTATAATATAAGGCTGTTACCGGCAGGTTGCCGGAATCATATTTAAGGAGGAAAAACAGCAATGGGCAAGTATGATAAATATTTCATGACCGAGGCAAATCTCCCGGCGAGCAAACAGGAGACCGCCGCTAAGAATGCCGGGATATATACCCACGTAGCCTGGCTCGATACCAATAAGATTCCGGGAGCGTTTTATACAGAGTGCGTCTGGTATTATAAGCCCCGTAAAAGCTTTGTTGGTGCCCACACGCATGATTTTGATGAAGTAATCGCGTTTTTCGGCTCCAACCCGGACGATATCCATGACCTGGGGGGAGAGGTGGAGCTATGGATGGGTGGTGAAAAGCATATCATCACCAGGAGTTGCCTGGTCTTTGTCCCGAAGGGGACGGAGCACTGCCCCCTATCCTTCAACAGGGTTGACCGGCCTATTTTCCACTTTACGGCGGGCACCGGCGGCAAATACATATCGTCAATAGAGCGAGTGGACTGACTTTATTATTCACCTGGAGATAATCGCCGGATTAAATTTAATAATTGAAACCGGCAACATAAAGAAATACGGCTGAAACGACCGATTGCCATGGTTGGAGGAGTCGTCGGCAAGAAAGTCCAATATTGAAAATGCCGACTTAAAAGGTTGAGCCGATATCCGGGGGCACCTCAATCAGAGCTATCAACACCCTTGGCAATATTCGCGCAGATGAATGTTTCGTAACTATTGACCCCTTTTACGCTGGATAGGATTTTCTTTACTATCCTGTCTATCTCTGCGGTGGAATGGCACCAGATAATAATCATGATATTGAATCTACCAGTAGTGACGGAAACGAACATGCACTCCGGTATCTCATTGATGATTTTAAGGCTGTTATCCAGCTCTATATTATCAACATTAAGACCGATAATTGCCTGCGTAGGAAAGCCAACCTTGCTTGGCTCCGGCAGGGCAATAATGTAAATAACGCCTTCCTTGATGAGCCGATGCACCCGGCGCCTGATAGTGGAAGAATCTACGTGGAGCTCTTTAGATAACGCTTTACTATTTTTACGGCCATCTTTGACGAGCTGCTCAATTATCTGGTAATCCAACTCATCTATCATCGCTAATACCCTCTGGCAGAATCGCCGCAGTTCTAACTTAAAAACTGCCTCCTGGACACGATTCAGACCATTGCAGTTTTATCCTATACTTTCCTATCATCCAAGTCAATGCTTTCAAGGATATTGATGCAAAGGGGGCAGAGGGGGTACAATCAGGTACGTCTTAGTAGTTGGCGGGGCTGTCATAGATAAAAATAGTATTCCTGGATAAACAATAAGGATAATAGAATGAAAAAGAGAAAAAGACTTGAGATTATCGAATGCAGCGGCACGATGTACGAAATAGGCAAGCAGTACGGAGCCGTCCGCCGGAATGTTCTTGTTACTTCAATTAACTCGCTTTTTAAAGAATACATCACATCAAAGAAAACCAGCAGAGAAGAAATAATCACGACAATGCGGAAGTATCTTTCTCTTGTGAAGAGTTTCGACCCTGAGCTGGTGGAGATGCTCCAAGGACAGGCGGAGGGGGCGGGGGTCAGCCTCGAAGAGGTTCTCCTGCTAAGATGCAACTTCGAGCTCAGTTTTTATTACCAGCAAATGAAAACCTTCTGTACCTCTTTTGCCGTCACCGGGCAAGCCACCAGAGACGGCAAGACCATCATCGGGCAGAATTTTGACGCTACCTGCGGCAGGTCAATAGATCTGGTGAAAACAACATATACGGACGGGCTGAAACAGCTGTCACTGGTTTTCTGGGGAGCCTGTGAGCTGGTCTTGAACTCAGCGGGCCTGGGGATGGTCTTAAACGTCGTCGTGAGCCCACCGGAGGAACAGTTATTCACTTTACCCGCCTGCTGTGTCATACCCAAAGCGATGAGACAGAGGCGAATCGGCGATGCGCTAGGGGTTTTCTGCGTAGCCGGGCGTAGCATGCTGCATTACTGCCTGGCGAGTAAAGAGGGCGATATTATCGGTATCGAAACAAAACCCGATGATTTCAACGTGCTGCAACCCGAAAGGGACATCCTGGTCCATGCCAACCATTATCACACCGAGCGGTTCAAGAAAGGAGAGCTGGTTCACGTGGGCGCCCCGAGCACCTATATCCGCGAACCGCAGATAAAAGGGCTCATTGAAAAGCACTACGGGAACATTACCCTGGAGCGGATGATGGAAATCATGTCCAGCCATAATAATCATCCCAGGGGTATCTGTAATCATGCCCTGGAGGGGTCTACGGCAGAGACACTGGCTTCCGTAATTATGGTACCTGAGGATAATGCGATGTACGTAACGGCCGGGCATCCCTGCCAGTATGAGTATGAAGAATACAGATTATAGCAGCTATTCAGGGCGAAAAGCATATCGGTAACAGGGCGCCGAAGGATTGCACAAAAAGATAGCGCAAATCGGTGAGCGGGAACGGTAAGCGGTAAAAATAAAAAGAGCGATAGTTAAAATGTACGGACTACCTGGGTACAGTGAGCGGACTGCGGGGCTTTTCTTCAATCTGAGAGAGGTAGATACGGTTAGCCATAGGATTAATACTTTTAGCCATATTCATACAGATAAACGTCTCGTAGTTTTTTAAGCCCTTCAAGTTGCACGTAATCTTCTGGACCAGCACGTGAATTTCAGCGGTAGAATGGCACCACAGGATGATCATGACATTGAATATCCCCACAGTGACTGAAACAAACTTGCATTCCGGGATGGCACAGATAGTCTCAAGAGCGTTATTCAATTCCTTCTTATCAATATCCAAACCGATTATCGCCTGCACGGGGAAACCTGCCTTGAAAAATTCCGGGAGAGCAATAATATGAATCGCCCCGTCTTTAATAAGGTGACGCACTCTCCGCCTTATGGTTGAGGCATCAACGTTGAGCTTATTAGCCAGTACCTTACTGGTAAGGCGACCATTCTTTATCATTAATGAGATTATCTGACTATCCAGCTCATCTATCATGACAAAGACTCCATCCAACCAACAGGTTTACAAATACCGGCAGGGTTAATACTACGTTTAATATTCTGTGTTCGAGCTAGAATAATATATACCACTTTAAGCCCTTTGTCAACTCTCTTCCGAACTGAGGTTGCCGCATCTTTCCCGAAGCGGTCACCCGTTTTTATCGTCTTACCGCACACATTATGTGCAATCTTGTTCCCACAATGTTCATTTTTATTGACACTGAAAAGATAACTGTTATAACTTATAGTAATTTCAGTGGCTGGTAAGGCATCTTTAATATTTATAATCCTTTTTCAGTTTCACGGGCAATGGTAAGACCGAAAGTCTGAAAGGAGTGATATTATCCGGTGAAAGAACCAACAGCGGATGGAAAAAGGGCGTCATACCAATAATAGCATTAAACAAAAGATAATGTTAAAATTAAATAAAAACTAAAGGAGGAGTAAAAATGAAAAAGCTACTTCTAATCTCGTTAATCTTGGTGGTTGCCGCTGGCATGGTTCTTGGCAGCTGTGCCAAACAAGAGACAGCACCGGCGCCAACGCCAGCCCCAGCACCGAGTCCGGCTCCGGCGCCAGCTCCGAGTCCAGCACCGGCACCGAGTCCGGCTCCAGCACCAAAACCGGCACCTGCACCGGCTCCAGCTCCGGCACCGGCAGCTGGCCAGCCACAGTACGGTGACACGTTTACCCTGTTATCGGATGTAGGTTTCACCAACATGAACCCCCCGGCCGATGCTGGCTCTTTGCTGACCAGGACTCTTGTCCCCTGCCTAGAGCCATTAATCCGGATAGGTGTGGATGGAAAACTCAAGGGGCATCTGGCGGAATCCTGGGACGTTTCTCCCGATGGTAAATCCATCACCTTCCACCTGCGCAAGGGTATCAAGTTCCATGATGGCACCCCCTTTAATGCCGAGGCGGTCAAATATAACCTGAAAGCAACCGCGGCATCAGGCCTTTGGGGCATGGGTGTCCTGAACTTAGCGAAATCTTATGACGTTCTTGACGAATATAACATCCGGGCGAATCTTGACGGGTTCAATTACAATTACATGACCGCGCTGGCTGGACTTGCCGGTCTGATGGCATCGCCCACAGCGCTACAAAAACCTGCTACAGATGAAATGAAACCCAAGCTCCACATGGTAGGCACCGGGCCTTTCATTTTCGATAGCTTCAAGGCGAATGACTTTGTCAAATATACGAAAAACCCGAATTACTGGCAGGCGGGTAAGCCTTATCTTAATGGGGTTATCATAAGGCACATCCCCGACCGAACCGTCGGGGTGATGGCTTTCCAGGCGGGCGAGATCGACGAGTTGCAGACAGGACTCCAGCTTGCTACGTCGAATATGCTGGAGGCTCAAGGGTATAAAATATATTCAGATCCGTTGCGGTTCCATTTTGCCATGATGTGGGACAGCGCGAACCCGGCTTCTCCCTTTGCTAATAAAAAGGTACGGGAAGCTGTTCACTATGGCGTTGACAAGCAGACTCTGGTTAACGGTATCGGCGGCGGCGCCAAGAGAGGGTTTACCGCTCTGTATCAAATGGCTGAGCCAGGTGACCTGTGGTATTGCCCTGAGCTACCAATCCGCAAATACGATCTAGCCAAAGCCAAGCAGCTACTTGCCGAAGCCGGTTACCCGAATGGCTTTAAAACAAAGCTCCTTTCAGACACCTTTGCGGAGATGAACTTTATGGAAGCCCTGTTAACCGAGCTTAAAAAGATCGGCATCGATGCTACCCTTGACATTGCGGATTTTCCGAGGATAATGTCTGCAGAGATGGGCGGGTGGGAAGGCCTGTTGCATCCGGGTTTCCCGACCTTCGATACTATGCCGGGTCTTAACTCCCGCTGGGGCGACCCGGCCATGTTTGTCAGTATGTACAAGCCGGAGGGCTGGAACAAAATGTGGGCTGCGGTAATGGCTGAGATTGACGATAACAAGCGCGTGGAAAAGATGAAAGAAATAGTCAGACTCGATTATAACGAGTGCTTAACCTTTACCTGGAGGGCGGATGCTCCTTTCGGTGTAAACGCAGGGAATATTCATGGCTTCGCACTTCACGCCGGTGGTGCCATGGACATGTGGTGGCCGGAAGACCCCTGGATAGAAAAGAAATAAATAGAGATAGCTGAAGAAAGAATAGATACATACCGGTGGAGGGGCCGGCACCCTCTGGCTCCTCCACCGGAGGAGAACTTGGAAAAATCAGTTCAAGATTGAACCCATTACTACAGACAAGACAGGGTTCTTTCCAGGTTCAGGGAGTGTCAGTCCTGCGAGGCTAACTCTGACGGCGGGGCGCCTTTTTGAACCTGTTGTTCTTAATCTGCAGGAAGCAATTCACTGGCGGGAGGTCTTAATTGGTAGGGTACATTATTCGCCGGTTATTCATGGGACTCATTGTCATTATAGTAGTGACGATCCTGGTATTTCTGCTGATACGGCTTTTACCGGGCGACCCGCTTTTAGTGTATCTAACCCAGCAGCAATATAGGGATACCCTTTACGACCCCGCCCAGCTGGCACAATTGCAACAACGGTTTGGGCTGGATAAACCGCTGCCCGTGCAATATATATCCTGGATAGGAGGCATGTTCCGCGGTGATTTTGGAGAATCAATTACTTATCAGCAGCCGGTGTCGAAGCTGATTAGCCAACGTATGCCGGTGACCTTATATCTGAGCATCATTGGCGCTATATTCGCTACAGTTGTTGGCATAGGTTTCGGCATAATCTGTGCTCTAAGGCGAGGCACGTGGCTGGATACCGTGCTTACCTTCCTGGCAAACATAGGCATAACTGTACCCAGCTTCTGGGCAGCCATCCTGCTTATTTATCTGTTTGGCCTCAAGTTACACTGGGTACCCATCGGGGGTTACACATCACCATTCGAGGACTTCTTGTTGAGCACCCGTCGGATAGTATTGCCGGTTTTCTGCATGGCGCTTTTCGGCCTGGCGGCGAACACGCGACTGACGCGGTCATGCATGCTCGAGGTCATCGCCCAGGACTACATTCGCACCGCCTGGGCTAAAGGCTTGAAAGAGCGGGTTATCGTCCTCAGGCATACCATTAAGAACGGCTTGATTCCGATAGTCGCTAACATAGGGTTCCTGGTCGCCGGCCTGTTTGGCGGTTCAGTGATTATTGAGACTTTATTTAACATTAACGGCGTCGGCAGATTACTGACAACAGCTCTTCTCGGGCAGGATTATTTGATTGTTCAGGCCAGCACTCTGCTTTTCGTCGGGTTGATAACATTTACTAACATCGCGGTAGACATTTCATACGGCTGGCTTGACCCCAGGATAAGATATGAATAAGGAGTCCCGGCATGGCAGGTAGCTCAAACTCTGGAGCCCCGTTCAGTGATGCTGTCGCAATGGATGTGACTGTAAAAAAATACAGCGAATTTAAGCGCACCGTATCCGTATTCTTCGGGCGCCCGCTGCCTATCGTTGGTCTGGTAATTATCAGCATTTTTATTATCATCACCATTTTCGGCCCCTGGATAGCTCCCTACGACCCTCTTGAGATGGATGTAATGAACTCGTTAGCGCATCCCAGCAGTCAACACCTCCTCGGCACTGACGAAATTGGCCGGGATACCCTGAGCCGCTTAATTTATGGCGCGCGAACTTCACTGTTCATCGGTATTATGGTCATCAGTGTATCTGTAGCTATTGGTGTCTTCCTGGGCCTTGTTGCGGCGAATTCCAGTGGGGTACCACATCATATAATCATGAGAATTACCGATGGCCTGATGGCCTTCCCCAGTATATTACTGGCTTTACTTGTCGCCGGGTTGCTGGGCGGCGGTCTGCAGAATATCATTATAGCTCTGACCGTTGGTATGATAGCACCAGTCATCCGTATAACATGCGGGATGGCCCTGTCTGTCAAGGAAAATGACTATGTTATAGCCGCACGGACTATAGGTGCCAGTAAGATGCGTATAATGCTGAGTGAAATCTTACCCAATTGCTTTGCCCCGATACTGGTGATGATGACGATGGGTATCGGGTCTGTTATCCTGGCAGAGGCGGGGCTAAGCTTCCTGGGGGTAGGTATCACCCCACCGACACCGGTCTGGGGCCGCATGGTAAACGACGGCTATAAATTTCTTCTTACCAATCCCGAGCAGTCTTTTGCCCCCGGCCTAGCAGTGATGCTGGTGGTCTTCGGTTTCAACATGATGGGTGACGGCCTGCGAGATGCTCTGGACCCGAGGCTAAGAGGTGTGGTCTAGGAAACCCGAATCAATAAGGAAAATAGCATGAACACTCTATTACAAGTCGAAAATCTCAAGACCTATTTCCGAACGTACCAGGGGATAGTCAAAGCGGTAGACGATGTCTCCTTTCACGTTAATGATAAAGAAATAATCGGGCTGGTGGGAGAAAGCGGCTGCGGCAAGTCCGTAACCATGCTCTCCGTGATGCAACTGATTCCCACGCCGCCAGGCAAGATAGTCGGCGGCAAGGTTATCTTTGAGGAGCAGGACCTGCTCCAGTACAAAGCCAAAGGCGACCAGATGAGTTCCATCCGCGGCGGCAAGATAGCGATGATATTCCAGGAGCCGATGACCTCTCTTAACCCGGTATTAACTATTTGCCGGCAGTTAACCGAGACGCTGGAGTGCCATCTCAGTATGGACTCCCATACGGCGAGGCTGCGAGCCATCGAACTTCTGAAGCTGGTGGGCATCCCTGATGCGGAAAACCGCATCGATGCCTATCCTCACCAGTTCAGCGGAGGCATGCGTCAGAGAGTGATGATTGCCATGGCGCTTTCCTGCAGCCCAAAAATACTTATCGCTGATGAGCCGACCACCGCTGTGGATGTAACAACGCAGGCACAGCTACTTGACCTTATGAAGGAAATGGTCGACCAACATCATACTTCACTCATCATCGTTACACATAATCTGGGCGTGGTCGCCCGCTATGCTCAGAGAATTTATGTCATGTACGCCGGGCGTATCGTGGAATCAGGCCTATCTGATGACATATTCGAAAATCCCCGCCACCCGTATACCATCGGCCTACTCAAGTGCGTACCCCGGCTGGGCGAAACAACAGAAAAAAAGAAGCTGGTACCCATCAAGGGTGTGCCCCCCAGACTTATCGATATGCCGGAACACTGCCCCTTCCTGCCCAGATGCGCATACAAGATTGAAAAGTGCAAGACGGAGCCGGTTTCTGCCCTGCGAGAGGTGAGTAATCAGCATTATATATCTTGTTTCGTCGATACCCAGGAGAAGCGATGACAATAGAGCCGAACGATACCGTGGTACAGGTAAAGAACTTAAAAATGTACTTTACGATTACCCGCGGGCTCTTACGCCGCAAGGTGGGTGAAATTAAAGCTGTGGATGATGTCAGCTTTGTCATCAAGAAGAATGAGACCCTGGGGCTGGTGGGAGAAAGCGGCTGCGGTAAGACCACCACCGGCCGCTGTATTTTACGACTTTATATTCCCACCGCGGGCTCCATTATATTCCTCGGGCATGATATATCTACCCTGCCGGAGAACCGGATAAGGCCATTACGTCGCCATATCGGTGCGATTTTTCAAGACCCTTATGGTTCACTCAACCCGCGGCACACAGCAGGCACGATTGCCGGCAGGCCTTTAATAGTCCATCACATGGTCAACAGCAAAAGCGAATACGACGATAGAGTTGCTGAGCTCTTTAAGCTGGTCGGGCTTGACCCCAGCATGATGGACCGCGTTCCCCATGAGTTCAGCGGCGGTCAGCGGCAGCGCCTGGGCATAGCTCGCGCCCTCTCTTGCAGTCCCTCGCTCGTTATCTGTGACGAGCCTATTTCCGCGCTGGACGTTTCGATTCAAGCCCAGATAATCAACCTCCTTGAAGAGCTGCAGGAAAGACTGGGCTTGACCTACCTCTTTATCGCCCATGACCTGGCTGTCGTCCAGCATATCTCCGACCGCGTGGCGGTGATGTACCTCGGGCGTATCGTGGAGATATCTAGTTCGCGGGAGCTTTATGCAAACCCGCTGCATCCATATACCAAGGCTTTGCTCTCGGCCATACCGATACCGAACCCCGCCCTGGAAAGGACCCGCCACCGCGTGGTACTGAAGGGTGAGGTACCCAGCCCGGCTAACCCACCAACCGGATGCCATTTCCATCCGCGCTGCAATCTGGCAATACCCGATTGCGCCGAGGTAAATCCACCCCTGAGAGATGTGGAGAACGGTCACGCGGTAGCCTGCATCAGGGTGTGATTTTTAAAGCGAAAGGAGCAATTTCGCCGGTCGAACAATGAAATGGAACTGATCAGAGAATGGTGTATTACTGATTTCATATCTATTGGATAGGCGGGCTCTGCCAGGGGAGAATCAGGTAAAGTCTGGTGCTAGTGCCCCTACCATTGGCAGCCTGATGCACAATTGGTCAAGTGGTATCCTGCCTGTCC
>Ga0315296_10005284_pt1 | contig 10333 bp, 7 predicted proteins | sample YL17G14_18_MG_FD_203921 | JGI IMG/M metagenome (GOLD analysis project Ga0315296, IMG submission 203921) | Sediment microbial communities from Yellowstone Lake, YNP, Wyoming, USA - YL17G14_18 | ecosystem: Environmental > Aquatic > Freshwater > Lake > Sediment | place: USA: Wyoming | collected... | reverse complement strand
GCTTTCTGTGACACGGCCGGTGCCCCGGGCAGAGGAACTTCCGCCGTGGTACATTTTACCTCCATGCCCAGCTTGCGACAGACCATGTCCACAGCGTCCTTGGCCACGGCGCGGTAGGCGGTTATCTTGCCTCCCAGCACCGAGATTAAGCCCTCTATGCCGTCCCTCTGTTTATGGTCAAGCACCTTGTGCTCACGTGTAATGTCCGATGGCTTTTCACCGCCAATATGAACCAGGGAACGCAACCCAGCGATAGTGTAAAATATGTCTTCTTTACGCAACTTAGGGAAGACCTGGCGGAGTCCACCCAGCATATAGACCACGTCAGCTTCGTCAGCGCAAACAGCATCGAGGTCTCCGCAATAACCGGTATCGGTGGTGCCTATGAGAGTGTAGTCCAGCCAGGGCATGACGAAGAAAAGACGACCATCTACGGGAGAAAAGAGAACCAGAGCCTTTTGTGAAAGCTTTGGGGTGAGCAGGTGTATGCCCTTGGTCCGGCGTACCGTGCTGGCCGGGCCGCCGTGGAGCAAATCCCTGACACAGTCAACCCAGTGCCCGGCGGCATTGACCACCAGCCGCGCCTTCACTCTATAGGCCTCTCCTGATAGGCAATCCAGCACTTCTATGCCGCACACGTCGTTACCATCTCTGAGGAACCTGGTAAGCTGAGCATGGTTTATGATGGTGGCCCCGTGCTCCGCGGCGCAGAGCACATTCTCTATGCCCAGACGCTCTGTAAACGGCGCCTGGCAATCGTAGTAGAGTATGGCACCTGTCAGGCCTTTCAGCTCCTCAAGTTCCGGCTCCATCTCCAGAGCCTCGCGGCGCGAGAGATGCTGGTGGGAGGGCATAGACTTGCCCGCAGCCATCACATCATACAGTCGCACGCCTATACTCAGAGCTATTTGGTAATAAAGGCTGGCTATGGGTATGATGAAGGGGTAGGGATGTACCAGGTGAGGTGCAATTTTCAATAGAACTTCTCTCTCATGCAAGTCCTGCCGCACAAGGTGAAACTCCAGCATTCGCAGGTAACGCAGTCCTCCGTGAATCAAGCGCGAGGAACGAGAAGTGGTACCATAGCCAAAGTCTTCCTTCTCAATGAGCAAAGTCTTTATACCGCGGAGAGACGCATCCCGGGCAATGCCGGTGCCTATAATGCCGCCGCCTATTACAATCAGGTCGAATTTCTCCCTGGCAATGGCGTCAAAATCTCTTTTCATATTTAGTTTCTCCTGATTCGAGAACCCTTAACAATAATATATCCTCAATGTAGCTGCGACCCTTCAGGGTCGCATTGGGTGAGGCTAAAGCCTCGCAGCTACATAAGTGAACAATCTCCTGACACTCAGCTTTCGACCCAACCGCGGGCGCGCTCCACAGCGCGCTTCCAGCCGGCATAAAGGGTCTCGCGCTGGTCGACTGACATCTTTGGTTCGTAGGTCTCAGCAGCACGCCACATTCGGGCAAGTTCAGTGGTATCTTTCCATAGACCCACCGCCAGGCCCGCCAGGTAAGCAGCTCCTAGAGACGTGGTCTCAGGCACCAGCGCCGGCTGAATTGTCACCCCCAGTATATCCGCCTGAAACTGCATCAGGAGGGCATTGGCAGTACCTCCACCATCCACCCTAAGCAAGGCCACTTGGAGGCAGGCTTCGGCGCTCATCACCTCTACTACATCCCGAGTCTGGTAGGCAATAGCCTCCAGGGTAGCCCTTGCCAGGTGTCCTCCGGTGGTACCCCGAGTTAGACCGATGATGGTGCCCCGAGCATACATGTCCCAGTAAGGAGCACCCAGACCCACAAAAGCAGGAACAAAGTAAACCCCGCCGTTATCAGGAACGGAGCGGGCGAGTGGCTCGCTCTCAGCAGCGCTTTTTATCAGGCCCAAGCCATCCCGTAACCACTGCACGGCAGCGCCGGTGATGAAGATGCTTCCCTCCATGGCATAAGCGACCTTGCCCGCCAGTCCCCAGGCTATGGTTGTCACCAAGCCTTTCTCAGAGGGAATCGGCTTGTCACCGGTGTTGAGCAGGATGAAGGAGCCCGTCCCGTAGGTGTTCTTGGCCATGCAGGCATCGTAACATGCCTGACCAAACAGGGCTGCCTGCTGGTCGCCAGCTATGCCACCCAGAGGCACCCGAGCATCCCCCAGCAGGCAAGCAGCAGTCTCACCGTAAACCTGACTGGAAGGCATCACTTTGGGAAGAACAACCTCTGGTATGTCCAGGACAGCAAGAAGCTCTCTGTCCCACTCAAGAGTGTGAATGTTGAATAACATGGTGCGGGAGGCGTTGCTGTAGTCGGTAATATGGACAGCGCCACCGGTAAGATTCCAGACGAGCCAGCTATCTATAGTTCCGAACAATAAGTCGCCCTGCTGGGCACGGCGCTGCCCCTCGGGTATGTGGTCCAAAATCCAGCGCAGCTTGGTGGCAGAGAAGTAGGCGTCTATAGGCAGTCCCGTTTTCTCCCTGATGGTCTGGGCTAGCCCCTTTGCTTTCAGCTCTTCGCATAGCGGGGCGGTGCGGCGGCACTGCCAGACAATTGCGTTGCTAACTGGCTCCCCGGTGCGGCGGTCCCATACCACAGTGGTCTCCCGCTGGTTGGTGATGCCCATACCTTTCACCTGAGAGGCGGACACCACCGCCTTTTGCAACGCCTCTTGAGCCACAACTAGAGAGGTGCGGAAAATCTCTTTGGGGTCGTGCTCTACCCAGCCGGGTTGAGGATAGATCTGGCTTATTTCACTGTCGGCGCTGGAAACTATCCTGCCTTCCTCATCGAAGAGGAGAGCAGCGCTGCCCGTGGTTCCCTGGTCTATGACTAAGATATAGCCTTTGGCAGGCATAAATAGCTCTCAACAAAGAATCAAATATCGTGCGCAGTATATCATATAGGAGGACAAGCCGACAACCATTCTCCTAGAGGACATTTAGGGTTGGATGCAATGCTAACGGTGCGGCCCTACTTCTCTTCTAAAGCCTCGATGGCTATACAGCTGTGTGCCAGAGCACCACCGGCGCGCAATGATGCAGCGACAAATATCGCCTCAGCCAGTTCCTCAGCCGAGGCACCTGCTTTCTTCGCCCTCTTCGTATGCGCATCAATGCAGTAAGGGCACTGGGTGATGTGAGCGCAAGCCACAGCAATCAGCTCCTTTACCTTAACGCTCAAGGCGCCGTCGGCGAAGACCTTGCCATCGAAATCCATAAAAGCCTGCAAAAGCGCAGGTTTCAGCTCATACAACTTGCCTAATTTAGCAATGCTCTCTTTATGATAATGACAATCGGCCATCTTTACCTCCTTTTCTCACAATATGGAGATGTTTACTAACGTAGTGCGAGGCTTTAGCCTCGCTCAGCGACCCTGAAGGGTCGCAACTACACAGAAAACTAGATATGAGCAGCTAGCCAGGCTTCTACGTCGGCCATGACCTGCTTGTGCTCTGGCTCGTTGTAGATCTCATGGTAGAAGCCGTCGTAAAGCTTCAGTGTTTTGTCTTTTGAACCTGCCCGCTCATACAACAGCTTGCTGCCTGCCGGGTCAGATAGCTGGTCAGCGGAACCATGCATAATCAGGACAGGCAACTTTATTTTTGGCATTTGCTCCGGCAGCGTCTTCCACATCTTGACCAGTTCAGCACCCGTCCGGGCAGGTATCTTGCCACGGAACACAAGCGGGTCGTTAACATAGGCATCAACGACAGCCTGGTCCCGACTGATAGTAGAGGCATCTAGGATGGTTACGCCCATTTTTGGCAGCACGGCTGAGATTACCCCGGCTATAGCAATCAGCGCCGGCGATACGGTGGGGCTTGCTACCAGACTTGCACCAGACGTTATCATACCGGCCAGCTCCTGCTGTCGTTCGACAGCATAGGGGATGGCAATGGTTGCTCCCAGACTGTGGCCGACGAGGAAAATCTTGGCATTAGGCTGCTCCTTGCGCACCATGTCAAAAAAGGTCTTGAGGTCAGTGAGATAATCAGAAAACCGGTCAACGTAGGAGCGCATACCCTCCGACCTGCCATGTCCCCGATAGTCAAGGGCATAGACGGCATAGCCTTTGGGCACGAAGTAATTGACCAGGTTCTTATAGCGGCCGCTGTGCTCAGCCAGGCCGTGGGCGACCAGCAATACCGCCTTGGGACTGCCATCCGGCAGCCAGCACTGGTAATACAAGCTAAAATTTTTAAGCCCTTTGAATTTGCCTTCTTTGTGTTTCATGTTCTGACTCCTTTCTCCTACTATTTACCAAATCATAATGACTGCTACCGTAGCTGTCAGGACAACAGACTGGGTCGCCCAGTGCTGTGTAGTATCGACTGCTTCCGTGACCAAAACGCGCCGTTATTTTGGAGGGTGGAGCATCTATCTTTCAACATCTTCGAGCCCTCACACCAGCCAAAATATACATGAATGGCAAGAGGAAGACCCAGAGAACCCACAGTGCGTAAAATACAACCCAATCGAACTTTCTTACCTTCATGGCGGTATCACACTAATACTTCTGCAGAAATCGTGTCAAGCTTATGACGCCTAACAGTGCTTGACACCATCTGCACATCACCAGCTTTAACAGCATCTCTGTTCGTTGCGTCGCTCAGCCCATTATAATGACCAACAGTGTCAAGCGTCAATGTGCGGCTGCCATCCCACCGCCGCGGATACAGGCAAATAGATGGGTTTCTTTCGTCTTCATAATTGGTAAAGGATAGAATACATGTAAAGATAGAACTGGACAGCCTCGGAGATGACATTGTAGAGATTGGATATACGCGCCTTTAACAGGTCCTCGATGCTGACATGGTAGAACTGGCGGAAGACCTTGAAGTAAATCTTATTTTCATCCTTGATGGCGCCGGCGAGCTTGCAGGATTCTACCCAAGGTATGACATCATCCGTAAAGGTGTGGATAATAGCTATTTTTGTTCGGAGTTGAGCAACCTTCAGGTGGGGTGACAGGTTATTAAGAGTCTGCTGTACTTCAGGGTCGAGCCGTGCCCAGAGGTCTTTTACTCGCTCAGGGTCACGATTAGTAAGTAGCTCATACATGGCCCGTCCTGAGGTGGAGAGGTTGCTCTTAACAGAATCCGTGGAGTTCCCTCTCAGCATTTCCTCAATGCAGACTCTGTCCGAAGGGGCAGGCAACAGTTCAATCAGCCATTTCGGAGTTTCTTCTATCAAAACGGTACGCGGCCGCCATGGTTTAGCCGTACCCTCATCAATATAGCGCTCAGAAATAACAGCCTGCAGCCAGTCGTTAATGTTGTAAAAGCCACCCCAAGAGCTGATAACGGCTACATCCCGGTTAATACTTGGCTCGGTGGCAGCCAGCAGCGCCAGCGGGGCACTGAGGCAGATGCCCAGTATGCCTATCTTTCCATTGCTGAACTCTTGTCTTTCGAGATACCGAAAGCTGGCGACCAAGGCGTCTATATCATCTTGGTGAAGCCGAAAATTCCTCAGGTTATCCAACTGCGGCACCAGAGCCACGTACCCGGCACGGGCCAGGCTTCCGCCTGCTAGTCTTAATGCAGGGTCATCTTTGCCTCCTTCGACAGCACCATGGGCCAGGATCAGACCGGAATGTCGGCGCTGGTCATTGGGACAGTATAAATTGGCGACGATATCCCTGTCACCACAGCGATAGGTAACCTCGGAGATAAGAATGCTTCTAGGTATAGCCTTGGCATTCCACTTATAGCTGACACCCAGATCTAATATAAAAGCGGTGATTCTAAGCCCCACCTGGATAGGCTTGGCTAGGAGAGCTATTACCAACACAGTAAGGACTATTACGCTTAGCAATATCCAGTGCCAGTTCATGGTCACAAACTCGAGCATTTGTTGCGATGCAGCCATAGGGTACAGAAGTGTGGATGCCGCCAATAACACTGCCACAACCGAGTAATTTACACTTTAGTCAGCCAAACCTGCTTTATTGACTACCCCCTCATTGTGCTGGCACGGGCTCGTGAGCCTTTCTGCCGTACACCTTCTCATACGCTTTGCAGTATGGACACATGCCGCCTTCGATCTTCTTGACAAACCAATAGGCCAGCCCTTTTTGCGTTTTTCGGGCGTGAGCGCACACGGGACATTCCACACAACGTTGGGCCATCGCCTTATCTTTGTCGGTAATGATTTCCTGCTTCACGAAGTTAACTCCTTTATTATGTTTCGTCCTCACTACTAGAGTTCAACCAAACGCCAAAACGCGCCCTTAGCAGCGACTTACCAGGCGATTGGCTCCCCTAAAAGCCAGCACACCAGTAGTAAGTGTGTTTACCTCAAAATCATCAAATATGGCAAAACACTCCTTTTCATGAGAACGAGCCATCCACTGAGTCATTTTCTCTACTTCGGCATAACTATTGGCAACGCCGAGCTTTTTCGCCTTTTCCACCCACAGGGGGTTATATTGAAGAAGCGCCACCCTGGTAACCCCGCTCTTCTTTAAAAACAGAGCGATGTCTTTCAAATTTTTCTGGGTATCTGTGATATCCGGGATAAGAGCAATCCGAGGCAACACCTCAATGCCACCCTCATGATACAGCCGATACAGTTTTTCAAAATTGCTAAGTATGCGGCTGTTGTCCACCCCGCAATATTTCCCGTGCTCCCGAGGATCGAACAATTTGATATCGTAAAATATTGCGTCTAAATAAGGATACATCAATTCCATAAAAGGACCGTAATTAAACTGACCACACGTTTCGATAATGCTGTGGATGCCGAGCACCCTTAATTTTCTAAATAAATCTGAGGCGAACTCAATAAATAATGTCGGTTCACCACCGGAGAGGGTTACACCACCGCCGGAGTTATCAAAAAACGGGATGTCCTTTTTAACCACCTCGACGATCTCATCGATTTCCATAGCGCGACCCACCTTTGTCATCGCCACAGCAGGGCACACCTCAACACACTTAAAACATAAATTACACTTTTTTCGGTCAACAAAACTTGGGGTTTCCCGGGAAATGGCACCGAGTTCACAGACATTTACACAGCTATTACAGCCGATGCATTCCTTGCTATCCCAGGCCAGCTCAAATTCGGCATACTTGGCTTCTGGATTGTGACACCAAACACAGGAAAGCGGGCATCCCTTGAAAAAGATGACGGTGCGGATCCCAGGGCCGTCATCGAGAGAATTACCTTTAATGTCGAGTATGAGAGGCTTTTTATATCCCATACTCCGCCCGCTCGATTAGTTCTATTTGCATGTCCCTGTTGAGCGTAACGAAATAGGCATTGTAGCCGGATATACGCACCAGCAGATTCCTGTAATTTTCCGGGTGCAGCATGGCATCTCGCAGCATCGCTGAGGTGACTACATTCATCTGTATCTGCATACCGCCCAGGTCGCAATATGTTTTCACATAAGAATACATGTTATTAACTATCTGTTCATGGGTATCCTGTGCCCCCGGAACGACCTTGATATTGAAGGCAATGTTGTTGTTCATATTCCTCGGATTCAAGCGCGCCACATCACGTATATTGTCCAGAAGATTCTTAGAGGCATTTGGTTCCGGCGTGAGCCCCGGCGTAAATGCTTTATAGGCAAGCCTGCCTGAAGGGAGCGCACCGCTGAGAGTACCAAAGGCAACGTGATTGGACATGGACCAGAAGCCAGCAGTGTAATGCCCACCCCTGTAATTCAAATGATTCCAGTAAGTATCATGGGCAAATTCAGCCACCCTGTTGGCGATTTCCACAGCTTCATCGCTGCCTGAACCGAAGAAAGGCACCTTTTTGGTCACCATGGCATGTAATGCTGGATGATTCACAAAGTTCGTATCTACCGCCTTTTTCAGCTCTTTAAAGGTAACCTTCTTCTCATCAAAAATCATTTTCTTTATCACCATCAGAGAATCTGTCACATCAGCCAGACCGATGCAGGCAGCGCCGGAGGAATTGTGCCTGGCGCCGCCATAGGTAACATCCCTACCCTTCTTTATCGTGCCATCAATCAGCGCCGACAGTAGAGGTGTCGGCCTTAAGACCCGGTGCGCCTCGCCAAGCATGTTATTGTACTCAACCGACTGGTCGATAAGGAACTTGAACTGGGTTTTAAAGGCATTGAAGAAATCCTCAAAAGTTTTGAAATCGCCATTTTCGATGCTTCCTGTTTTCGGTCCAACTTCCCAGTTCATCAGCGGATGCTTGCCGTTATTGAGCGCCATCTCAAGTGCGGCAACCATGTTCATCATCATACAGTTGGTATGTCCCATGTGCTTCCCGCAAAGCGTCGGTTCCACACAGCCGGTAGCAGACCAGTCCCTTAAGTCCTCTTTGGGATAATTAAAGCTTTCCAGTGATGCCATCACTACTTCATCGTTATGCATAGAGGGAGTTGCTGCCGTAATCAGATTTACCTCACAGAGACGTTTGAGATAGGTGCTGCTGTTTTTATTTTTGTTAAATCGCACATTCACGTTGGGGTCTCTAATGCCGAGCATTTCAGTTACTTTAAGGAAAATATAGGTCATATCGCAGACAGCATCTTGACCATCGGGGGTTACGCCACCCAGAGTAATCACCTGGTCAGAAGAGCTACCGCCGAATAAATAGTTACCGATGTCCGGCACAAGGGGAAGATGGTCGGTGCAACGCATGTAGAAGCAGCCCACCAGCTCAATAGCTTTCTTAATATACTCTTCTTTCTCTTCATCGGTGTTAAGCTTCTTCATATCGGCGAGAAAATAGGGCTGAAGACACTGGTCAAGCCTGCCCAGCGACAAGCCAGCGTTGGTATTTTCCATATGAAGTCCCACCCAGCATATCCACATAGCATTAACTGCCTCATCAAGCGTCTCTGCAGGATTCTCCGGAACCTTAGCGCATACTTCGGCAAGCCATCTCAGTTCAGCCTTCCTCCTGGGGTCTGATTCCATCCGTGCCTCTGCAGTTGCTTGCTTTGAAAGATTTTTGGCATAAGCCATCAACCCTTCTAAACACAGAATCATCGCCTCAAGGGTATTCTTTTTCTGCATATCTGCTGAGGAATCTTTCTGTAATTCTTCTCTGATCCCCTGAATAATTCCCCTTGTGCCTCTTGCCAACAGTTTTGGAAAATCCGGGATTGTGTGTGAGATCGCGACCGTCTTCCACATGAAATAGACGGCAAACCGCTCGTCGAACTGTTGGGAGAGCGGGTTATGATACTTCTCCCTCACCCACTCCCGGAAATTTCTCTTTATCCAGTAAGGGAAAGCATGGTGATGGAGCACTTCTACCGTCTCCTTAGATATGTTATAGGGATTGAGAATTCTATTTGGTGTTGATAACAATTCACCCCATATCATGTTCCCAGCACCATCGGGGTAGATGACAACCCCGATCTCCTTTGTGGTAGTTGTTCCGGCAATAAGGTCATCCTTGCGAATAATGGGCCTCCTGTTTTCCATCAAGTATTTAAACATGTATCCCTGACGCAGTTCTGGAACCCAGGATTTTCCTTCTTTGTCCACCTCAAAACCATTTTCCAGGCACCAGTCGGTAATAATCTTCGGGCGTTCATGGCATATCTCGGGCCTGGTATTGAAGTGTATATCGAGGAATTTCTTTAATCGCGGGAAATCATCCAGGTCATATTTTGACAAATACGGGTCGGAAAGATATTTCACTCCCGGGTCCGTTTTCTCACCCACGAGGCGATATTTTCTTCGTCGGCTCATCTCCTGGCTGAGCACTGGGTCAGCCACCGGTGATTCCTTAGCACGTCGCTGCGCATCTTCAGCTTTTTCCTTCTCCATCATCTTCTGATGTTTCTTCCATAAAAGCAGCGACATCAAGAAGTTAAAGAGTTGCATATAGTTTAAGTTTCCCTCAATCCGCAATTTATTCTTTAAAAGCATGTTAAGCATTTCATTGGGAGTTACCCGTAACATCTCCTTGACAACTTCATCTCTGGCAAAAATGAGCGTCGTATCGACATCTCCAGGGATGTTCTTTAGAACTTTCGCCTTGCCGTCTTTAAAAATAATAGCCCGCTCTACGGTATTGTTCTCCGTTCTAACCCCGACTGAAAAATCAAGCCAACCGTGTTCGTTTTTGAGGTATTTCCTAAGCGATGGCTTTAGATTGTAGTTCGCCGCCATTAGCAGGAGTAGAATGTGTGCCAAAAAATCCGTGGATGTCCTCTTTGCCATGTCAAACCCACCTCCCTAGTTTTTATGTATTAAAGACGTTACCGAATTTCAGGCTATTCTTATCATAGCAAAAATCTCAACGAATATGTAGAGGGTGTTCTGCAAACTCGCATGGCATTCTTCGTGGAACCCTTCGCCCTGTCATTCTGAACGTAGCGAAGAATC
>Ga0315296_10005282_pt1 | contig 10334 bp, 7 predicted proteins | sample YL17G14_18_MG_FD_203921 | JGI IMG/M metagenome (GOLD analysis project Ga0315296, IMG submission 203921) | Sediment microbial communities from Yellowstone Lake, YNP, Wyoming, USA - YL17G14_18 | ecosystem: Environmental > Aquatic > Freshwater > Lake > Sediment | place: USA: Wyoming | collected... | reverse complement strand
GATCTTCTCGCAACGTGATTTCCATTCACTCTTCCGCTCCAGCATTGAGCTGATGGAGGATTCCCTCATTTTTCCAAGATAAAAGAAAGATCTTTGGCAAGAAGAAAAAGAAAGACTCTCGTAATGCCCTTTGCGCTATGCTCCATGCTGTTTTTAGTATTTTGAATTCCGCATTGCCAAATCCGCAATCTGCATTCCGCATTTGTAGTGGGCCAACTTTTTTATGGATGACTCCAAAGAGAAATTGCAATATCGCAAGCCTGACCCCGAGCCCTTTTTCCGCACTAAGCAAAAATAGAACTTGACAAGCACAGATAAATATTACATATTGTTTTTGAGGTGATAAAATGAAGTTTGACCCAACAAGTGTTCCAAGTCCAAGGGCTCCTTCACCGGGTATTTAAGTGCCCCAGAAACTTTTCATATGTTCCTTGATTCTATTGGCTTGGTCCAAAGAAATTCCCTGTGTTTTTAGCAAACCCTGGTAAATCTTTCGAGATTCTTCCTTTTGTCCTAAATCTTTGTCAGTCTTCGCCAATTTTGCCATAACATACGCTCTTGTCATTCTCCATTCAATTGCATCTGATGTATGTGTAATAAAATATTCGCCAGATTTATCGAAAACAAGTTCGGAATACTCTTTAGCTTTTTCCGCATCTTCCTCATCCCTATCTCTAAGCGCATAATAAAAAGCTAAATTATTTTTCACAAAATATTCAAAATACTCATTTGGATAAAATCTAAGAGCTTTATTGGTCTCATCTATTGCCATATCAAGCATATTCGGATCTAGTTTCCGCAATGTATAATAAATATAACCTTGTCCAATGGTGTTAATTATATTTACCTCATTAAACCATTCAGTTGATTTTCTAAGCAAAAGTTTATCTATTCTCTCTTCCAATAATTTGTCTAACAAAAAATACCCTAGAACTGAAAGAAGTCCAATTATAATTGCAATAATTGCCACAAGGACACCAATTATGGGTATTAATTCGGTATAACTGATAGAGCCAGTCCCACTCTTTGCATATGTAAGTTGATGAATTAAAAATCCTATAACAAGTATTGAAATAATAGCCGGAATTATTTTATGAAGTTTCATTTTGCTCCTCCTTCTCAGACCGAGGATTTTTCATCATGAAATTTTCGAAGTCTTTGAGGACCTCTATACACACTTAGAAAACAAGATCCCATCTCCTTTAATGGCGATTTGGATCACCAAATGAACGATCGTTACTCATTAATTATGTCTCCTTCTCAAAGAGTCTATCCCACGCTTCCAAAACCAAGCGGCGGGTGCGGTATTCGCCGTATTGCTTCTCCTCCTTTTCCTTCAGGACGCGGAAGGTTTCGCCGGGGAAGTCTGGGCCATAAACATCCTTGGGATTGAATATAAAGTCCAAAGTCAATAATCAAGTCAGACCCCCAGACTTTTAAACAGACTTGAGCAGGCATCGATCTTAAGAGCGATACAATTTCTCAAGAGCATTGAACGTCCCTCTAATAAACTCCAGAACTTCACTTGTTTCTAGTTTGATCTTGGCTTCCCGACCATGCAAGATATCACTGGACATTCCCCATATCCTCTCAGCTTCGTCCTTTAACGACACAGATCCTAACCTGTTGCAGACAGCTCTGATGATTTCTTTCATCTTGTAGTCATCTATGGAATGGATATTGCCGGATGGATATTTCTTATCTAACCCAAACGCACGGAATCTATCCTTGAACGCAAGCTCTATGAGTACCCTGCAGAGACCCACCGCAGGATACATTAGCCCCAAAAGGAAACATTCCCTTATTTCTCCAAAGTAACCATGAATTCTGCTGGGAAGCTTTGTGTCCGCAATAATTGTGCCGATTTCTTTTTTTCTCTCAAAGTATTCAAACGCATCAACTTTTTCGTGAATCTCCTCGCTAAACTCCATGGTCACCCTGCTAATTTCTTCATCTATTTCCGACTCCGCCACTTCGACCCCCTTGCTTTTTAAAATGGTTTCAATCTTCTCAACGATATCAGGGGGCAACTTTTTTATCATGTTCTCTAATTCTCGGGCCTCTTTATCAAGTACGAAATAACTCTTATCCCTTACTTTCCGCAGGATATCCCTTGCTGTCGGATCTCTTATGTCGTCTAAAGGATTCTCTTCCGCCAAGATTTTCATGATTTCTTCTTCAGTTTCATAAAAGCGTTTTTTTAGATCAAGGTCCTCTTTGCCTTTTTCCATTCTCTCTTTTACGATCGCCTTATCTAATTCTTTAATTTCTCTTGTTAAAGTTAAAAGCTTCTTTTCTGTTTCTGGATTCATGGTCTGTCTATCCCGATTGAAGAGACTTCCATAATTGGTAATGAACGGATCAACATTACCATCGAGCCGCCGCTTTCGAATTCAATTCTTGTCTCTGGGAAGGATTGTGGAAGAAAGCCTTGAATATACGCTCCCATGACTCGCTGCCAATGATCGTTATCACGGAATGGAACTCCAACGTCGGATATACCACTATCCCCAATAAAGCCCAAGTAGAGCAACACTACAGGCATACCACATTGAGCAAGTTTCCATGCGAAGGCTACCCGGTTAGCCAACTGGTAGTGGCTATCGCGTTGGATATTGATGCCAGGTATTTTCTCATTGAGTCCTCGACAAGCTTCAGCAATGGACTCACCAATTTGTTGGTGGTTGCAAATGGATTCAGGGGATGCATCCTCTTCGAGTGGCTTACCCTCCCATTTCAGTTCGACTTCATGGGCTTTGGCTTCGACCAAAACGATCCCTTTCTTACCTTCAATGGTACAAGTGGTGAGTAAATCCCACTGCGGACTTTTTGCAGGGTGGTCTGGCCACCATTTTCTGATTACGGACCAATCTATTCGGTTAGCTAAATATTTAGGGCCGAAGTCCCTTAATTCCATTTCTTCTGGATCAATGTACCCTTTGGGATGGCGGACATCGGCATCAGAAACAGTAGCTCCACCGTTCCTTAGTAGATCATTGAAGACTTCTATGAAATCCTTTCGCTCCAGGAGGTCTAGGATGTGTTTTCTACTACCTCTATAAATTTCGCTCTTCACCTCCATCCTTCCCCTTTGTGTTTGGATTATCTAAGGGTAAGTCAACCCGACTCTTGCAAAAAGTAGTTCATTGTTGGTCAAAGTCCTCTTTTCGTATCGAATAGGAAATGAATAATTTAGGGGAGGAAGATCGGCAAATTTCGAAAAGTAGTATTGGATAAGGATATTTTCCTCACGTTTTGGATCATGGCTCCTTTTGAAGCGGTAATATTTGACATGAAAAGCATCCAGATCGCCAAAAATGTATTTAAAAGGGGTATCCTTAAACCAATATTTCAGTGTGCAACTTGCTATGTGAAGACCATTATAAGTCGTATCCCCCCTTCTAAGACGGGCAACATCCTTGTAGAAATCGTGAAGCCTTTTTCTTGTATTTCCAGTCTGACCAATGTAAAAAACCTTTTGTTTATCTTCGGACCCCAACCTCCTTATTCGGTTTGCCTTAGCCTTATAAAATATAACATATACCCCGGAGGTGGAAGGAAGTGACTTCCGAACTGAAGAGCTTTCCAAATCATTTAATCTTACCCTATTCCATTCTGAAATATTGTAGCTATCCTTTCTCATCCCCTTGCCTCTTTATCCCATCGCTTATATTTAGGAAACGGCCAACTTTTTCATGGATGACCCCGATATTTTTAGCAAAGTCAAGGATAAAGATTTGACCCCATCTGTTCCAATAATCAGCATCGTAACTCTCCTTTGAAAGCTTTGTCGAAGGTCGATGGCAGGATGGCATTAAGTTCCTGCTGTGTCTCGGCCTCTATTTGTTTCATAATATTTACCTTAGCCTAAAGATCATTAAAAAAGGGATGTGTCCCCATTTCCAATAATTTCGTCGATTACTTCAAAATATCTCGAAAAAACTTCTTCGGCCACTCCTGATCGTCGAGGAACAAAACGTGATTTGCTTCATACTCCTCCCTTGATTCTGGTTCTTCTATCCCTTTAATAAGGTTGTCATAGGGGGTCTTTGATAAAATAAAGGAATGCAGGCTGATATTCACTTTTCCAAGATCGCTTTCCAAACTCTTGATGCCCTTGGCCAGTTGAATCTTTTCATGATCCAGTCTCTTGATATGTTCCAAACCTTTGGGATCTAAGAAGACAATCTGCTGACGTTTTCCATTCTTCACCCACATGATGAAATCAGGGTAGAAGCCGCTGAGATTGAAAAACCCCACGCCCACCTTCGGGAAATTCCGCAGCAGATAGATTTCGTAGGCGCCAAGTTTGTCTTTGTTGTTTTCCAAGTATTGTTTGAAATGTGTGATGAACTCCTTTTCACTGTCTTCCAACCCTGCTGGAGATATTTTATCGATCTTTTTGCTACGAAGAAGGATAGGCAGATACAAATGACGGTCAAAATAGACCCGTGGAAGAGGTTTTTCCGCCTGCTTGAACAGCTTGCCCAGGTCCTTAACAAGCTTTTTAACTTCTTCAATGAGCTTTTTTTCCTCCTTGTTTATCTGAACCGTATAGGCATACTGATTTCCCTCCTTTACAAAAAGGGGCAACACTGTTTGTCGCGTGACCATATCGTATCGCATATTCTTTGATTCATACCGTTTGGCATGATGTTTGTAAAACTGCTCCATATACTTTTTCAAAATCTGAATCGCAATATCCTCCGTGCGGTTCAGATCTTCTTTTGTTTTGACATGCAGATACTCACCAAGCACAAGAATTTCATATCGGCCCGACAGCAGGATATTTTTAAGTCTATCCTTACTGATGACGAGGTTCCAATACCCCCTCGATGCCTTGAATTCCTGCAATTCAGCCAAAATCCGCGGCCAGTTGAGTAGCCCAAAAATATTTTCCGGCAAAGACCCCTTAGTCTTCTCCGCTTGAACCTGCTGGATCTTGACGCCCCCGTCTTTTTCCCTATCCTTTCCGATAAACATCATGACTTTTGGCGTAAGGTCGAGGGACACAAAAAGCCTCTTGTCAATCTCCAGGGGCAAGACAATCTCTTCCTCAAACTTCTTCGTCTGATCCTTCGTGAGATAGTAAAGCTGCCCCCATTTTTTCTCATGTTGCACCTTAACAGGGATATCGATGCTCTCGAATTCAACCTCTTCTTTCTTGATGGCTTCCAGAAACCGGCTGAGATAATCCGCCTTGATGCCATAGATATTCAGCGTCTCTAAGAAATGAACCGGGCCTTTGTCGCCACTTCTTTTGAGGGAATAGCCTCGTCCCTTTATACGGATTCCCCGGCCAAACAACTGAATGATCTGAGGCCCCTGACCTGTCCCAATATTCAAGAGTCCCATACTGGAGACTCGCCACGTATCCCATCCCTCGATGAACTTCTTGGAACCGATGAGCACATTGATCGGAGAAGTCTCCCGCTTGATCGAATCGAAAAGTGATCCACTAACAGCATCTACCTCGATGCCAATGCCCTTCTTTTCAAGCTCCTTTTTCACATTTAAGACGATGCCGATGTTAACCACACCGAAATATTGGTTTTCACCAACTTTCAAAGCCAGCTCGCCGTCCGCATTTCTGATTTCGTGTACACCGAAGCGCCCTTTACCGCCGAACACCCTTCGATATAAGTCATCGAGATCGAAACCCATTTGCCGGATGTAATCAAATTCGTCCGCCAAGGCGTCTTCATCATCTTCATTTTTCAACCCTGAGTGACCATCAAGGATGATCTTTGCTTGTTTACGGACCCAGCCTTCATCATGCAGGACCCTCTGGAATAATTTGATGATCTGAAGGACATCCGATTCCTCTTCGTTGACGGTGGTCCCAACAAAAATCCAGAGGGGTTTTTCAAGATTGTGCTCCTGGGCAAGCAACCGATTGTCTTCATAGGCAAGGTATTGCTGGTAAAAGGCCAGAAGATTGGCAACGAACATCGTTTCCTGAAACTGCTGCTGATTAAGATTGCCAGGTTTGACATTGAGCACAGAAAAATCCTTCCCATAGCCGTCGAGGTAAAAGTATTTGTATGAATAATCAAAGACGATAGCCTTCGCATATTCCACGAGTGTCTCTCGATTACTTTCGTTCAGGATCTGTCCGAATGTGGCGCTGTATTCGAAAACAAAGCCGTTTTCTGCGATCCTGTTTCGTAGCTTTGCCCACTTCTGCTCCTCCGATTTTTTCCCTTTATGACCCTCATCCACAAAAACAAGGTTCTGCCCCTCAAAAACATCAACAGGAAGGGTTACCCCTCCCCCTTTTTTCTCTTCTACCAGTTTCGTCATCTCCAGGATCAACACCCCTTGCTCTCCTGGCGGGGCGCCCACATTGCTCAAGTTACCACCATAGAGTCTGCACATGATACCGCTTTTCTGAAGCTCTTCAGCATGCTGTCTGGAAAGGCCTTCGTTAGGTGTGATCAAGATGATGTTATCGGGAGAAAATAGTTTATAGCGAAGGAACTGGTAATAATTGATATGAAGCAGCAGGGTCTTTCCGGACCCCGTTGCCATCCAGAAAGCAAGCTTTCTCAGGTCATCTTCGGTGAAATGACCGATTCGGTCGCCAAGATCGTTTTCACGACAATAACTGTCAAGGAATGTATTCAAATCACTCAATAACCCGATTTTTCTGTTCTTTAGTTCGTCGAGATAAATGTCAGCGAAAAGTACGGCCAGGTACTGGAAGTATTTCAGGATAATCTTGGGTTCCCGTCTGGTATTGATTCTCGCTACGTAACCACGGATGTTCCCATCGTAGTGGAGAAGTATCTCTTCGGACAATTTACCCCTTTGCAGGCCATCCAGGGAACGAAGCACATTGACAAAATAACTCCGCCCGTCAGAGTCATAGCCCACGGGCTTCTCCGCCAGCTCTTTCTGCAAATCCCTAACCTCGGCAACGCCAAACAGGGAAAGAAGGTATTTATTGAGGACGAGATATTTTTCAATCTTCATAAAGAATTCACCATCAACGTCTTGAATTTAGGTTCGATGGAACGAATTTCGACAACATGATCGCCGAATGTTGGGGTGAGAACGCTCTGGCCGTTCACATAGACGATCTGGGCCGACCAGGGGCCAAGCTCTTCAATAATGAAATCTTTGTCTCTTTTGAAATCTACCTGCGTCCAATCGTCATCATACTCTCGCCACACAATGGCAATTGCCCGGCCATCTTTTTCGCCCAGGGTGAAAAGGTACTTCCTGCCCTTATGCCGCCGAACCTTCACCTTGTTCACTTTCAGACCAAGGAGATAGTCAAAGGTTTCAGGTATATCCACGATCACCTCCTGGGGTTCACCCACCTCCTCCAGATTCACCTTGAGCTTGTAAGAGAAAGGCTTTTTAATCTGCTCAATGTTAAGCAAGCTCGAATTGTCCCGGGTCTCGAGATCAAGGAAGTATTTCAGCAGATATTCATCGCCAAAAAGGGTCTGGGCGGTTTTGTCGGGCACGAGTTCAAGGTTGTCGAGGGCATCTTCGTATTGCTCAAGGTATTGGTATTTGATGAAATGGCTAATGCCATTGATGCTTTGAGGTTTCCCATTTTTCCATTTATCGCTATATACAACTTTCTTGATACGGGGCAAAAGAACATCCTCAAAGTAGTTTTCCATTTCTACAAGAATGTATTTACGTTTCCCTCCATCCTGCCTGTTAATACTGATAGTGGCATGGGCAGTAGTTCCGGAACCGGCAAAGAAGTCTAACGTTAAGGATATTTTCTCGCTTCCTATTTTGAGCACCCTTTGAATGAGACGTACAGGTTTTGGTGATTTAAAAATTGTTAATCCAAGATGTTTTAATTCTTGGGTTGCTTCTTGGTTGTGACCAACATCCTTATAGACCCAAATAGTTAGAGGGGTAACGCCTTGTTTGACTTCGTTAAGGAATCTTTTTATCGCTGGTACATTGTCACCTTTTTCTCCAAACCAAATTCTTCCATCAGCTACAAGTTCCTGAAATCTTTCTCTACCTACACGCCAACAAGATCCTTTTGGCGGTCTAACAACACGGCCAGAAGGAGTAGTAATTTCATAATCATATTCGGGAGAATAAGTTTTAACGTCTAAGCCGCTTGGCTTCCATGCGCCTCTATGATCGTCGTCTATATTTTCATAACGAGAGTCCTGCTCTTCTGTTCTTGGCAATAAGATCGGTCTCCATAATTCTTTATTAACCGCAAAAACAGATATAAAATCATGATTATCAGATAGCCACCTCGCATCATTTTGAGGTGAATATTTTTTTTGCCATATAATTTGTGAAATAAAATTGTTGCCCCCAAAAACTTCATCGCCAACAAGTTTAAGCCTTGCTTGCTCGCCATCGTCAATACTGATAAAAATTGCCCCGTCTTGATGCATGTAGAACTTTGCATTAGACAATCTATTTTGCATCATCGTCATCCAGCTAGAGTTACGAAATTTATCATTATAGAGAAATCCATCATTGCCGGTGTTATAGGGCGGATCAATATAAATGCATTTCACTTTTTCTCTATACTTCCCCTGTAACAGATTCAGTGCTTGCCAGTTCTCGCTTTTAATCAGCAGCCCGTCAAGAAGGTCATCCAGGTCTGAGCTTTCCGTGAGCCTTTCCAACAACCTTTCTTTGAATTCCTCAGGGAAATGTTTTGTATCAATGGGGAGTTTCATGTCTTTGAGCTTTGGCTTCGACTTGGTCCCTTCAAATCCCAGTTCCTTCCACTCCTGTATCTGTGATTTGTTCTTCAAAATCTCTGCGTGGAAGTCCTCGGGTACCAGATCCGTTGTAATGACATACTCCGACTTGAGGACGAATTTTTTCTTCTCCCAGAGCTTTTTCTGAAAATCCTCAATCTGGGAAAGGAAATCAATGATCTTTTCTCCAATTTCTCTAACGACTTTGGCTCTGGTGATGTGCTTATCGAAGAACCGCTCCTTCTCTAGGGTTTCAAGAGAAATGACCTCAGCCTTGATGAAGTAATCCAATTGTTCCGAAAGGAATCTCTTCAGGTTTTTATGGATGAAATAATCTTTGGTATTCTTTGCGCTAAAGCGCCCCAATTGATAAAGGAGAAGCGGTTTATCATTCTTGTATGGTCCACCCAGGAAAGCCTTGAAGGTGGCGTCCTTCATTTCATCGATGACGGCTTCATGGATTTTGCCGTTTATCTTTTCCTGCCTGGATGTATTGCTGCCGCCCTCAACCCCGTATTTTTTGACTTCGCCGCTATTAAGTTCCCGGTATTGAAAGCGGATAATGAGGGTCTTTCCATCTTTCATTTCACATGGGGTATCGGCATCCAGAACAAAGAACCGGGCCTTCGTTGCCTTGTTTGAGCCCAGCTCCTCTTTTGCCGTGACAGTGCGGAAGATGATCTTGAAGGTCTTGCCAGCGTCCGTGAAAAAGGCATAGTCGCGAAAGAGGATGCCGGTCTTCGTATAATACTGGTCACAGTTTGCCCAGTAGAGCTTTACTTCCTCGCCATTGTAGGGAATTGCATACTTGTGATTCTTGATCGAATAGCGGTGTTGGGGAACGAAATCTCCTTCATCATAGTAACGGGCAAAGAAATTATAAAGATCGTTGAAGACCTGAAGCTTGATCTCGTCAATGGTTTCCGCTTCTTCCTTTTGGGCTTTAATGGCGAGGTAGTCCCTCCCGACGGGTGTTCCCTTAAAATCGTCCTTCAATTCCCCTGTGGCAAGAATGGCGGCCGTACCCAGGGTCTGTATTACCTTCTGTTTTGCATCCTCCAATTGCAAACCAATGTTGTCAAGCCTCTCGTCTTTGTGTATGGCAAAGACCTTTTCGACGGTATCTTTCAGATCCTCATGAATAAATTTTCTTATCTGATTCCTCTTAAAATTCAGAATCCGGTAAATACCGAAATCCAGGTCAGACGCATCGAATTGAAAAAGTTTTTCAAGCAGGGTTTGGAACCTCTCAACTGTATCCATAGATCACTCCATTAAAACGTATCAGGCCTTAAATTGTGAATTAAGATTAAGTTTCCTAACGAAAACAAAAACACATTCCCCCTCTTGTCATTAACCAATTGCGAATTTCGGAATGCGCCTGCCTGCGGCAGGCTGAGGTTTCTAATCAAGAGTCCGAAATATCGCCAAAGGCCTTCTTTACAGCCTTTTCTGGAATTCCACGGAAAGCAAAAGCGGAAATGAGCACAACCGTATCAAAGACAACTTTATCAAAATATTCCAGAATACCCCCCAGCTCTGCTGGGGGGATGAATGGCCTACCCTCTCCCCTGGGGGGAGAGGGTTAGGGTGAGGGGGAAATGATCTAATCATCACCCCCACCTTAATCCT
>Ga0315296_10005281_pt1 | contig 10341 bp, 10 predicted proteins | sample YL17G14_18_MG_FD_203921 | JGI IMG/M metagenome (GOLD analysis project Ga0315296, IMG submission 203921) | Sediment microbial communities from Yellowstone Lake, YNP, Wyoming, USA - YL17G14_18 | ecosystem: Environmental > Aquatic > Freshwater > Lake > Sediment | place: USA: Wyoming | collected... | reverse complement strand
GCCGTGGATGTAAACGCCCAGAACGGCGGCGTCAAAATTGTTCAGGCCCTGGCCCATCAGCGCGGTTATAACGCCCGTCAGAACATCGCCGGAGCCGGCTGTAGCCATTCCAGGATTGCCGGTTTTGTTCACATAGACTTTTTGCCCGTCGGTAACTACTGTGCCCGCACCTTTTAGGACCACGGTGGTTTTGCTGTGCTGAGCAAATTGGGCTGCCTGTTGTTGGCGATCGCGCGGCAATTGTTCTCTCAGCAGACCCGACCATAACCTTTTCATTTCGCCCGGATGAGGCGTCAGGACCAGTTCCGCTCTTAGCCTGCTTGGCCAGCTTTTTAGTGCGCTGAGATTATTCAGCCCATCGCCGTCTATGACTAAACGCAGTTGCTCCTGTTCGAGGAGTGTCTGGACAATTAGACGAAGGGACGTGGTGACACCGACGCCTGGACCAAACGCTACGGCGTCATTTTCGCTGACCGCACTGAGAATCGCGTTGATTGCCTTCGCGGAGATTCGGCCGTCGGCATCCTCGGCCAGCGGTATGGTTGTGTAAGATGGCTCTATTGAGGCAACGATCGGCAGGGCACTTTTAGCTGTTGCCACTCGCACCAGTCCGGCGCCTGCCCGCAGAGCCGCCCGGCCTGCCAGAGCGGCAGCCCCGCTCATGCCGACGCTGCCGGCTATGATACAGACCTTGCCGAAATCGCCTTTGTGGCCGTTAGCCGGCCTGGCCTTTAGTTTCGGGATAGATTTTATTAACTGCATACAAGCTCGTTTCGTGCAGTATATTAAAAATAGTATAGCGTATGGTCAATAAAAGATTTGAAAAGCAGAAAGGAAGGGTTATAATAAGCAAATAAAGCGAAGCATTTGTTTTAGGATCAGCCGTAAAAGAATCCGCCGGTTTTAGCAGGGATTAGAACCTATGAGTGAAATTATATTTATCGTTGAAGATTCCGATGAGGGCGGTTATACCGCTAAATCTCTCGGTCACTCTATCTATACCGAAGGTGAGACATTAGACGAGTTAAAGGAAAATATCAAAGACGCGATAAAATGCCATTTTGACTCCAAGGAAGTTCCTCATATTGTGCGCCTGCACATAGTAAGAGATGAAGTAATTGCATTATGAAGCTGCCCCGGGAAATCAGCGGCGAAGAACTCGCAGAACTTCTTAAAAAATACGGCTATGAAATAACCCGGCAAACCGGCAGTCACATACGACTTACCACTACTGTGAAAGGCGAACACCACATTACTATCCCTGCCCATAAATACCTTAAAATAGGCACATTGAGTAGTATTTTGAGCGATATCGCCATCCATTTCAAAATAAACAAAGGCGATTTAATTAAAGAATTATTCTAATTGGAAAGTATCAAGCAAGAATATAAGCAAATACGTTGGTATTATGAAGAAGGCGAATAACAAAAAAATGGCCGACGATTTGCGGCCGGAATACGACCTCTCTAAACTCAGGGGTGGTGTCCGAGGCAAGTATGCGAAGCGGTTCCAACAGGGAACGAACTTGGTCCTCCTCTCCCCGGATGTTGCCAAGTGTTTCCCCGATGAACAATCGGTGAATGCTGCGCTGAGGTCGCTGGTCGGTATTGCCAAGGCCGAGCTGCGCCACGCGAATTAACCCGTAGATAAGACACCAGCGAACAGTGCTCTCGTCACGTGCATGAGTCCGTGGCGCAGAAGACAGTCGGTGAGTGGTTGATATGAAAGACGTTGTACGAAAAGGCACGAAGACTCGGGAACTTCTTATACAGAAAGGAACTGCCTGCTCTTCCCGGTTTATGCAGTACGCCAGAGGCGTATAAAACTGTATAAACATTGTTCGCTGAAAGGAAGGAATATGAAGAAGATGCCTACGTTCTCGGCGACTCTGGTTCTTCTGGCGCTGATGGCTGTCGGTGCTTGTAGTTGCGCAAGCAACGGCCGGACGCACTCATCGACTAACTCCAAGCGCAGCCGGGCAATTCTTGAGTGCCGTGCGCCCACGTCCCACGGCCCAGTCATGAGCATGTTCTCCCTTTCCCTCGCCGGACTCGTGAGCGAGTCAAAGCAAGCGGACCTCTGCTTCTACTTTGACAACGACGATTGTGCAGGTGGGGCCATAGTCGGACATCACGACGCGAAGGGGTGGCTCTTTCCCATAGGAAAGCACGACTGGCAGGAGTTGCAGCAATACGGGAACCCACCGGCCGATGGGGTTTCGACCGAGGCTATCACACCGATCACGAAGGCGCAGGAGGGCTTTTCTTTCTGGGTGAAGACCGTCAGCGGCCGATATGCGATTGTCAGAATAGCGGGGGTTCGGCCAGCAACATATGACGAGGTCGCCCGGGGTAAGACGGCAAGCGTTGAGTTCGAGTGGATTTGGAGATGAGTGCCGTCTCAAGTGGCAAGCCCAGCGAACAAACCGGATGCAGCGAACCCCGCGATTGCGTCTCTGTTCCATGCCAGGCGTCAGTGGCGCGGGGTCGCTGACCCGAGGCGTTAGGTGGCTTATATGGACACCATATAATACATAGTTAGCCGGGATAACACCGTATGAATTCCAGATTGCAGCATGTTCTCATTGTTTCTGTTCCCAGGTTTGTGGTCTCCGTCCTATTTGGGGCTGTGTTCTACGTTGCTTGGATGGCTTTGTTCCTTGTTTGCTCCGCCTATTGCTCACCACTCTTGCGAGGTCTTCTTTGGATTCTCGCTCCGATTGTCACTGGTTTGGGATTCTTTGCCGGGGCGGCTCTCTTCATTCACTTTTGCCGCCTGCCACACCCGCCACTCCAACACCTCTACTTGTATCCCCTGATCGGCTGTTCCATTGGCGCTGCTGTCGTCTTTCCGTTTGGGCCTATGTTCATCGTCTTCGGCATGTGCCTGCTCGGCTCCCTTTCAATTCTGCTCTTTGAACTCGTTGATTTTCGCAGGTTCGCGGCTACTGGCCAACTCAACCTTCATGAATCTCAAACAGATAACCGCTAACAAAATCGGTCGCTCACCCTCCGGCGTTAGCGGCTTTGCCAAAACTCGTCAGGGCGGAGCCTGCCGCTCGTCGCGGCGAAGGCCGCTGCCGCAGCCGGGCAGCCCGATGTGAGGCAGGGATAATATCGCACCCATCTCCCGGCAGGTCGTTAGTCTTTGGTTTTGAGTCTGAAGTCTTGCGGCTCAATTCTCCTGTCTTGTGGCCCGCCACAGGCGGATCTTCGACCCACCACTGGCGGGTCTCTGACTTCTGTATTCTGTCTGCTGACTTCTATTTTACGTCTTTTTCCTTTCCCACCTCTATTTTGTGGTTTATCATTGCTGCTGTTACGTCGGCTGAGCTTTGCGTTGGGCCAGGAGATAAGATGATGAAAACAGGAAAGTTGACATTTACGGTCTTTCTTGGCACCGCGTTCGTGTTAGCGATGCAAGTACCCGAAGTTCAGGCTAAAAAAGGGAAAATAAATCGGACTAACGATACTCAGGCCGAGGGAACAAATGACACTCAAGCCATCAAGGAGAAACAAAAGAAGACAAAAGATCCCCTGTCGGCCAACATGAAGTTGCTCAATCAATGGGGAGAACAGCCCGAGACGGTGCAGAGTCTGTACAAAACCGCGTTTAAGGTCTTGGCGGTGAAATCCAATGCCACGTTTGCGGAGGTGGCGGGCGACCCAGAGGTCCGGCGGTTGTGCGCAGAGAAGGGGATCGTGCATCTCGGTGGCCCCCTCCTCGGTACTGTCACCCCGGATGGGGCAAGGGTGTGGCTCCGTACTGTCCGGCCCGCGAAGGTTGAGGTGCGGGTGAGCTTAGACGAAGTCGAGAAATCGTATGGACCTGTCGAAAGCACGTTGGAGACTGACCTGACAGCCATCGTGCCCGTAACTGGTCTGAAGCCGGGAACCCTCAACCCCTATCGTGTCCTGGTGGACGGCAAGCCCATTGCCATTCCGAAGGATGCATCCATCGTCACACCCCCTGACGATACAAAGCCGGCAAAGATACGCATTGCCTTCGGCACCTGTTATCACCAGTGGGGGTTGGGCAATCAGAAGCAGGCGGCACTTATCCGCAGCCGGAAACCGGCGGCGCTGTTGCTCTATGGTGACATCGCCGTGCAGGACAGGAATAATCATGTTGGACTGCACCGTGCGGACTATCTGCTGCGCGACTTTTTCCCCGCCTGGCAGAATCTTGTGGCCACCGTTCCCGTGTACGCTACTTGGGACGATCACGACTACTTCGATAACGATTTGTGGGGGATTCCGGCAGGCTACACCAAGAAGGACCAGGAGGGAGTGTGGGAAGTGTTCCGCCATGCCTGGAACAATCCCTCCTACGGTTTTGGCGATGACCGGCGCGGGGTCTTTTTCCGCACGCGCATCGGCCCCTGTGACGTCATCATGACCGACGAGCGGTACTTCCGCACCGGCAAGGAGGGTTCCTTTCTCGGCGATGACCAGATGAAATGGCTGGAAGCCCAGTTGCTCGACTGCAAGGGGCCGTTCATCATCCTGTCGAATGGCACCATGTGGAGTGATTATGTCTCCAACGGCAAGGATTCATGGGGTAAGTGGGATCCGAAAGGGCGCGAGCGGATCTTCAATCTGATCGAGAAGAACCGGATCGGGGGCGTGTTGCTTATTTCGGGGGACCGGCACGGCGCGCGCGGATTCCGCATTCCACGGCCATCAGGGTTCAATCTCTACGAGTTCGAAGCCGCTAGTCTGGGTGGCAGGACTGGTCCCCCGCCGACCAAGCCCGAGTGGGATACACAGTTCTATGGTATCTCTGGGAAGTACGCCTTTGGCGAGTTTACGATCGATGCCACAGTTCCGGATCCCGAAGTTACGTTTCGATTGATAGGCGAGGACGGCACCGTCATCCACGAACTTAAACTGACGCGCAGCCAGTTAACACCACCGGGCAATTGATGCTGCTTTATGGGTGCCTCAGTGCGTCTCAACGTAACTGAAACGGCCCAACAAGATGAATCCAGCGTATTGTCGCTGGCGCGCCAAACGCTGATTCACGACGTTAGCGGCTTTGCCAAAACTCGTCAGGGCGGAGCCTGCCGCAGCCCGATGTGAGGCGGGGATAATATCTCACCTATCACCCGGCAGGTCGTTAGTCTTTGGTTTTGAGCGATGGTCTTTGGTCTTGAGTCTGAAGTCTTGTGTCTGCTGTGTTTCTACTTTCCTGCTTCTATTTTTCTATTTATCAAAGTGGCGGTGACGGCGGCGGAAAAGCCGTTGTCGATATTGACTACGGTGACGCCTGCGGTGCAGCTATTGAGCATCGTCAGGAGTGCCGATAGACCTTCAAAGTTTGAGCCGTAGCCAACACTTGTCGGCACGGCGATTACCGGACAACTGACCAACCCGCCCACCACGCTAGCTAACGCCCCTTCCATCCCGGCTACGACAATAATGATGTTGGCCTTTTGCAGCTTGGGCAGGTGTTCAAACAACCTGTGCAGGCCGGCCACTCCGACATCGCAAATTAGCTCCGTCCGCTGGCCCATAATCTCGGCGGTGACTTTTGCTTCTGTCGCCACGGGCAGGTCAGCGGTTCCAGCGGTTACTATTGGCAAAACACTTTTTGAAGGCTTAAGTTTTCTTTGCTCCAGCACTATCGCTCTGGCTAATTGCTCGTATCGTGCCTTTGGAAATTTCCCGGTTTCCGCCAGCGCCTCAAAGACGTGCGGCTCGGCTCTCGTAGCCAGCACGCTATCACCTTTCGCAGCAAGGCTTTCAAATATCCTTATTATCTGCTCGGTGGTTTTGCCCGGACAGTAGATAACTTCTGGAAAGCCCCGGCGGATTTGGCGATGGTGGTCTATGCGGGCAAAGCCTAAATCCTCAAACGGCAGATGGCGCAGCTTTTCAATCGCATCCTGGATACTGATTTTGCCGGCTTTCACCTGCTTCAATAACTTTTTTAACTGTTCAGCTTGAATGTTTCACCTGCCTTAATTTGGCGTTCGCAGATCCTGACTCATTCAGGTCCCCAGATGGGACACGAGTTATCGCTCACTATCAAGTTTTTTGCCAAGTTCTTTGATTTTATCGTCAAGGTCATTTAAGTTGAAGCCTTCAGCCCGAACAACGTGGTCGGAATCTGTAAGAATCAGCCAGGGCAGCGAGCGGACCCCCCAGGTAAAGCGGACTTTCTCGGCGTTACCTTGAACCATTCCCACTGTAAAGGGGATATTGGATTTCTTAACCCATTCCTTTAGTGCGCTCTCCTCTGCCTGCGCGGGCTGTACCGCCAAAATGCTTACGCCTTTTTGTTTCAGATGCTCGGCCTGTTTGGCGAGCTCCATTATACAGTTGCGAGACGGCCGTTGATTCATATCGAAGAAAGAGATAAGTATCATTCGGCCTTTGGCTTGGTCTATCGTGAAATCGGTCTGAATCCCGTCAAAGCTGGGCAATGGTTTATTTATGATCGATTCGATTATCTTGGGCGGCATATCCGCCTCAGTCGCCCCTTTTGCGCCGAATATGTATTCTATATTTGTCCGCGTGTCCCTGATTGTGTCTCCAGGTTTTAATCCCAGTTTGGCGAGGGAAAATTCTGCCTCATCTATAGGGGCATTCACCATAGCATTGGTTAGTACGGCCATTCTTTTCGATGTTCCTTTGAGATCGGGGCGCTTGTGCTCATACACCAGAGAAATGGTCTTTATTACAAATACCCCGGCCAACTTTTCGTAATCCAATTTCCAATATGTCTCACCGTGACCAGGCGATGAGTTGTAACACTCCAACACGCTGCATCCTTTCGCCAGATCAAAAACATATCGGTTTATAATGCCTTCTAACCCTTTCTGGAAGGTCACAATATCACCCTCGCGAACGATAGTTGTCGGCGACACTTTTGGAGAATTTGCTTGCTCGTAACTAGACCGCAGGATTTCTGGTATGGGAACAAGGGTAATCTCTTTGAGAATGTACATTGGGTCAAAACCAAATCCCTGGAAGTGCTTGGGCCAACGATCTCTCGGATAGATATTCAGGTTTCTCCTTTCGAATGGTTGTCCGTAGCCGTGATAGAACAAGACGTAATCACACTCACCCTTACTCACACCAGCCATTGGATTCAAATCAGAAGTAATTTTTTGCCCTTCTTTGTGCTCGGTCTCCTCGAGAGTAAACCATGTCCATCTGACGGCATTCTGGGTCCGGTCAACCAGAAAGTCAGCCTTGTATTTTCCCTGCCGGTGCACTGCTTCCTGCCCGGACCCCATGGACACAGAAGATGTGATACTGGCCTGTCCCTGCCAGGTTTTGAGTTTCTGTAAATTTGCCTCGTACCCATCGGCAATCACCTTGAGAAGCTCAATGTCGCCCTTGATGTCCCCAAAGCTCACCTGAACAGCCAGCACTGCAACTGCACAGACAAAAGTGCCGGCAAACCGTTCCCACTGCGTGCTCACGTTCCGCATTTCGCTTGTTTCCTCAATATTTCAGGGCTGGACTTCTCCGGCCTTGATTCGTTCTACTTCACCATCCAGCTCACTTACGGCAAAGCCTTCCACTCTGACAACGTGCTTCTTGTCGCCCAGAATCAGCCAGGGCAGCGAACGGACGCCCCAGGCAAAGCGCGTCTTTTCAACATCTGCCGTTATCGTTCCCACCGGGAAGGGAATATTGTATTTTTTTGTCCAATCACTGAGCGTCTTTTCCTCAACTTGAGTGGCTTGCACAGCCACAACGATTACGCCTCTTTCTTTCAACTCTGCTGCCTTTTGGGCCAATTGTGTTATGCAATGCCTCGATGGCCGCTGGTCCATATCCAAAAAGCAAAGCAGAATTGCCCTGTTTTCAGTTTGCTCAGCAGTCAGCGTGAGTTCTATGCCGTCGAGTTTTGGCAGTGGTTTGCCCACAGCGACCAGTATCGCCCAATCCTTCGGCACATATTTGATACTACCGTCCCATTCATCCACGACGAACTGCATTCCTTCCTGCCACGTGTATCTTACGCCGGAGTCCAAAATGATTTCCGTTCCCTTTTCAGTCACTGGAACAAAAGAGGCCAGCGCATCATGATCCGGATTAAGAGTTATCTGCGTTATCTTCTGGTGTATGACAGACTCTACACTGGGGCCATCCTGTCTGGTGGATGTCCTATACAGATCTGCCTCCATCGGAATCCAGACATTATCTACCTGCTCGAAACGAACGTTTTTGATAGACAACGCGTCACGCTGATTGTCCTTAAATTGTCTGCCGCGGTAAAAGTCGTTTGGCCCGACCCGTACATCGGCCTTTGCAATGCTGTAGCCGTGGTCTGGATCGAGCCAGACAGTGTACGTACCGGACGTTGCCTTGGCATCAATGACGTAGCACGCTACAGAGCCAACCTGTTCAAGTTCGTCTCGAACTGATATGAAACCTGCTTGCCGGAGCACTGAATCGATCCGTTCGGAATCGCTGTAACGAACACCCAAAAAGGGAAGACCCTCACATATATTAAGGGTATATTTCGCTTTACTTGGGTCGGCCGAGACATAGAGTGTTCCGTCAGCAGGATCACTTGTCTTCATCGGTTTGGAGTATTCAAAGTAGCGTTTACCATCCCAGAGTTCACAGTAGTGCAGGGCATTCTCGATGGGAGTAGGGGCGTCTTTAGCAGGTAAGTCATCCCAAATGTAGAGACCCAAGTGTTTCCTTTTGCCGTCAAGGCGAAATTCTATGACCCACCGATGAAAGTTTGGTCCTTCCTTGTTTGACCAGTGACTGGTAATTGTCTGTTCAGTCTTGGCAATAAACGAGCCGAGTTTGTCCTGGTTTGCCGCGTATTTGTCCAGCAACTCCAAGGCGGTGGGATGCGTGGCTGCTGCCACTTTCAGCGGCAGCAGAAATAGCAAAGAAATGCTTATCTGCTTGCACATCTCGTTTTCTTCTGCGCAATCTGAGTAATCTGTGGTTAATTTTCAGCCGGTTGCTTTTGGCTCAAGAGTCAAGTCTGCAAATAGCCCGGCCTTGAATTTATGGTACGCCAAAGAGGCTACCATAACCGCGTTGTCAGTGCAATATGGTTTTGGCGCTATCAGCAGCTTTCTGCCGGGGACAGCCGAGTCGCACATTTTCCGTAGGCTGTCTCTAAGCGCGTTGTTTGCTGCCACACCGCCGCCCAGCAGGATGGTTTTTGCGCCGATTTTCTTAGCGGCTCGCTGCGTCTTTTTCACCAGGACATCAATCACCGCTGCCTGAAATGATGCTGCGATGTCCGCAATCTGCTGCCCTGTCATCGAGCCGACCTTGTTTTGGCCCTTCATATCCTGGCCGTGACAGTGATAAAGCACCGCGGTTTTAATGCCGCTGAAAGAAAAGTCCAGCGAGTCATGCCCCAGCATCGAGCGTGGAAATTTGATTGCGTTCGGGTTGCCGTTTCGTGCTATCCTTTCGATGCTCGGCCCGCCGGGGTACGACAATTTAAGGATGTTCGCGACTTTGTCGAACGCCTCGCCGGCTGCATCGTCAATAGTAGAGCCCAAAAGTTCAAGCTCCAGCGGCGACTTGCATTCATATAGGCAGGTATGGCCTCCTGATACAATAAGAGCAACCGCTGGTAATTGCAGGTCTCCTTCAGCGAGCATCGCCGATTGCAGGTGGGCGTGTAAATGGTTGATTGCTATCAGTGGTTTCTGCCAGGCGAAAGCCAGAGTTTTGGCAGCCGTAACACCCACAACTAAAGCAATAGTCAGGCCCGGCTGATTGGCAACGGCTATCGCGTCGATGCTATCTTTGCCGACGCCGGCCTGGGCCATTGCCTCAGCTATAACTGGATATATTTTCTCGATATGTGCGCGGGAGGCTATCTCAGGTACAACGCCGCCATATTTCTCGTGGAGTTTTGTCTGCGAAGCGATGATGGAGGATTTGACCTCTCGCCCGTTTGCCACCACCGCCGCAGCAGTCTCGTCACAACTGGTTTCGATGCCGAGGATATTTATGGCCTTTTTCTGCATCAAGCAGATGTTAGCTAGATGCCGGGGCACTGTCAATGTTGCCGACGCTCGGCTGTGGGACTCGCTCTGTGGTGCAATACACTGCTTTGACGGTTCTCACAGTCTCTGCAGTTGCTCGTTGTAATCTTCGACAGTAATTTCTATTTCGCGCAAGATCTCTCTGATTAGAGGGCGTGCTAACACTTTTGCCCCGTGATGCGGGACAGTAGTGACCCTGCCGTCGGGCTGTCTGTAAAAGGCGTGACTTCCCTTTTATCGAACTCTTTCAAAACCCAATCGAAGGAGCAGCCTCTCCATCGTTTTAGCGTTGATGAGCTTGAGCTTACTCAACCTGCCACCTCAACCTGGTGAATGCCGACGAATTCGGGAAT
>Ga0315296_10005280_pt1 | contig 10342 bp, 10 predicted proteins | sample YL17G14_18_MG_FD_203921 | JGI IMG/M metagenome (GOLD analysis project Ga0315296, IMG submission 203921) | Sediment microbial communities from Yellowstone Lake, YNP, Wyoming, USA - YL17G14_18 | ecosystem: Environmental > Aquatic > Freshwater > Lake > Sediment | place: USA: Wyoming | collected... | reverse complement strand
ATTTTCCCTGATCAAAACGTTGTGACCCGTCCTGAGTTTTTTCCCGATTTTGACGTCCGAGTAGATCACGGTTCCGGATCTTATGGTGGCGCCCTCCCCTATCTCCAGCTTCCCGCCCTCAGAACTGCCCAACACGACGTTATCTTGGACCACGGAGTTGTTCCCAATGCTCACCTTGCCACGCATAACCACGTTTTTCGATATCATTTTATCGCCCCAACGATTTTCTCCAAGTCCCCCTCTGTGAGGGCAGGGTGAACAGGCAGCGAGAGGACTTCATTGGCAACTTTCTCCGAAACCGGCAACTCGTCGCGATACCCCAATTTTTGGTAAAGCGGCTGTTTGTGTATCGGTATCGGGTAATATACGCGGGCATCTATACCCTTCTTGCCCAGCATTTGTTTTAACTCATCTCTCGACATGCCAAAATCCTCCGTTACCCTGATTGTGTATTGGTGGAAGACGTGCTTTACATTTGGTGGGACGTAGGGCGTGATCAATCCCCTATTTTTCTCGATTTCTTTCGTTAAAAACTGGGCATTTTTTATCCTCTTTTTATTAAACGCGTCTAATTTCCTCAATTGGCAAATTCCGATAGCCGCCGCGATGTCGGTCATCCGATAGTTGTACCCCAGCACATCGTGCACGTATGCCTTCGTCTGCCCGTGATTTCTGATCATTTTGGCCTTCTCTGCGACCTTCTTATCGTTGGTTGTTATCATGCCCCCCTCCCCGGTCACTAAATTTTTCGATGGATAAAAAGAGAAACAACCCGTGCCGAAAGAGCCAACTTTTTTCCCATCAAACTCTGCACCGTGCGCTTGGCAAGCATCTTCGATGAGGATCAAGCCATTCTCCCCGCATGTCTTCATTATTCGCTTCATATCACAGGGGTGCCCGAACAGATGAACGACGAGAAGCGCCTTTGTCCGGTTGGTGATTTTTTCCTCGATTTTTTCAGGGTCTATGTTGAAGCTTGCCTCGTCTATATCCGCGAAAATGGGCCTTACCCCGGTGTACAAAATCGCGTTAGCGGCGGCGACGAATGAGAACGGCGTGGTTATAACCTCGTCCCCGGCCCCGATACCCGAACCCAGCAGCGCCGCATGTAAAGCGGAGGTACCGCTGTTTGTGGCAACGGCATATTTTACTCCGATGTAAGCGGCGAACATCCCCTCAAATTTTTTGACTTTTGTACCCTGTGTTAGTACTCCGGATCTCAGAACCCCCTCGACGGCCCTGATCTCCTCTGGCCCTATTACCGGTTTCGAGATCGGTATCATTTGCGTGGAACCTCCATTTTTTTCAGCCATGACGCCTTACTACCGTATCCTTCGGCTTTTAAAAGTCTCTTGGCATTTACTTACAATTCTCGCTGAAAAGCTTGTCCGGCCCCTACAGGACGAAAAATCGAGGAAAAATATGGGGGAGGCTTGGCGAAAATTCGTGGCGAAATTTGATTGGGATGTCATCGTTGGCCACACGTTTGAAGTTTATCAAGAAACTATTGAAAGCAAATAGGCATACTTGATTTATTGGGTGTCAATGAGACGCTTTACAAGAAAGCTGGCTGGAACTTTAGCGTGACCATTTTGTGCCAAAATTTTTGTCAAAGATTCTACGGAATATATCTTTCGCAAAATTTGCTTAGCAACCATTCTTCCGCCCAAACTATCTTCCAATTCTTTTCTTGAAAAGAATTATGACGTTATGGTTACTTAGTCTGTTAAGCTCGATCATTTCGACGATATTCATTTTGATCGATTTCAGCATATCTTCAACACTTGACACGAACTCTGCCGTATTTTTGCTCATTAGGTTTGTAGAAAGTCTGGCTTACTAAAAGATAACCGTCTCTCTTCAGATTCTGTTCTTTTAGATAGTTCACTATTTTCTCAAATTTTGGCAAGACATACCACATAAGTTGCGACATCACAATGAGGTCAAATTTTTTGGCAATAGATTGATACTCGTTCAGGATATCACAGACTTTAAAATCGATGCCAAGGTCTCCATATTTTTCCCTAGCTTTTTTGATGGCCGTAGGTGCTATATCAATGGCCAGTATATGGGCCGATTGCATTTGTTTTTTGAGCCTAGCTGTAAAAGCTCCTTTTCCACAGCCTATATCAAGAACCTCCCCCCCGCGCAAATGTTGTATCGATTTATTAAGTACAAGGCGATATCATATTGAATAGCTGTTGCATCTCCGTGATGCCAAGGATCCTCAATGTTTTGGTACATCTCTTCGAATGCGCCAATAAACTTGCCATTTTTGATGATGTAATCGTGGTAATCCTTGGACTTTTTCCTGCGACTTTTCATTTTGAGCACGCGCCCCGCTTTTTCAATATTTGCTCGGCAAGCCAGAAGTCAAATTCGTCATCTATTTCGATATTCTGTTCCTTGCAGATCTCCATTTTCTCCATTTTTTTGCCCCACAATTTGCCCTTCCTGATGAGGTCAGCCTTGATGACATACACGTTTCCATCGTCGTGGAAAAATCCCTTGAGATCTTGTTTTCGCGCAAAGTAGGTTCCCCACTTACATAATTTGCACGTAAAACCCGTAGCCAAGGAGTCCGCGTTGGTTTCCCGAAATCTTTTGATGCACCGATCTATCAGGCCCTTGTCACGGATGGGGGAAGTGCACTGCAGTAATACAACAACGTCGGCATCTATTTTCTTCAAAACGTCTTGGAGCACGGACAATGTTGTTGCCTCGTCGGTTGCGAGTTCTTTTGGTCGGTCTAGAACTTCGGCCCCGTACCTCCTCGCTATTTCTGCGATTTCTCTGTCCTCCGTAGAGACCACATACCGGTCCAAAAGCTTGGACTCCCTAGCCGCCTCTATCGTCCAAGCGATCAGCGGCTTCCCGCACAATTCCCTAGTGTTTTTCCTCGGAATGCCTTTGCTTCCTCCCCTAGCTGGCGTGACCCCGAGAATCATAAACATCAACTATATTTTCTTCAATGTTTCTCTGATGGTGTTTGTGAGCCTATTTATCCCGTCGTCGCCCATTTTCACCAGAATGGGGATAGCTATCGCCCTCCTCAGAAGATCGGCCGACTTCCCCCAGAGTTTTTCTAGATCTTTCCCCTTGTATCTGCCATAACTTCGGAAAATGTGACCCCAAGTGCCCACGAAGTGCCAGTCGATGGCATCCGGCAGGTTTTTTGTGTTGTATCCTTCTTTTCTAAAAAGCTCGGCGAACTTCTCAGCTGCCTTTCTGCTTTCGAGGAAAAATATTAAAGAGTCCCCCACTTCTCCCTTTGGGTCAGGTACCTCCCTAAATTCAATTCCGGGGAGATCTTCGATGCCCCTCTTAACCTTTTTGTTGTTTTCCCTCAGGCGCTTCACGATGTAGTCGAGCTTCCTCAACTGTGCCAGCCCGATGGCCCCCTCAAGCTCCATCATCCTGAAATTGAGCCCACCTATCTGCCGAGTATCCCTCCCCCTCGGAAGGTTTGGATTTTGCTCGTGACCATGATCCGAGTAAGCCCTCGCCGTCAAAAAAAGAGATTCGTTGTTGGTGACGCACATTCCTCCCTCACCGGTTGTAAGAGGTTTACCGTAGTCGAAACTGAAGATCCCGATATCCCCAATCGCCCCCAAGTACTTTCCCTTGTAAGTGCCACCGACAGTCTGTGCGGCATCCTCAAGTACCGGAATGTCATGTTCTCTCGCTATTGACATTATTTCGTCCATTTGGGCTGGGGCGCCGGCCATGTGAACTGGTATGATAGCTTTTGTGGTGGGGGTTATCTTTGACTCTAGATCATCGGGATCCATGTTCAATGTTTTGTTCACTTCGGTTATCACCGGTATAGCGCCGCGCTCTATTATCGCCTCAACTGTTGCGATGAAGGTAAAGCTCTGGGTTATTACATCATCGCCCGGCTTGATATTCAATGCCCTCAAAGCGGCTAGCAACGCTGAGGTGCCGTTGGTCACCGCTTGGGCATATTTCACGTTCAACTTTTTTTGAAACTCCTTCTCAAACTGCCTCACTTTTGAACGTGCCTCCGGAAGACCGTAGCGGTACAGTACCCCGCCTTTATCGAACACATCTTTTATCTCATCAAGCTCTTCTTTTCCTATCAGTTCCGCCCCTGGCATTATATCAGCTCCATTAACAGTTTTTTACCGTCTTCAACGCTAAAAGGTATCGGGTTCTGGGCAAAAGCGTTACCAAGATTTTCGACTTCTTTTAGCAATGTGTTGATGTTGTTTTTATTAACGCCAAATTTTCCTAGACTAGACGGGACATCTAGGTTTTTACACAATTCAAACAATTTCTGCGCAAACAGGGAATTTTTCTCCCTTTTCCCTATCGATTTATCCACGTTCTCGATCAGATCGTACAACTCGCTATAATCGTAATTTCTTTCGACGTTAAACTTGACGATATGCGGCAAAAAAATCGCGCCAGCGTAACCATGAGGAACATTGAAATGGACGCCAAGGGGGTACGACAAAGCCCCGGCTGGCCCAGATCCGGCGTTCATCAAAGAGATGCCTGCAAGATAGGCGCCCAATTGCAAATTTGCCCTAATTTCGATGTTTTTTGGGTCACCCAGAACTTTGGATAAATTGTTAAAAATTAGCCTAAAGGCCCCCCTAGCAAAAACCTTAGTCAGGGGATTTGACCCTCGGGCTGCATAACTCTCCAACGTGTGAACCAACGCATCCATTCCTGAGGATACTGTCACAGATTTTGGGCAGCTTAAGGTCAAATTTGGGTCAAGAATTGCCAAAACCGGGAAGTTGTGCATAGTATTTATCCCTAGTTTCTTTTTGTCCGCCAAATCTGTGAAAACGGCGTTGTAGGTGACCTCGCTTCCCGTGCCTGCGGTTGTTGGTACGGCTATGGTCGGAAGTGAAGGATTTACATTCTTTGGAAAGCCCCTGTACTCTATCGCCTTGCCTGGGTTAACGACCAATGTTGCTAGACCCTTTGCGAAATCTATCACGCTTCCACCGCCAATCCCGACGAAACAGTTGACTAGCGGGGAGTTCTTATCCATGAAAATTGGCTTTATTTTATCCAAAGAATCATAGTCTGGTTCGCCGCCGAGATTGTAAAACCAAACCTTCACCACATCAAATTTTTTCTCTTCGACACTTTTCAGGACTTTTTTGCCGTGACATGTTTTATAAACACCCTGATCAACGATGATTCCGATCCTTTCGAAAGACAACTCTCTTAGGTAGTCTCCAAGTTTGGTTGCTGAACCTGCCCCAAAACGCACTCTTGTCTTAAGATTGAACCCAAATTCGGAAGATTCCAATTTGCCCACCACTCAAACGTGCCCTCACGCATAAATAAAACCTGCTTGGGCCCAGTAGTGTTCGAATAAGCGCTCGCCGCGGCCCGCGATTCATGTTTTCCGTAGTTAATAATGAGATTACTAACTATTGAAAAAATACGTGGCTCAGACGGCCAACAAAATCTTATTTGAACACCTCCTTTAGAAACTCTATTAATAATGGAAGATTGTGGTTCTTTTGAGGCTGCACCAAAATTGGAGCAAGGATGAAAATGAGAATAGGTAATCTGGCGATTGGCGATGGGCATGTTTTTGTGATAGCCGAGGCGGGTGTAAACCATAATGGCCAAGTAAATTTAGCGAAAAAAATGATCGACGCCGCAAAGAAAGCCGGCGCAGATGCCGTGAAGTTTCAGGTTTTCAAGGCGGAGGAAATGGTCACCAAGGCCGCTGAAAAAGCAGCGTATCAGAAAAAAAGGGTTGGGAAAGAATCGCAGTACAAGATGCTGAAGAAACTCGAATTAACTGAAGACGAGTTCGGACAACTGGCAGCTTATGCGAAAAGAAAAAACATCATTTTCTTAGCATCGGCCTTTGATAGAAAAAGTGTCGATTTGTTAGACGAGTTGAATGTGCCAGCATTCAAAATTCCCTCTGGTGAGATAACCAATTTTCCCCTGCTTACACACATAGCGAAAAAAGAAAAACCGATTATTTTGTCTACTGGCATGTCAACTTTGCGAGAGGTCAAGGAGGCGCTAGATGTACTAAAGAGGGGCAGGGCCAGAGATATCGTACTGCTTCACTGCGTGAGCGCGTATCCCGCCGAAGTTGGGGAGGTCAATTTGAGGGCTATGGAAGCGTTGAAGCGTGAGCTCAAATTGCCGGTTGGCCTATCCGACCACACACTAGGTATCAGCGTTCCAATAGCGGCGACGGCTTTAGGGGCAGTAGTCATTGAAAAGCATTTCACTTTGGACAAAAAACTACTTGGGCCAGATCACAAAGCTTCCTTGGGGCCTGATGAGTTGAGGGAGATGGTAGCGCGCATCAGGGAAGTTGAAAAAGCCCTGGGAAGCGGGGTAAAGAGGCCGACGAAAAGTGAGAATGCGATTAAAAAAATCGTGCGGAAGAGTATAGTGGCAAAAGTGAACATCCCGATGGGCACGGTGATAACGGGAGAAATGCTCGAACTCAAAAGGCCGGGCACCGGTCTTGAGCCAAAATATTTGGAAAAAGTCATCGGAAAAAGGGCAAAGAAAAACATAAGGGCTGATGAGTTGGTCGCCCTTAAAAAGCTAGTGTGAGGACATGAAAAAAATTGCCGTGGTTACCGGTACCAGAGCGGAATATGGGATTCTTAGACCGGTGTTAAGGGCAATAAAATCGAGCCCACAACTCGACCTCGCGTTGATTGCCACTGGGATGCATCTTTCTGAGGAATTCGGGGGCACTGTTAAAGAAATTGAGAAAGATGGATTTAAAATCGACGCCAAAGTTGAAATGATACACACCAGAGACACTGGAGCCGCGATGGCTAAGTCAATCGGGAAATGCGTGAGCGGGATGACGGATGCGCTAGAACGGATAAAGCCAGATATCTTACTTCTCTTGGGAGATCGAGCCGAGATGCTCGCTGCGGCGGTCGTTGCTTCCTACATGGGGATCTCAATAGCACATTTACACGGGGGAGAGGTATCTGGCGGCGTTGATGACTCAGTCAGACACGCCATAACCAAGTTGGCGCACATCCATTTTCCGGCCACAGAGAAGAGCGCGAAAAGGATAATCAAGATGGGTGAAGACCCGTCAAGAATTTTTGTTGTGGGGGCTCCCTCCATAGATACAATCCTAAACGAAAGATTGCCCAAACAAGTTGAGATTGCTAAAAAATATGGTCTCAACTTATCCAAACCTATTTTACTGGTCTTGCAGCACCCGGTCGTAACTGAGGCAGATGAAGCAGCGGGGCAGATAAAAGAGACGCTGGACGCAATTGCAGGGCTAAAATATCAAACGATCCTAATTTACCCAAATGCTGATGCTGGGGGGCGGAGAATGATAAAGATGATAAAAAAGTACAAGAAACATCCGTTTATCAAATCCTTCAAAAGCATTCCATACACCGATTATTTGGGCCTGATGAGAGTGGTGAGCGTTATGGTCGGAAACTCAAGCAGCGGGATCATCGAGGCACCATCATTTCACTTGCCTGTTGTTAACATAGGTACCAGGGAAAAAGGGCGGGAGAGGTCTACAAACTTGATCGACGTTAATTACGAAACGCGAGAGATAGTGAAAGCTGTAAAAAGGGCGCTTTACGACAAAAAAATCAGGAATAAGGTCAAGAGGTGCAAAAACGTGTACGGTGATGGGAAAGCTTCGCAAAGAATAGTAAAAGTGCTAAGCGAAATTAATATTACGCCAAAATTATTACAGAAGAAAATTACTTATTAGGTGGTAGCTATGAGTAAACGATTCAAAAATTGGAAATATCCGGAATTTGACGAGAGAGACATGACCAAATGGAATTGGATGTGCCAGTATAGGGACGGCCTAAAGCTAGGCAAAAACACAGATGTCGGCGCTTTTACTTACATTAATGCGAAGTACGGTGTTGAAACTGAGGAAGATGTCCAAGTAGGATCCCACTGTTCAATTTATTCTCATTCGACTATCGATGACAAGAAAGGTAAGGTAATAATAAAAAGAAACGCCAAGATTGGCTCACATACCGTTGTGATGCCAGGGGTTACGATAGGGGAGAACTCTATCGTGGGGGCTTTCAGCTTTGTGAATAAAGACATTCCACCAAATGTCATCGCTTTTGGCATACCCGCAAAAGTGTTGAAAAAGATTAAAAAATCATCTGCTTAATTTTCTCGAAATCTCTTTACTAAACTTGTGAATTCTTTCTATAGCGGTGCAAATGTTTTTTATTAATTTTTCATCCATGTAGCTGTAAATCGGGAGACACAGCACATTATTTGAAACGTGTTCGGTGTTTGGTAGATCTGCTTTTGCGGACTCGGAGTACGCCTCGAGCTTGTGAACGGGAGGATAGAAGTATTTTTTCGTCATTACGTTTTCTTTAGCCAACGCATCGTAGAGAGCATCCCGGTTCACGCCGAATTCCTTTGGGTTGACGATTATGCCAAAATCTTTGTATGCATGCCTAGTGCCTTTGGTAGGTTCTTGGAATTTTATGCCGGGTACTTTGGCAAGGAACTTTTTGTACAGGGCCGCGTATTTGTTCCTGTTTTCAACCATTTCATCGATATTCTTCAACATCTCTATGCCGAGGGCAGCGTTTATTTCTGTCATCCTCGCGTTCAACCCGGGGATTTTGCACTGGTAGTCCGGAAGGTTGCCATAATTCCTTGCGATTCTCATTTCAGCGGCCAGCTTGTCATCCGCGGTCGCCACGATGCCGCCCTCTGTTGTTATGAAAAGCTTGGTCGGGCTACAGCTGAATACTTCAACATCCCCGAACCCGCCAACTTTTTTGCCATCGTAAGAGGCGCCAAACGCATGGGCGGAATCAAACAACAATTTTACATCATGATCTTCAGCGATTTCCTGCAACGCTTTTACATCGCAGGGGTTGCCAAAGATGTGCACCCCGATAATCGCCGCCGTGTCCTTGGTCATCTTTTTCTTAACGTCCTCGGGAGAAATGTTGAAGGTGTTTGGGTCGCAATCGGCCAGAACTATCTTGCAATCGTTCCAATACGCCGCATTGGCTGTCGCAACGAATGTGAAGCTCGGCAGAATAACCTTCTTTTTTCTCAGCCCCATGAGCTGTAAACTTAAAATCAGCCCCAATGTACACGACGAGATCCCAACCACGTTTTTTACTCTCAAATAGCTGGAGATATTTTTTTCCAACTCTCGCACGTAAATGTGGTCCGTAACCATGCCGCTCTCGAGTATGCCCTTGATCTTGGACAAGAATCCGTCGGTTGCGTATTTTGCCAGAAGCGGCTTGATAATCGGCGCGAGCTTTTCAAAAACTGGTTCGCCCCCCAAAATAGCGGGCTTTTCCACTTACATCATCTCTTCCTTGATGACTTCTTCCATAAATTTAAAAGTATCGTGGGGCTTGAAGTCTAGAAGTATTTTCGCGAGGGTAATATCTGCTATAGAATCGTACGCCGTAAATTTAGCTCTTGTCTCGACCCACTTCGCTTTTGGATATATCTTGCAAACAAGGTCAAGAAGTTCCCTTATTTGTACCCCGCGACCGGAACCTATGTTCACTATCCGGTTGTTTACTTTCTCGTATATCGCGGCTTGATACATGGCTGCAGCGACATCACCAGCGTATACGAAGTCTCTGTACTGATAAGGACCAAAACTTTCAATCGTTTCGCCTTTTTTAGCTTTCTCCAAAAATATTTCAATTACTCCTTTATGGCTTGTCCCATAGACGTTGAACAACCTTAAGACAACATAATCGATCCCGTAGTTATCATGGTACGCCTTTATCAATTTTTCACAGAGATACTTATACCAAGAATACATGTTCGTGGGATTTAAGGGAAAACTCTCTTTTACAGGCAGATCCTCTGTTATCCCGTATACTGCGGCAGAAGATGGAAAAATCAGTTTTTTTCCTCCAGATCTACGGCACGCCTCCAACACGTTTTGAAGTGACAGCATATTTAGTTCAAAACTCTTCATAGGATCCTTTTGAGCGATTCCGGCGTCGGCCAAACCGACGAGGTGAATAACAACATCGTGATTTTTTACAACTTCATCTATTTTTTCATTATCGGACACATCCCCCCTCATATACGCGGTTTTTAACTTATCTAACGTCGGCTTCATTATATCAAAAATGGTGACATCATACCCGGAGTCAAAAAATTTTTTTGCTATGTGCTGTCCTATGAAACCGGAGCCGCCCGTGATAAGGACTTTTTTATCTGGTTTCATATCATTACCCTTCTAAGTATGTCATGCCCTCTTTAAACGTTAACGCAACCTCCGAATCAGCTTGGCCATGCCTGAGATCATGTTTTTGAGCATTTTTGCAGCTCCAGTCCCGCTTCCTTCTCCCTGTGAGCTTAC
>Ga0315296_10005279_pt1 | contig 10343 bp, 8 predicted proteins | sample YL17G14_18_MG_FD_203921 | JGI IMG/M metagenome (GOLD analysis project Ga0315296, IMG submission 203921) | Sediment microbial communities from Yellowstone Lake, YNP, Wyoming, USA - YL17G14_18 | ecosystem: Environmental > Aquatic > Freshwater > Lake > Sediment | place: USA: Wyoming | collected... | reverse complement strand
CTCATCTCTCCCATTGATGGTTATCCTGTTCGCATTGATAGTTACTTCTGCAATATGCCGGTGTTTCTCCAGGGAAAGGATAACGTTAGCCTCAGTCATTTTATCAACATACCTGGTGAGTTTTGTCACTTTTTCAATCGCATAATTCCGTAAAGCATCTGTTGGCTCCATGTGACGAAACGTTACGGTGATTTCCATCTCTTAACCTCCTTTATGACCAATAGAATACAGAATCCAGAAGTCAGAATTCAGAAGAATACATATTCTGGATTCTGTCTCCTGACTCCTGAATTCATCTTATCTTCACTATTCACTGTTTTTACTCTTGAACCATATTGAGGAACAACAGGAATAAAACTTCTCCACGGAGTCTGTGATGACAGAAAAGAAGAAGGTAGTACCAGCAAGAATTCCCGAAGAGGCGTACAAGGCTTTAGAGGATATTGTAGGTCCCCAGTGGATTTCCCAGGACCGGGCAGTAGTTGAGACCTACAGCAAGTATTGTGTCGATCGGACAGGGTACTTAAGAAAGCATATGAAGGATCCAACAGCAATCCCTGCAGCCATCATCCTTCCCGGCTCAACCGAGGAGGTGCAGGCGATCATCAGGGTGTGCAATCGCTATAAGGTCCACTCCATCCCCTTCACCAATGGTCAGTTCAGCATTAATGCCCCACCTACACCAAATCCTACACTCTGCATTCACGTGAGCAGGATGAACCGGGTTCTGGAGATCAACGAAGAAAATATGACTGCAACCCTGGAAGCCTATGGTGACTATGGTCAGCTTCAGGCCGAAGCCATGAAGAGAGGACTCTGGAATGGAGGATGTCCTCTTGCCACCACCCTGTGTAAGCTTTCCTCCCAGATGCAGGCTGTTGGGGTCTGGCAGACAGACTTAAAGTATGGGACAATATCGCGCAATATCATCAGTGCTAAGGTTGTCTTACCCACTGGTGATATCTTGAAACTCGGTTCATCGAGCGTATCAGGGGTTGAGGATTTCTGGGAGTACGGGCCAGGTCCTGATTTACTTGGCTTGGTCAGGGGAAGTGTCGGGACCGCAGGAGTTGTAACCGAGATAACCGTGAAACTTCACACCTGGGTGGGTGGCAAGGAAATGCCTGAACCTCCAGCAGGAAGGCCCTCAATTCGCACCTACTATGAACAGAAGTATGATACTGTCTCACCTCCGAAGAGACATAAACTCCTGTGGGTAGAGTTTCCTGACTATGAGACTGAGATCAAAACTTTAAGGGCGATTGCCCATTCTGGGGTGGGAATTGGATTGAATGCTACCGGAGTTTATAATTCTTATTACTGTTCTCAAACGCAGGAATTAACCCTGAAAAGGGTCAAAGAAAAATTCTTTCCTCCCTACAACCTCTATGTGATCATTGCCGGCATCACTTCGGAGAAACAGATTGAGTATGAGGAGAAGGTGGTACGGCAGATCATTTCCGAGGTAGGAGGGACCTTCTTAACTGAGGATTATAAAGGAGATGTGTTAACTGCACTTGCCCCCTGGAATGTAGATTGCATCCGTCATGTGACTGGATTCAGGATGAACCGTTTCACCTATGCGGGTTCAAATGTCCCGGGAGGTTCGGTGGATGATGTGGCATGGATAACCAGGGAATCCTTGCGCTTCGCCATTGATAAATTTGGTGAGACTTACATTACTGATCGGGGTGGATTAGACGACACCCCTTTCCTTTATGCAATTAGCCCTCATGGAAGGTTCTGGTTGTCTGAGACCGATGTCTATCCTGATCCCATGAATCCACAGATGCTCCAAAGGGCAGATGCCTTAGTTTTCTGTGGGGTCACCCAGTTATTTGCTCATAAGTGTGGTCCAGGGGCAAACGGGATTGGTGTATCTCTCGAACCTCTGACCTCTTTCTTTCCTGAGCACGGTCCCAATGCCCATCTGCTGTTTAGAAAGTTGAGAAAGGCATGGGATCCCTACAACCTTTATGTAGCAGGGAGACAAGTCTTTACCGAGGAAGAGTACAAGGCCTACCCTCAGGCTATAATAGATGCTATCAATCAGATGAGGGGGCTGTGTGGGATGAAGCCGGTTTCAAAGGAATAAAAAGAGCAAAGGGAGGAGAAAAAACTGTCATGTCTGAAGATAAGAGCACGATAGAAAAAACCCTTGCCCCGTCGCAATTCTCAGTTTTTGACAGCCATTCCCATCCCGGCCTTGAGAAAAAGGGAATCAAGGATAGACCAGGATGTCTGGATTTCTGGTGTGGTGACAGTGTAGTTGCCCGCTCCATGATGGGAGCGAGGGCAGCCTTGGGAGATCCCAATCCATTTAAGATTATCCATACGGCTGAAGAGTGCCCTGACTGGAATCCGGAGAGATGGGTAAAGATCCTCGATGCATCCGGTGTTGAGGCTACCTGTCTCCAGGCCATCAATTCAGTATCCGATCCCTATCCGGGGAATCCCAACGGCTGGAAATGGCACGTACCCAATGAGTATGTCAAAAAGGAGTTTATTGATGCCTTCCCCGGCCGGTTCACCGCGGTGGGAGGTGTGCATCCCCGCTATGGTAGGAAGGCAGCAGTGGAAATGGTCCTCTCTGCCTACGAATGTGGATTCCCGGGGATCAAGATTCACACCCCAACCAGTGGATACCCGAACAATCCCGATCTCTATCCGGCCTACGAGAAGTGCCAGGAACTCGGCATGCATGTCCAGATCCACACTGGGGTTGAGGAACTCCCTGGCACACGGGCAAAGTATCAGGACCCTGTGTATATTGATGACGTTGCCATGGACTTTCCCAAACTGAAGATCCTTCAGCTCCACTGTGGCGTGTTCAACAATCCGAGGATTGCCCTCTGGAACGTGATAAAGTTTGAAAATGTCTATACCGACATCACCATACCCCATCCAACCCTCATGCATATGAAGTACTACTGGGATCTGGAACACCTCCGCTTCCTCGAAACCCTGATGCCCGATAAGGTCTTTTTCGGTACAGATTTCCCCTTGACACTGCCCATCTATAAATTTATGATTGACTACATTAACTGCCTCCCGCTCACTGCTGACTTCAAACGGAAACTGATGGGAGACAACTTCCGGAAATTCTTGGGCTGGAAGGGAGCGAAGGGACAGGGACAGGCATCGACTGCCGGATCCATGATTTAGCGGGTCCTCATAAGAAGAGAGTAGAGAAGAGTCAACCATGGACAGAAAGAAGGTTAAGTGGGAATTTGTTTTACAGACGGATCCCGGTCTTAAGGAGAGGATCAAGCGCCTGGATGCAGCAGGGAATCCTGCTACCAGAAAAGGGGACCTGCTCTGCCTTGCGGTCAAGGGTGCATCTCCTCTGGTGGTGAACTGTGATGGAGCTACGTTACGTGTCGAAAGGAGAGAGGCGAAGAACCCGTTCTGCCTGTGGAGCATGGACAGAAAACAGTTTTCCCGTCTCTTCCTCGAAGAACGCCCCCCGATGCTCGTTGCGATGAACAACGATCAGTCCAATATCAGGATGGGATCTGATCATCACCATGGATCACTGGTAGTCAGTTTCCTCGTGATGCTTCAGGAGTGTGGTGAGTGAGATGATGAGCTTATTTTCTGATTACCAGCCGGTAAAAACCGTCAGCCCGAGCAGCGCTGAAGAGGTGCAGGAAATCATCAGCAGAGCGAATCGTGACCGGGAACCCCTGGTTCCGGTCAGTTCAGGAACCAATCTCCAGGACACGCACCTCCCTTCGGTGAAGGGGGCTGTTGCCGTTGATCTCTCAAAGATGAACCGGATTCTCTACTTTGATCCCAAGAACCGGAATGCGGTAATTGAACCGGGGGTGACCTTCCGGCAACTTAAAAAGGTGGCTCAGGCAAAGGGACTCCGGACGCTTGCTGCCATCGATGTGCCGGAAGATGGTTCTGTCCTGAGCACGTACCTGGAGATGATCCCTCTCTTCGGGTGGCCAAAGTACCATCCCTGGGAGATGCTCACCATGAAGGGTTTCCGGGGCGACGGCAAATCCTTTGCCACCGGTCAGATGGCCATGTCACAGGATCGCCCTGACAAATACTCCTGGGGAGTTTCCTTCGCCCAGGTGGCGAGGCTTTTCTGCCAGGCACAGGGGACCCTGGGTATCATCACAGCTGCCGCAGTGACGTTAAAGACCGTCACACCTGAAAACCAGGTTCTCTTCTTTCCCTGCAGGGATATCGACCAGGCGACAAAGGCGTTGAAGGTCTTTGTCGCTACCGAGGAACCTCACGAAATCTTTGCTGTCAACAACGTATATTTAGCGGACCTTCTCTCGATCAAGTCACCTGCTGACCTCCCTCCCTGGACGCTCGTGATCGTGATCCGGGGTTTTGAGAAAGACGAGCTCTCGTACAAGGTGAAGGATCTGGGTATGCTCGCCAGACAGATGCGGGGAAAACTCTCAACCAGTCTGCAGGGAGCAAAAAAGGCCGGTGAGAAGATCCTCGCAGAAGTCAATGCTCCGGGAGGACCGGCAATCCACAAAAACAGTGTTAAGGGCTGGGCTCCGGTCGTAACTATAGCTACTGCCCTCCAGATAAAGAACGCTGCCAATCTCTTTCCGCGCACATCCGGTGCCATCATGCTTCCCCTCCAGTCCGGGGGGTGCTTCTATTATCAGCCTGACCTGCGGTACCGGGAAGGTGAGGAGGCCAGGACTCGGAAGGTGTATCGTGACACCTGCGAAAAATTGCTGAAGGGAGGGATACTTTTCCCGAGACCTTCGGCGTTGATAGCCGGACAGGTGGCAAAACGGTATCCGGATAATGTTGGACTGTTACGGTCAATCAAAAAGGCCGTTGATCCTGAAAACATCATGAACCCGGGGAAGCTGGGGATGTAATAAAAGGGGCAAGGGTCAAAGGGTCGAGGGTAGGGGCACGGCGTGCCGTGCCCTAAGAAAAGGCCTACTGCGAAGCACGGCCTTCGGTCTTATGTAGGTGCATGATTAATCACGCCCTCATATAGTTGTCGAAAAAATGTTGCTGAGTATCGAAGAACCTATTTTCGAGAGATCCCGAGGAAATAACTAACCATGACAAACGAGGAACTGCTCAAACTTGCTCTCCACTGCAACCGGTGCGGTACCTGCCGGGGGGTAACCCAGGATGCCGTACCTGATCCGGACTTTTCAACGCAGTGTCCGTGCGGAATGACCCTGTTCGGTGCTTACGAACCGGGAGGGCTCATGTATATTGCACGGGGTATTGCTACCGGGGCATTCCCGTGGGATGAGACTATTGCCAATTACCTCTTTGCCTGCACTCTCTGCGGTTACTGTGATGACCTCTGCAGCAGGGGATACCGGCATACGCCTGCTATTGCCATCCTCGAAGAGCTCAGGCGGATTGTCCCCCAGGAGTTGAAACCAAGGGGTCTTAAGAAGGCTGCCCAATCGGTGAGGAAACCTGCAGCGGACAGGCTCTCCGTACTGAAGGCATACGGCCTTGCCGATCTGAGTGACGGTGGTACGGCAGAGACTCTCATCTTCTGCGACCGTTTTCTTATAGCAAACGGGCCGAAGCTGAGGGAACTCGGTTTCCTCATGAAAAAGAGCGGAAAGCGCGCAGGCTTTTTCGGCAAGGATCCTCTGCCGCCGGTTGATGCCATCCTCTTGAACGCCGGATGTCAGGACGTTCTGGAAAAATCGATGAAGGAGATTGATTCCCGGCTGAACGCCCATGGGGTAAAGCAGGTGATCTGCTATCATCCGGAGGCTCTCTCTGTGCTCAGGCGGTTCAGCAGGAGCGGTGCTGACTTCATCCCGGTTACGCGCCTCTATGCAGAGATGCTGAGGAAGAAGCCAGCGAAGAAACTGAAGCTGCCGGCCGTAACCTATCAGGACCCCTGTCATCTTGGCCGTTATGCCCAGGACTATCAATCACCACGCAAGGTTATTGCCGGTCTCGGCCTTAAACTCAGGGAGATGTGGAGGTCAGGAAATGACAGCCTCTGCTGCGGCGCCGGAGGGAGCATGCTTCTCGCCAATCCGAAGCTGGCAAGGAGGTATGCAGTAAACCGGATAGAAGAGGCAAGGGCAACTGGTGCAAAGGTAATTATTACCGCCTGTCCTAACTGTATGGTTAATTTGAAGCAGGCTGAGCCGAAGGCGATGAAGGTTGTGGACATTACCTCCCTTGTGGCGCAGGCGTATGGCTACAAGGGAAAGGCTTAGGTGATATGAGTAACAGTACTATCATAAAACAGCTTAGAAAGATTGTTGGGAGCGAATGGGTGCGTACTGACGCCCTTACCGGTTACTACTACGGGTCTGACGTCATCACCTATTTCAGTCAGGGTGCGATCTATCCTGAAACTCATCCATTGGCTGTGGTGTACCCCGGTTCCGTCAAAGAGGTCCAGGCAATTATCAACGTGGCACGGAAGAACGATATTCCCGTCTACCTGATTGGTGGCGGTACAGTAATTCTGATCGGCTCCATACCTGGAAAGCCAGATTGTGCTATAACTTTGGATTTTCACCGCATGCAGAGGATTGAGGTGGATCAAGATCGTATGGTGGTCCGTGTGCAACCGGGTGCAACCGGCCTTCAAGTAAGCCAGTTCATTCGTGATATGGCAATTGGATACCGGCCTTATTTCGGCGGGAGTCCTGGAGCTTCGCTGTTTGTACCCTACCAGATGTTTACTGGTCAGAACAAGATGGCAGGCTACCAGGATGGGATGGGGATCAACTGTGTTGCTGGCATGGAGATGGTTCTTTCCAATGGAAAGATCTTAAGGACAGGTTCAATGGCTGATCCAAAGAATCCTGCCTGGCCTCACGGACCTGGCCCTGCTTTTACCTTCCTTCCCTTCTTTGTCAATGGTGGGTACGGCATTGTAACTGAAATGGAGTTCCGCCTATTTCCAACACCAAAGCAGGTCAAATCCCTCTGGGTAACCTTCCCAACTCTTGAGTCTGCAGTCAATGCCATGTACGAGGTGATGAAAAAAGAGTATGCCTGCGGTGCCACAGTGATGGGGGGCGGGTGCTGGACTCAAGCCCTTTACTCGAGCCAGCACTGGCAAGAGGGGGCGCACTTCATTATGGCAACTCAGGACGTTAACCTGATCGGGATGGCGTTTCGCGGATCAGATGCTAAGGTTGCTTTTGAACGCCGTGCCTGTATCAAGATCCTTGAAAAACACGGTGGTAAAGTAATGCCTGAGTGGATGGTCGCCATCCTTGATGGCCATGAGGCAAATGCTGCTGGTTGGCAGCAGTGTAACAGCCCGAAGATCGCTGGCACATTGAATGGAAAATCTGATGCAGGGGGTATCTTTATTTCAGGCGGTGTGTTTGACACGCTCGAAAAGCTCACTGACTACATGGATCGGGGGATGAAGATCTATCAGAAGGTCTGCAAAGAAAATCCGGAATTCCTGAGACACCCCCATCCCAAAGTCAGACTCTATGCAAGCTGCGGTCAGACCTACCTTGCCATGGGAGGTCATTCCAATGCAGCAGGAGAGGTTATCTTCGTGGTTGATTTTGCCAGGAGAGAATTCCTTCCCGTAGTTGGGGCCATCAAGGCACAGTTCGACAACCTGATCAATGAAATCGGGATGGCACCACTCGGCGCTGGTCGTGACCAAAGAACCTGGACCGAGTTAACAGATCACTTCTCAATGGCCAAGGTTATTAAGAATATCGTTGACCCGCAGGGTTTCCTCTCCCCCGGAGTCTCATTCCCACTGGAAGAATAAATAAAACAGGTAAGACGTGAGAAGTGAGATGTGAGACGAGGTTTTTGTCTAACTTCTTAGGTTGTACCTCTCACTTTCAATTGATAGGCAGTTCTACTTTAGCACCGGTAGATTCATTCACAACCAGCAGAGAACCAATCTTGTCAACCTGCAACTGTTTTTTAGCATTGAGCAGTTCTATTCCATAAACCGTTCCGTCGGGTGCTAAATCTACATTCAATTCATCACTTACACGGATAGTTTCTACTTCGGCAGTCTTTTCGTGGAAACGGATATAGGCTATGTTGTAACGAGGGTCATAAGTTATCTTCATTATGTATCCTTCTTTTTCCAATTTCCCAGACAGCGTCTGGGATTTTCATTCATTCGCTACACGGTGCACGGTGTGTGCAGAGAGGATAAACTAAACTTAGTTGAAATTTGAGAAAGTGGCTCCCCTGTGGAATAATCCACAGAACCATAAAAAGAAAGGAGCCACGAATGAGAGTAAACACGAAGCAGAGAAAAAAAGCAACAAGGGAGTTTGAGGGGATCTTTGGGAGGCAGGTGCTGATAGATCGGATCTACCAGATTATCAGCAAGGGGAAGCAGGGACTGGATACGTTTTTGCTGGAGATAGGGGGTATGATCGCAGAGGCGATCATGTACATAGAGCGTGAGGAGGTATCAGGGCCGGACTATCGGCCTTTTCACCCGGAAGTGCGGAAGTGGGCGAGTCAGGTAGGGTCCATTTATGTGGGGGACCAAAAGATATCAGTTGAGCATCCGAGGCTTCGGGGGTCTAAAGGGGAGATTTGTTTGCAGAGTTATCGGAAGCTGAAGGAGGCGGGGGCATTTTCAGAAGAGCTCTTGGGGAAGATTCTGCGGGGCATATCCGGGCAGAAGTATGCGGAGACGGTGATAGGGGCTGCGAAGGCATTTGGGGTTTCTGCGAGCACCGTATCCCGGCATATCGTTGCAGTCACTGCCCACAATCTTCGTGAGTTTAAGGAGCGTGATTTGTCGGATTTAAAACCCTTTGCGATCTTCCTTGACACCATCATGCGAGGCGGGGAGGCCTTTATGGTGTGTCTGGGGATTGACGGAGGAGGGGTAAAGAAGGTTCTTGGATTCTGGCAAGGGGCTACGGAAAACCATGAGTTGTGCGATGAGCTGCTTTCCGACATGGAGAGGCGGGGGTTGGTGATCACCCGGAAGGTCATCTGGATTACAGACGGCGGAAAGGGGATCATCAAGACATTACGAGATCGCTTTGGGAAGAAACTTATCCATCAGAGGTGCACGATCCACAAAGACAGAAATATCCAGAGGCATCTGGCCAAGAGATATCGGAAGGAAGCCCATAGACAGTTCAGGGCCGCATTGGAGCAGGCCACCTATGAAGATGCCCGGCAGATGCTTCTGGATTTTGAGCAATGGCTTCGCGGCATCAATGAGTCAGCGGCTGATTCATTACGGGAGGCGATGGAGGATATTCTCACGCTTCACCGGCTGAAGGTTCCTGGGCTGTTGAGGAAAACTCTTCATTCAACTAACCCTATCGAGAGCATGTTCTCAACGGTAAGGGACTGTGAAGGCAATATCAAACGGTATCGGGGAAGTAGGATGCTGCAACGCTGGCTTGCCACGATTCTTCTTTATTGCGAGCACGGCTTCAGGCGGATCAGGGGATTTGCATCAATTCCAGAAGTGGTCACAGCAATTGAGGAAGAACAGACACGCGTCTCAACAGAAAAAGCAGCGGCGTGAGGAGCAACCATTGGAGGGAAGCCACTTTGAAATTTCAACTAAAAACTTGACAAGCTCCCTTGGATAGACGATTTCCTAATGGCTACTAACTGTGGTGGATGGGATTTTCTTGATTTACATTTCTATTATCCTGGATACTATCAGTCCGAGACTTGTCCTCCCCATGCTGGATTAACGGAAGAAGAAACGTTTTATGCTACTATGTCTGGTGCTTTTTAGATATTTTTTGTAAAACTAGACCTAATAAGGGTATATCCACCCAGTACTAATTTCCTAATATCTGCATAAGTTTTAATATTTTTTAAATATGACCAAATGATCTTCGGTCGCAGATAAAACTCAAGAAAAGCTTTTTTACGATATTTTTCCATTATACCTTTTGTAACTCCAAAGGGTACAAACACTGGGTGCCAGCCTGTAAGACGCTTCCAGTCCCTTTCGAAGGTTCCATATTTTTCAGCATTCCTATACAACTCAGAACCTGGCATCGGTGATAGAAAAGTTGCATGAAAATCATCCAATTCTAACTTTTTAGCAAATTTTATGGTTTTTTTGAGTGTCTCTTCAGTTTCCAACGGGTTGCCAATCATGAAAAACCCCTTTGCACGAATTCCAGCCTCTTTTGTCCAACGTACGGCTTGTTCCATCTGTTCAAGAGTTTCTTTTTTCCTCATTTCATTCAATGCTTCCTGTGATCCACTTTCTAAACCATAAGCAATTCGCCAACATCCAGCAGTCTTCATCATTTTTAAAAGCTCTCTTTTTACAATATCAACTCGACCATAACACCCCCATGTTAAGTCTATTTTTTCTTTCTGCAACAATTCACAGATTTCGTAACATCTTTTCCGTAATGCAATAA
>Ga0315296_10005278_pt1 | contig 10344 bp, 11 predicted proteins | sample YL17G14_18_MG_FD_203921 | JGI IMG/M metagenome (GOLD analysis project Ga0315296, IMG submission 203921) | Sediment microbial communities from Yellowstone Lake, YNP, Wyoming, USA - YL17G14_18 | ecosystem: Environmental > Aquatic > Freshwater > Lake > Sediment | place: USA: Wyoming | collected... | reverse complement strand
GACGCTTTAGCTAACGTGCTTACTGCTACTGGCTATAAGGTGGAGAAGGAATATTATATCAATGATGCTGGTAGTCAGATAGACGCTTTTTGTCGCACCCTCTGGGCTCGTTATCAGCAGTGTTTGGGTATTGATGCTGAAGTGCCCACTAATGGTTATCTTGGTGGCTATATGATTGACCTGGCTAAGGAGATTATTGCCGAGAAGGGAGACAGGTTTCTAGCTCTGCCTGAGTCAGAAGCAGTGTTGCAATTAGGGCAACTCGGGTTAGACAAGGTGATAAAGCTAATCAGGAGTGACCTTGAGTTATTAGGGGTAACTTTTGATGTCTGGTTCAGTGAGCGGAGCCTTTATGATAACGGACAATACCAGACGGCATTGTCGCGGCTACGTCAGGGAGGCTATATAGCTGAGAAGGAAGGGGCTACCTGGTTTGTGTCTACGGCGCTGGGTGAGGATAAGGACAATGTGGTGGTGAGGAGTGATGGCTCACCTACCTACTTTGCCTCTGATATTGCTTATCACTACGACAAGTTTTTAGTGCGCAAGTTTGATACGGTAATTAATATTTGGGGGGCTGACCACCAGGGTCATGTACCTCGAATGAAGGCGGTGGTTGGTGCCCTTGGTATTGCCCCGGAGCGGCTGAAGGTAATAATTTCTCAGCTGGTTACCCTGCGTCGTGGTGATGAGCTGGTTCGTATCTCCAAACGCAGTGGTGACATCATTACCTTGCGTGAAGTAGTAGAAGAGGTAGGAGCTGATGCCTGCCGATTTTTCTTTTTGTCCCGCACGGCTGATTCGCAAATGGACTTCGACTTAGAGTTGGCCAAAAAACAATCGGCAGATAATCCAGTTTACTATGTTCAATATGCCCATGCTCGTATTGCCAGCATCCTTCGCTTAGCCCGGCAGAGGGGAATTGACTACCGGGACGGGGATGTTTCTTTGCTGACTACTGAGCCTGAGCTGACTTTAATACGGAAGATGCTACTTTTACCTGAGATAGTTGAGATAGTAGTCCATACCCTGGAACCTCACCATCTTGCCTATTATGCTCAGGATTTGGCAACTGTATTTCACAGTTTTTACACTCAGTGCCGCGTTGTTTCTCGGGATGACGAGGTATTAACCAAAGCCCGTCTCAAGCTAGTAGCCGCAGCCAAGTTGGTTCTAGCTAAAACCCTTCACCTTATGGGGATGACAGCACCGGAGAAGATGTGAAGGGGAAATTATCACAATTCTTAATCGAGGGAGCTTAGATGAAGCGTCGTGTTTTTTCTGGGGCTCGCCCTACCGGGAGGCAGCACATAGGGAACTATCTTGGAGCCATACAGAATTATGTGAGCCTCCAGGATGAGTATGACTGCATCTATTGTATAGTTGATATTCATGCCCTGACCTCGTTGGAGGACACCGGTTCGCTGCAAAGGAATATCCACGATATGATGCTTGACTGGCTGGCGGCTGGTCTTGACCCCAAGAAAAGCATTCTTTTTGTTCAGTCCCATGTCCCTGAGGTCATGGAATTGCATACCCTGCTTAGTATGGTTACTCCGTTGAGCTGGTTGCTGCGGGTGCCGACTTTTAAGGAGAAAGTAAAGCTTCAACCTCATAACGTAAACTATGGGTTGGTCGGCTATCCAGTTCTACAGACGGCTGATATTGTACTGTATAAAGCAGAGGTTATACCAGTGGGTGAAGACCAGGTACCCCATATAGAGCTAGCCAGAGAGATTGCCCGCCGCTTTAACAGCCAGTTTGGCAATACCTTCCCTGAGCCTGAGGCCAAGCTTACCCCGTTTCCTTTAGTCCTGGGGCTAGACGGGAAAGAGAAGATGAGCAAGCAAATAGGTAATGATATTGAATTAGCTCTTTCCGGTGAGGAGACCTTAGACCGAGTAATGCTGGCAGTCACCGACCCGGCACGCCGCTATCGGGATGACCCCGGGCACCCCGAGATATGCAATATTTATCGGCTTCAGGGATACTTCAATCCATCCCAATTGGACGATATAGCTGAACAGTGCCGCTCAGCTAAAATCGGCTGCGTTGATTGTAAGATGCTCCTGGCTCAAGAGATTAACTCTACTCTTAGACCTTTCCGGGAGCGGCGAGCAGTCCTGGCTGATAAACCTCAATATATAACTGATGTTTTGACTGACGGTGCCTATCGAGCCAGCGTTATCGCCAGGGAAACACTTAAAGAAGTCAAGCAGAGGATGGGGCTTCTTTAGTTTTAATCTACCTCACCCCCTGTATCCCCCTCTCCTTTAAAGGAGAGGGGGACTTTTTTATAAGAGAGGCTGCGCCTCTCTTTGACTCTCCATTAGAATTCGATTTTCCAAAGGATAAGAAGAACGGATTCAAATCCCAACCTCTACGCAGAAATTACTTAGGATAATCCTCAAATAACATTGCCCTGTTGTGGCGTAGGGAATGATAATCAAGGAGTTTTAGAGAGGCGAAGTCTCGGGCACTTTTACGGGGAGTCATAGAGGGGCGCTAGCCCCTCTAAAGACAAATCTCCCCTTCCCCTTAGCAAGGGGAAGGGGAGACAGGGGATGGGGTTAATAATCTCTAAAAGCTAAATTATTCGGTGTTTAGCCACAAACCGCTTCATCCTGGATAGTGCTTCCTCGATGTCAGTTAACGAGGTGGCATAGCAGCAACGGACATACCCCTCGCCACACTCACCGAAGGCGGTACCCGGGACAACGGCTACCTTTTCCTCAACGAGGAGCCTTTCGGAAAATTCCTCGGAGGTCATACCGGTGACCTTTATTGATGGGAAGGCATAAAATGCCCCCCGAGGCTCAAAGCAGGATAGACCAATATCGTTTAGTCCTTTGACTATTACCAGGCGTCGCCGATTATATTCCTCAACCATCTCGGCAGTGCTGGCATCGCCGGCTCTTAGCGCCTCGATAGCCGCTATCTGTCCCATTATCGGCGCGCACAACATAGTATATTGGTGAATCTTATTCATTGAGTTAATAATTTCTTCATTAGCCGCAGCGTAGCCAATTCTCCATCCGGTCATAGCATGGGCCTTAGAAAATCCACCCAAGAGGATGGTGTCCTCCTTCATCTTGGGTAGGGTGGCAAAGCAGGTATGCTCCACGCCATAGACTAGCTTAGCGTAAATCTCGTCAGAGATAACTAATAAGTGGCGGCGGCAGGCTACCTCGGCAATTTGCGCCAGCTTGTCTCGGCTCATCACTGCTCCAGTAGGGTTGGCTGGATAACCAATAAGAATGGCTTTAGTCTTATTACTAACTTCTGCCTCAATATCAGCCGCCCTAATCTCAAAATTATTTTCCTGGTTGGTAGACACCATAATTGGTCTACCTTCAGCCAGAACCACGCAGGGGTTATAGGAAACATAACACGGGTCAGGCATAATAACCTCATCCCTAGGGTTAAGGATAGCTCTCATTGCCAGGTCTAACGCCTCACTAACACCCACTGTAATCAAAAGTTCTTTATCAGGGTCATAGGCTAGATTATAGTTTTCCCTCAGGTATCGGGACAGCTCCTGACGTAGCTCAGGCATGCCTAGGTTTGAGGTATACATGGTATAGCCCTTTTCCAGCGAGTAGATAGCTGCCTCGCGAATATGCCATGGGGTGGCAAAGTCAGGCTCGCCAACGCCTAGTGAGATGACCCCTTCCATAGAGGCTATCAGGTCGAAAAACTTCCTTATCCCTGAAGGGGATATCTGGTTTACTTTGTGTGAGATAAGGCTGTGGTATCTTTGACTGTGGGAATTTGTTGACATAAAACCACCTTGTCGTGAGTTAGAGTATTACCGGCTGCCGCCTAACCTCTTCCTTCCCCTCTAGAATTTCGCCGTCCTCTTTGTATCGCTTAAGCATGAAGTGGGTAACTGTTCCCTGCACCCCTTCAATCGGAGCCAGCTTCTGGGATACGAAACTAGCTACTTCGTGCATGGTTTTACCCACGACTATAACCAGCAGGTCATAGGTTCCTGACACCAAATACACAGTGCGAGCCTGGGGGAAGCGATAGATACGCTCGGCTATAGCGTCAAAGCCAACATCCCTCTGGGGAGTGACCTTGACCTCTATTAACGCCCATACCAATTCCTCGCCCAGCTTTTCCCAGTTAATTATCGTCTTGTATTTCAGGATGGTTCGGTCTTGTTCAGCTTTCTTGATGAGCCTGGCAACTTCAGCAGTTGGGGTGCCGGTCATGGTTGATATTTGTTTGGTGGTAGTTCTGGCGTCATCCTCTAAGATTCTAAGAATTTCTTTCATCATATCTAGCTCCTCACTAGCTCAATTAGCGACCATCGCTTTTGTATTTCATTATAGCAGAGTCTGAATAGTTTGTTATCCCTAGTTCTGACCTGAAAGTATCTCTCCCCCGGTTCCTGCCATGCTCTTTCTATTTCCTCTACCTCATACTCCCTGCCTTCCCACTGGAAAGACTGCGGTCGTTCGGCATAGGTATGCCCTGAATAGCAATTGACTTTAAGGTTATCTAAGTTCATTCTCTTTATATTCTATATCATTTAAGGGTGGAGAAATTATAAAAAAGTGAGACTGTCCAAGCTTGTCTATAATTCCAGGGCAGCCACCAATTCAGGGAAGCATTCTCTGGCATAGGTTCTGAGATTAAATGTTGCCCAGGTTTGCAAGAATTTTAGGTTCATCTCTTGAGCGTTAATATCAAAAGTCAGCCCAAGTAGTTTAGCCTTCTCCCAATCAAAGGATGACGTTCTACATTCTCGTGAAATTAGTCTGCTAACCATGTCAGGGTAGTTTGAACCAAAGGCAGTGCCTTCCTCAAAAGCAAGCTTAATTCTAGGTCCTGCCGAATCTAGCTTTACCTTAGCCTTGGCTTTGTTTAGATAATCGTCAAAGGTCAGCTTATCCTTGGCTAATTCTGTAGAGATGAAGAAATCAATTATTGAGATTATTTCCTGATTATATGAATTAACCCGTTTTTGGGCCACTTCATGAAGGTAATCGGCATACTTCTTTACCTTACCTGGTTTAGCCATCATTGATACCAGCAAATCGTATTTACCTTTAAAGGTGTAGCCTAGAGCGGCACCTCTTATGTAACCATCTAGGCAGACTAATACCAGTCGGAAGAATTCAATAGTTGGTATGCCGAATCTAAGATACCCCCAAACAGTAAACGGCTCTTTAGCCACCTCTTTGACGATAGCCTCCATGAAAAATGCGGTTAAAGTCCTCGCCGGCTGGTAAGGCATCAGTCTAACCCCTCTTTAAACAGCGCTCAGAATAATAACATAATTATATAATATGATTGTATATTGTCACAGCAAATTTGGAAAGGGGTAATCAAGCTAATTTCGTTTGTTTAAGGCCCACCCCCCCCCTCAGATTTTTATTAGGTAACCCTCTCTTAGACGCCCTTGTTTGCAGTGTCATAACGGTCTTTAATTCGTTTTACTACAAACCAAATATGATGGCGGTTAGCTGCATTATGACGCCAGCACCCATCACCAGCACTGAAATTATAAAAGGTACTCGATATCTTCTTCTTTCTGCATGTGGAAGAGCTGTCCAAGAGGTACATACTCCGATTATAGCACCAGCAAATCCAACTACGATTCCCCACTGTTCCATATTTGTCCCTCCTCCTATTATTCTAGATATTAGGCTTCCTCTTATGCCACTCGGTTACCTGCTGGTAGGCGTGGGCGATTTTGAGGATGGTCTCTTCAGAAAAGGGCTTGCCGATAATCTGCATCCCTATGGGTAGCCCATTGGCGAAGCCAGCGGGGATGGAAATTGCCGGTAAGCCGGCGATATTGATGGGCAGGGTGCAGACGTCAGATAGATACATCTGGAGCGGGTCGTCCATCTTCTCACCGATTTTGAAGGGGACGGTGGGTGAGGTTGGGGTGACCAGGGCGTCAAATCTGGCAAAGGCTTGGTCAAATTCCCGCCGTATCAAGGTGCGAACCTTCTGGGCTTTGAGGTACCAGGCGTCATAATAACCGGCGGACAGGGCATAGGTTCCCAGCATGATCCGCCTTTTTACCTCGGCACCAAAGCCATACTGGCGGGTCTTCTCCATCGCTTCCCACATACTGCCAGTCTCTAGATAAGAGAAACCATACTTTACTCCATCGTAGCGAGCCAGGTTAGCCGAAGCCTCCGACGGGGCAATAATATAGTATGCGGCCAGGGCATAGGGGGTGTGGGGCAGGGATACTTCATAATCTATAGTTGCCCCCAACTCCTCAAGCTTAGTGATAGCGGCTTTTATCGCTATTTCCACCTCCGCCTGCATTCCTTTAACAAAGTACTCTTTGGGAATGCCGATGCGGAGCCCATTGAGGTCAGCAGTCAGCCCCTGGGTATAATCAGGTGTAGGGTAGGGCACCGAGGTAGAGTCTCTGGGGTCGTAGCCAGCGATGGCATTTAGCACCAAGGCACAATCGGTAACATCCCGGGTTAGAGGTCCAATCTGGTCAAGGGAGCTGGCAAAGGCAACCAGACCGTAGCGACTCACCCTGCCGTAGGTAGGCTTTAACCCGGTAACGCTGCAGAAGCCAGCCGGCTGGCGAATACTCCCCCCGGTGTCTGAGCCTAGGGAATAGATGGCTTCGCCAGCGGCTATAGCCACCGCTGAGCCGCCACTACTCCCGCCGGGGACACGAGTTAAGTCCCAGGGGTTATGGGTGGTAAATAAGGCAGAGTGCTCAGTGGATGAACCCATGGCAAATTCATCCATATTTGCCTTGCCGACGACTACCGCGCCATAGTTGTTCAGTTTTTCTACTACTGTAGCATCGTAAGGGGGCACAAAGTTCTCTAACATTCGTGAGGAACAGGTGGTTGGTATCCCTTTAGTGCACATATTGTCTTTGATTACCACTGGGATACCGGTAAGGGGGTTGGTATTACCGTTAGCCATAAGCTCGTCAGCCTTTCTGGCTTGAGATAGGGCTAGCTCATCGGTAATGGTAACCAGGGCACGAACCTTTGGCTCTACCTGGTGGATACGTTCCAGGCAAGCTCTGGTTAATTCAACCGAAGACAGCTCTTTAGTCTTAAGCAGCCTATGGGCTTCATGAATTGTTAGTTGATTTAGTATCAACCTCACCCCCTCTCTAACTCCCTTGATTACTATTCCAGAATAACTCCCTTGACTACCATCCCGGAATAAGGGGAAAAGCATGTTTTTAAAGGACGAAGTCCTTCATATTTTATGTATCACTCTAGCACTGCTTTTACCCTAAAGAAGTCTTCCTCCCTTCGGGGGGCGTTGGCTAGAATCTGGCTCGGTGGTAGGGAAGGGATTACTTCCTCATCGTGCCTCATTACATTCTGGAGGGGAATAGCTTGGGCGGTTGGTGGGATGTCAGTGGTGTCTACCTGCTGCAATACCTCAAAGTTCTCCAGGATATTAGATAGTTGCTCGCTGAGCCGATTTACCTCAGTCTCGGTCAAGCCCAATCGAGCCAAACGGGCAATATGTAACACTTCTTCACGGGATAGCTTCATGCTGGCTAATTATAGCACCTATATCTGAGTATCAGCAATAAGGTCACTCTTGCTATAATAGGGTGATGAAGAAAGTGCCTATCAGGCTCATGTTGACTATCTTGGCTGCTTTGGCTGAGGAGATAGCCATAGTATTAATTGTGCTTTTGGTTTTGCCCAGGTTTGGGATTAATATACCCTTGCCTGGCCTTATTGGCTTGGTGGCAGGAGTGGGTGCTTATGGCATTATATCTTACCGGTATGCTAGCCGCGCCCTAAGGCAAAAGCCGATGGCTGGTTTGACAACTATGGTTGGCAGCAAGGGTAAGGTAGTAAGCCCGTTAGCCCCGAGCGGTCTCATCAAGATTAGGAATGAGCTTTGGGAGGCTACATCAGCCGGTCGGAGAATAAACATCAGTGAAGAGGTTATTGTGGTGGGGCAGGAGGGGCTTAGGCTCGTGGTGCGTAAGAGTACCGCTGGTAATTTAAAGGAGAGCAAATGATACAGATTGACGGGTCTCAGAAATCGGGGAGTGGCACTATAGTTCGTTTTGCCGTGGGTTTAGCCACTCTACTCGGTGAAGAACTCCATCTTACCAGTATCCGAGCCAAGAGGGAAAAACCAGGACTAAGACCTCAGCATCTTAAATCAATCCAGGCATTGCAGCAGATATGTCAGGGCACCCTGAGTGGCGATGAACTTGGTTCTAATGAGATATGGTTTAAACCCGGGGGTAAGGTTAAGGGTGGCTGCTATGAATGGGATATAGGCACCGCTGGGTCTACCACCTTGCTGGCAATGACCCTTTTACCTGCTGCCTGTTTTGCCACCGGGGCTACAAGCTTTAAGATATCCGGTGGGTTGTTTCAAGACTTTGCCCCTTCCGCCTACTATATGCAGAACGTCTTCTTCTCACTACTTCAGAAGATGGGGATAAATGCCAAACTTAGTATCATTCGCCCTGGCTATGTCCCCCGCGGAGGCGGAATTATACAGGTGACGGTAGAACCAGTAGCCGGGAAAATAGAGCCAATAAGTTTGCCTAGCCAAGGGGATGGGGTCAGTATTGAAGGGGTTGCCCTTTCCTCTCACCTCAAGGAGAGGAGGGTGAGTGAGCGAATGGTTGAGACATGTAACCAAGTGCTTAAATCAAAGGGATACCGGGCACAGATAAAGGTTATCTATGATACCCTAGCTCTTCAGAAAGGGGCAGCTCTTGCCATATATGCCAAAACTAGTTCTGGAGGCATCATTGGTGCTGATAGGGCAGGCGAGCCAAGGCGAACCTCGGAAGACATTGCCAAATATGTAGCCAGGAGTCTGGTAGAGGACCTGGCTACTGGAGCTACAGTTGACCGATATTTAGCCGACCAGCTCATTTTTTATGCTGCTTTGGCTGATGGAGTTAGTGAGTATAGGATACCGAGGCTAACCGAGCATGTGGAGACCAATTTATGGCTTGCCGAGACTATGCTGGGAGCGAAGACTGAGGTTAACCAGAATCTGATAAGAATTCAGGGGATAGGCTACTATAGCCGGTAGCTTAAAAGATTAATCGGTCTCTTTGACGACAAGGTGTTGCATCCCGACTTGTTTTGCATTAAAATAATTTTAGCACTCTGAGTTCCAGAGTGCTAAAATTATGTCTGTAGAGGAATAGGAGGTTATTTACTTTATGCCTGTCTACGAATACCGATGTAAAAAGTGCCGTCATCAATTTGAGTTAAAGCAAAGTTTTGACGATGACCCAATAGTTACCTGTCCGCAGTGTGGCAGTAAGGCTAAGCGTATCTTCTCGCCGGTACCTATAATTTTTAAGGGGCCGGGTTTCTACACCACCGATTCCAAGCAGACTGGAGGTGAAGCTCCTAAGCCCGAGACTAAGCCAGATTCTTCTAAACATTAATTAAGTGGTTAATGGGAAGTTTATGAGGGGAAAAGACTACTATAAAATCCTTGGCGTTAGTCGAGATGCCGATGAAAAAGCTATTAAGAAGGCATACCGCAGCTTAGCCATGAAATATCACCCTGACCGTAACCCGGGGAAGGAGAAGGAAGCCAACGAAAAATTTAAGGAAATAAACGAGGCTTACGCTGTGCTTGGCGACCCGGAGAAGAGAAGGCAATATGACCAGTTTGGCACTGTGGGCAATATTGGTGATATCTTTAGCAGTCCGTTTACCCGACCCGATTTTGAAGACGTGCTGAGGCGCTTTGGTAGGGCTGGTCTTGGATTTGACTTCCTGGATGATATCTTTGGTGATTCCCTGCGAGGTAAAAGTTTCTCCTTCAAGGTATTCAGCCGTGGCTCTGGTGGTCCGGGAAGAGTCAGGTTTGAATATCCCCAGGGAATTAACCTGGAAGAGATATTCGGTCAGGCTCAACCTCCCCGCCAGGATGTTCGCTACGAAATAACCATTACCAAGGAACAGGCAGCTCGGGGACTAGAAAAAGACCTGAAACGAAGGGGCAAAACACTAAGGGTGAAAATCCCCGCCGGGGTAAAAACTGGCTCTAAAGTAAGATTGCGAAATGCTCGTCAAATAACCGATGGTCAGCCGGGAGACATTATTATTCTGCTTAAAGTCAAGTAGAGGGTAGGATTAGCATGTCTCAGGAGCTTGGGAAGATAGAAAAGCCGCAAGCTGAGGAGTTTAAGAAGGGCAGAAAATTATATTTTGTACCCCTTATTTACTGTGAGAAAGAGCCTCAAGCTGAGTATCTGGAGAGATTTAATAAGTATTGGAACCAGGTTGAAAATCAAGTTAGCAGTTTAGAACTAAAGCTTGGTAAGATTGATAAAATATATCATGAATTAATCGCGGTAGGTGGTGAAGACGGGGTCAAAGTGAT
>Ga0315296_10005277_pt1 | contig 10346 bp, 9 predicted proteins | sample YL17G14_18_MG_FD_203921 | JGI IMG/M metagenome (GOLD analysis project Ga0315296, IMG submission 203921) | Sediment microbial communities from Yellowstone Lake, YNP, Wyoming, USA - YL17G14_18 | ecosystem: Environmental > Aquatic > Freshwater > Lake > Sediment | place: USA: Wyoming | collected... | reverse complement strand
TTGAAAGTACTGCTTACTTATATCATAGGAGCAGAGCCACTTTCGGTACTATATGCTCTGTTTTAGTAAGGGGTGCAAGCTGCAGCTTGATTTTGATATAGGTATTAGGGTTTAGCCCCTCCGGAAAACTCCGGGGGGCAGCTCATCACATTGGGGCAAGGTGCATGGCAGTCAGTGGAACAACCCAAAGAGACCGAGTGTAACTACTGCTTCGAGGATCATTATCACAGGCAGTTTTATCTTTCCATTTTGCTACCGGAAGCTCTTATAAAATAATTTATAAATCCACAGTAAGAAGGATACCTGGTATCTTAAGGTGAAAAGGAAGGTAGCCAGTCACCAGCCGGGTTATTTGTAAGGTTTACCTGCTCCGATCCATCTATATTCATTATGTATATTTCATAGTTGCCATCACGGAAGGATTGAAAGGCAATTTTAGATCCATCAGGTGAAAAAGAAGGAACCTGGTCATCTCCCGGGGGATTTGTAAGTCTTGTCGGCTCTGACCCATCTACATTCATTATGTAGATCTCATAGTTTCCATCATGGTCGGTGTCAAAGGCAATCTTAGACCCGTCAGGTGAAAAGGAAGGTAGCCAGTCACCAGCCGGGTTATTTGTAAGGTTTACCTGCTCCGATCCATCAACATTCATTATATAGATTTCATTGTTTCCATCACGGTCAGATGTAAAGGCAATTTTAGACCCATCTGGTGAAAAGGAAGGAACCTGGTCAACTGCCGGATTATTTGTAAGTCTTACCTGCTCCGACCCATCTACATTCATTATGTAGATCTCATAGTTTCCATCACGGTCAGATGTAAAGGCAATTTTAGACCCATCTGGTGAAAAGGAAGTATACCCATCATTTGCCGGGTTATTTGTAAGGTTTACCTGCTCCGATCCATCAACATTCATTATGTAGACTTCATAGTTTCCATCACGATCAGACGCAAAGACAATTTTGGATCCAGCTTTCTCAATGGCATCTTGAACTACTACTAATCTTGCTGTTAAGTCAACTTTGACTGCTCCCTCAGGTAATGCTGCCACCAGGCCGTTAGCTTTATTATATAAACCTGTTACTGTATCTACTAATGCCTGCGTGCTTAAATCAACTATTGCAGTCTCTGTGGCTACTACTGCTTCTGTTGCTGCGGCTTCTTCAGCTGATTGACCCTTACAACCTGCTAAAGTAAATACTGCAATCATTGATATAATAAGTAGCCATAAAAATATCTTTTCCATTTTCATCTCCGATAACTAATGTTTTATTATATAAGAAGGATTATATAATATTAATCCAATATTTTTAATTTAACGTATTATTTTATCCTTAATTATTTTTTTATTTATTTACCCTATACGGAAAATTTTAACACTAAAAAGAAATTTACAAAAACCCTTTAAATGACTTCATTCCGTTTTCAACATCAATATTTGCCAGGGTAATGTAAATAGTGGTAGTGCTTATATCAGAGTGTCCCAGGATTCTTCTCAGGGTTTCTATGTCTTTTGTTTGCTTATAATATTGAGTGGCGTAGGTGTGGCGCAAAACATGGGGCGATATTTTTTTGGTTACGACTATTGTTAATGCAGTAAAAAATCGAAAATCTAAATAACAGTTACTAAAATAAAACACAATATACCACCAGGGTCAAATAATATTCTTGAGCCAATGACCGAATTAAAAATAGCAGACGGATTGTAATAATTTTAATTTTAATGATATTATTCTTAATAGTTTATTTTATCTTTCGTTTCTTTGCTTTTTTAAAATAAAAATATTTGCCAGCAGGACAGTAGATGGTAATTTTCGTGTTTTTGATAAGTTTAAAATGATATTTTCAATTAAATAAAAACCAAAATTTAGCCGACAGAACTATTAAGACAATAAAATTATAGGAAAAGGAGTTGCAATATGGAGAATAAGAAATCAATTTACAAAATATCAGGGATTCTGGTTTTATTGGTTTTTATGCTGGGATTCATCCTTGCTGGATGTACTGCACAGAATAAAACTGCTAGTGAAACCACAACCCCCCAGACCGAAACGGCAACTGCCACAGAAACAACAGCAGTAGAAACACAGAGCACAGATCAACTGTCAGAACAACCAGATAAGGCTAAATATGATGAATATTTTACAGATTTTTATCTTGGTAAATTACCACCAGGCAAGCAGATTGGCCCCCCAGACAATATACCAATAAAAACAGCTGTCTTTATTACTTCAGAAGACGAATTTTGTGTAGTGATTAACTTAAAAAAAGATATACCGGGAAGCTTTTCTTTTGCTATCTATGATACTGTAACCAAAAAGGATTTTACACCCAAAACTGTCTTTCCTGTGGCTTTGAATGTTGGTGGTCATGCCTGGGCTGATGACCCGACAGTAGTGTACCCTACAGGTAAATATGAGTACAAGTTATATATTGATGATACACTGGTAGCTGTTGTACCTTTTGAGGTTCGTTAAAATTATAAAAAACCTTTGAAGGATTTCATGCCATTTTCAACGTCTATGTTGGCAAAGGTGATGTAAATTGTGGTGGTGCTTATGTCTGCGTGACCCAGTATTCTTCTTAATGTTTCGATGTCTTTAGTTTGACGATAATACTGGGTTGAGTATGTATGCCTCAACGTGTGGGGAGGAATAAGAAAAAATGTATGGCACAAATAATTAGAATTTAAGTGTTTAAATCTCACCTCTTATACTTAGGCTGGTACTACTTCCGGTTGAACATCAATTAAATTGCTTGAATATATCACGGTTTTAGTATTCTTGGGGGCCACGAGAACTGGCCACCAAAAAGGCGACCCCATCCATCCTTGTTCCTTGAGACCATTTTGTCTAAAAAACATTACCATCGGTATATCAATAGCTGTTTGTTTTGCAATGACTCTTTCGGTCTGCGATGTATCCGGAGCATCAGAGTAACTACCATCTCTTTTAAGCCGTGAAGTTTTTCTATCTGTTAGTACTAAACACCACACTTTTCCTTTCATTGTTGGTTCGTCGGTATTTTCAGAAAGATATTCCATACTGGCCTTGAATGCTTTAACGTCCCACGGTAGTCCATATTCGCTAAACATACCAGCAATATTATCAATAATGGATTTTGCGATATCTATCTTGATTAAAAATGGCTCTCTTTTTTTTGTACTAGGTAGCAAGTCTTCAATGGTTTTATCAACTGCTTCTAAAAAATTCTTGATATTGGTTTTATAATTCGTTTGAAAGCCAATTGGAAGTAATCGTTTGAAAGGTTTTAAAGTGGTTGTTGTTGATAATAAAATTTTATTCGGCGAACAAGGTACCACTCTATTAAAAGGGTCCATATGAATAAAAGCTACGCCCGCCTCTTGCGCGCCTTTCTCAAAAGCCTCGCGAAGCGCTATGTCAAATTCATAAATACGTTTCATAGCATCATAGATTGCTGGATCGGTATAAAAACGCGTTACGCCCAAATCTTTTTTCGAACGGTTGCCGTACATTCTAGAATGTTGCATTAAAGTATCTTGTTGTTTCTGTGGTCTTCTTCCGTAGTAAAAACCAATTAAATTTTCAATAGTAAGACCTCGGTCAAGGATTTGACCGCCAATAAAAATATTTAGCGGTGCCCGAAGGCGCAATTGACCACCTTCGTCAAGTAATTCTTCTGCCTCCCTCTCAGAATTAACCTTAGTAATCATTAAACAATCTTCTTTTAGAATCCAACGAACTTTCTCGGCAACCTCTTCAAATGATGGTAAAAAGCCTTTAATCAACTTAACTGAGCGCGAAATATCGCTGTAGGATTCTCTGATTAAGTTATTCAAAAGTTTTTGGCTTTGATTATTAAGCACACTTTGTCTTAATAATTCTTTTATCTTAATAATTATCTCTTCCTGCCAAGCATGCGAAGCCTTTGAAGACTCTGTATGAACGATGAAGCTATATTTTTTAACTATTTCCCCTTGCTTTTCTTGTTGAATTCTTCTAACACAAGCTCCCACTATAAAGTTTATTAGTGCTTTCCTTAATATTTGTATTCTAGGGCTTTCTAACACCTCTTCTAACCTAAAAGATCTTCTATCCGCTCTTCCTAATCGACGATTTCCTTTTAGGACATCGAGCTCATCTCGTGGTACAGATTGATAAATATAAAAAGCGGATGAATCTTCATCTTGACTCTCTCCAAAATAATAATCACCGCCAATATAACCTTTATATATGGGAAGCAAAACAGTGAAGGCAGGTCGTACTGGTTTAAAAATTCTATCCCGTTGTTCGGTTATTAATTCATCCGGTTGTAAATACAAGGAGTAAGGTGTCGCCGTAACTTGTAAAAAGTCGTAGGAAGCAATTTTTCCCCGCAGGTCATTAATTTGTTCAGCTATCTTATTGATTTCAATAACGCCTTCGTTTCTATTCATATGAAATCCTATACTTGCATAATCTGCCTCATCGTCAATAATTAACAATTTTCTTTGAATTAAATCAGGATATGTCTCAACCAGTGCTGTAATTATCCTCCTCATGTTATTTGTTTCTTTCTTCACAACAATAATTAATTTCTTAAGTAACTCATAACCGGTGTAATTCTGTGGAAGATGCATAATATCACAAATCTCTACTTTATCTGCTTGGTAAAATTCGTAAAAATCCTTCCTCAATCTTTCATAAGTTTGTCGTGCTAAAACTTTAGTGCCCTTTGTTAAAATAATGGCTATATCGTAACCGTTATCAAACGCCAGCGCGATCACGCCAATGAATGCTCTTGTTTTTCCACTCTGAATTTTACCAAGAAGCATGCCGGGCCTATGAACATCGGTGTTATTATCAAGCATCTTCTCTACAGTCTCAAAAATACAAGACTTTAAATCATCAGAATCGCTTCTTTTAGTAGTTATGTATTTACAAAATTCTCTTTCTTTAACTACCATATTTTTAATATTTCATCCCTTATATGTTCCTGACGTAATTTTTATTATTCTCTCTTTCCCAACCGATACATTTCTTATATCTCTAATTAAATCAGGTTCTTTTATTTTGCTATACATTTGCATTGAAAAATATTGTAAGACCTAAAGAACGGGCTCATTATATCATAAAAAACCCTTAAATGATTTCATGCCGGTTTCTACATCTATATTAGCAAGACCTATCAAATTTAGATCTACTTAATTGATTCCTTGCTTTAATTAGTCATTCTATTTTATTCTCTACTTGTTCTTCTTGTTTAATCTCTTTTAATTCTTCCTCTTTAATTACTTTTGCTTCCTTTACTTTTTTAGTAACAAATCCAGTTGCTGTATAGTTTGTTTGCAACACCTTAAACCCTAAATTTTTTGAGGCAAAATTACTTGCAGTTTCTCTAATCTCTTTTGTTTTATCTACTACACTTATACCTGTTATAAGTTTTGAAAAAATGTCGATGATTATTCCATTCTGTCTGGGAACAACTTTTACCTGTGGGTCTATCACACCTTGGATATTATTTAGGTTTTCTCTAATTTGCTTTGCTGAAGTTTTTAGAGTAACCATAGTTTTTCCAGACTGGTCAGTAGATATATTGGCCAGTTTTATTTTTCTTCTGTAAAATTCAAAGATAAGTATTATAAGAGCAATAACTAAAACCAAAAAAAGAATTGCTGCCAAAATATATGGATTTAGGTTTGCGGTATAGCTAGTAACCCTATCTGATATTGTAGACCACTCAAACAGGTTCATAAAGATATTAAGTATAGCAATTATAGAAAATACTATTAGAACTAACATAAGTATTACCATTATTATCCTATTGAATATATTCATCTTTATCACCTTCCTTTTCTAATTTTTTAAGTAATTTGTAAAGCTTGGTATTAAGCTCATTTAAATGCTCTTTTGTAGATGTATCTTTCAATGTTTATTATAATCGCACATTAAAGCTTTTTATTTTAGTATTCATAACTAGGGTTATTTGTCTGAAAATCTGCAGTGAGGATATAACGGTCCGGTGCACTGCCAACAAAATGGAATGGATAGCAGGTACTTAGTGTCAGGACGGCATGGTCGGCAGGTACGATAACCGTTTTATCATCTTTATCAACGATTCGGATGAGTTTAATCTCATAGGCGAATGTACCGGCCGATGTTTGCACAATCAATTGATCGCCTATCTTTAATTTGCCTAATTTTGCGAAGACCGTATCGCGATGTCCGGAAAGAACACAATTGTCTTCTTCCCCGGGCAGCGCGCTTTGGATGAAGTGCCCTACGCCTTTTTTCAACTCATCCGCACCAGTTCCCTGGAAGATGGGCAGTTTCTGCTTTAAAACCGGAATATACAGGCTTCCGATATTATCACCCTCCGCAGGATATAAAGGGTAAAGAATTTTATCAGGATTAAGTATATCGGATGGATGGTCTGGTTCCGTTGGGGCGGCATAGTCTCCCGTTACCCTGACCTGTTTAACCGCAAAAGTGGTTGGGCTGGAAGAAGGGCTGCTGTAGGCATCGGCATAATGTACGGACTGTGCCCCAATATTTATCAATGCCCAACAGATACATACTATCCCAAGGACTAAAGATCCCAAGGATAGTATGGTAACGAAGGAAAACTTACCCCGTAACGAATGTTTCGCTTTATTCATAAATCTTCTTCCTGATGATTAACCAGCCCACAGCTCCGATAAGCGTTAAAGCAACGCCTGCAATAAGGACATTGTACCAAGGTGTGGACGTTATCGGAATCTGCCCGCCTGTAACAGTCGTTGTAACTTGGGCTGCTGCAGTTTCTGTTGGTGCTGCAGTTTCTGTTGGTGCTGCAGTTTCTGTTGGTGCTGCAGTTTCTGTTGGTGCTGCAGTTTCTGTTGGTGCTACAGTTTCTGTTGGTGCTGCTGCAGTTGTAGTTGGCGTGATCGCACAAATTCCATTTGTGATGGTATTAGCATTTAGGTTAACCGCACCAGTCCGTGCTAACAACTGTCCCTGTATCGTCGCACCTGAATTTGCTGTGATAGTGGCCATTGCAAAAATGTGTCCCACAAATGTAGAGTTTGTTCCTAATGTTGCGGAGCTAGGAACTACCCAAAAGACCCGACAGTATCGAGCACCGTTGATGAGGCTAACATTACTGCCTGATGCTGTTATAAGCGTTGCTGTAGACTTAAATATGAAGACAGCATTGGGGTCACCCTGGGCATCGAGCGTAAGAGTGCCAGTTATTTGTAAAACCCCACCACTGCTGTAAACACCAGAAGTCAAGGTGGTCCCACCAAGCTCAACGGGAACTGTCGCAGTATCCGTTCTTCCGACAGCGTCATTATATACGGTTACTAGATCGGTCTGAGCCTGAATTGCGAGTGCATCATTTGAGTGTGTAGTCCCAACACCATTAAGCACTATGCCCCCATCAATAGCACTACCTGAAGCTACTCCGATATCTACGCCAGCATCTCCGGATATATTTGTTGTTGGAACATTGGTGATTGCTGTGTTAGCCAAAACAGCAAAATTTGAGGTACTCAGAAGGTCTACGGTTGGCCCGTATGCCATAAGCGTTCCAGGCAATACCATCATTGCTACCAGTAATGGTGTTAGTAGTAATGGTATAAATCGCATCTTTTTAAGTGTTTTCATAAATTTATTCATTTTATTTACTCCTCTCAATTCTGATTATTTTAGGTATGGAAAACCACAAAAAACATCCTTAATTTTATTTGTTAATTTTATTTGCGGTTTTCTCAACTTTTTTCTTACCTTTTTCCAAGATTTACTTTCCTGCAACTTTTAATTCTTCAATTATCTTTTTACCGGATTCTGCCAGGTCCTTTGTTTTTTCTACTACATCCGAAACACTTTCCCTGCCCATCTCCATGAATCTTTCACCCTTTTCCATCAGATCATTTCTTGGGTTTATCTTTTTCCTTCTCTTCCTCTTCTTCTTCGTCTTCCTCTTCGTCTTCCTCTTCTTCTTTACATTCCTCTTTGTTCTTCTCTTTCTTCTTGTCGTTCATAGCTTACCTCCCTCCCTGTTTTGATGAAGTGGTGATGAAGTGGCAATAAAGTCTATTTAAAAGGTGTAGGTGCCAGGGACAAGGGTCAGACCGGTGACAGTTCCGGCTCCGACATTCAAGAAGGAACCAACTCCTGCTGGTGCCCCGGCAGCAGCAGTATATGCAGCTTCCATGTCGGATACCGCCGTGGTCAGTAATGTGGCGTCAGTCACCTTGCATGCAGGGCCAGTCGCATCGACTGTGTATATTGTCCCAGTCACTTCTACACAATCTAATCCAGTAATAGATGCTCCAGTGATTGGACTAGTTCCAATATTTCCAGTAATAGCAGATGCAGGGACATTGGTGATTCCTGTTTTTGATAGAATCACGAAATTACCGGCTGACAAAAGATCGACTGGTGCTGGGACTGCTGCGAACAGAGCGGTTGGCCCGGTAAGACCGAGTACTAAGAAAACGACGAACGCAGTTACTAGTGAATATTTATTAAGTTTTTTCATATGTCCCCTTTATTGTTTATTATTTAGTTAATTAATCTTATTTTTAATGATTATCGTTGGGTATAATCGACCACCTCCATGTAGTGTACACTTATGTCATGTAGTGTACACCTATGTTATATTAAAAGCAAGTTAAATTTTAATATAACATACTTATTGACTTTATCCATAATTTGACTAGCAAACAGGGTACAGGGTAAGGATTATATGTCCCTATTTACCATTTACTATTTACCTAATAAAACTGTACGGGGCGGTCTTAATTATAAGCACCTGCCAAAACCAAGTTTGATTCCCGTTCATAATAAAGCTGATTCTTGCTCTAAATATGCCAGGCACTCCGTAAATCGTACAGGAATCTCTTCCTCGCAATCTAACTCTAAATATAGAGGTTTATCAAAGTGCTATGAATTCTTGTAATAGAAGGTGGGATACTTTTTACACATGGTTAACCTTTTTAAACTTTTATTTCCTCCTGAAAATCTTTTTTTATGATCAAAAAATATAAGTCAATACAAAAAACAACACTTGTGGGGATAAAGTGTTGATAACTTTAATCTAAACTTAACTATTGAGTATTATCCCGCTTTTATTGGCAAGGAGACGCTGAAAACACTGCCTTTATTTTTTATATTTTTGGCGCTGACTTTACCACCATGAGCTTCTGCAACCCATTTTACAATGGATAATCCTAAGCCTATACCAATACTATTTCCATCAGAGCTATGAGACTTGTCTGCCCTATAAAATCGTTCAAATACATGAGGCAAGTCTTCTTTGGATATGCCGATTCCATCATCAGTTACGCTTATTATAATAAATCCCTTGGACTCCTCAGCGAGAATTTCGGTATGGCCATTTTTATTGCCGTAGACGATAGAATTCTTGATAAGATTGGCTAGCATTTTTTCCAAATATACCTTATCCCCTAAAATAATAAGACTCGGTATCTTTCTGGCAGTTATAGAGATATTTTTTTTATAAGCAATAGCCTTACATCTTCCTACAACGACCGTCACAAGAGACCTCAGATTTACTTTGTCATAGACAATTCTATTTTGTAATTCTCCTTTTTTGGAAGTTATCAAGGTGAGATCTGAAAGAATGTTGGAGAGATGCTTTATCTCATAGTTTATAGCCCGGAGAGCGCTCCTCGGCGGCTTCGGGTTTTTTGACTTGTTTTGCATAGCCAGATCCACATTGCCTTTTATTATTGCAAGCGGGGTACGGAGTTCATGAGTCGCATCCGCAATTGATGCCACTTTCAACCTCTCTTCTTCAAGAAGCCTATCTGTCTCTTTCACTAATTCTAATTTCTTGCGTTCAGTTATGTCCCGTATATTACATTGAATAACGAGGGTCTCACCAACCATGTAAGAATTACTTACAAACTCAACCTCAATGGATTGCCCGGATTTTGTCTCTAGAGGTAAATCCTCATAACGCAAATGACCACCCTTTTTAAAAATCTTAAAAGCCTCCCTGGATGCTTTTATATTCTTAAATGCCCCAACTTCCCATAATTTTTTGTTTAAGAATTCACTTTTAGAATAACCGAGTAGTTCCTCTAAAAAAGGATTTACATCAGTAATTTGACCTGTTTGAGAATTAAGTATAAGTATTCCGTCGTGGCCAGTCTCAAAAAGACGGCGGTACCTGACTTCAGACTCTTTTAGCTTTGTTTCTATTTTATTTTGTTGTTTAGCTTTGAGGCGGAGTTTCTCTGCCGTCATCGCCAGCTTTTTCCTGACACTTTCCTTTTCCTTGGCGGTCACGGCGAGTTGTTTAGCTTTGAGGCGGAGTTTCTCTGCCGTCACCACCAGCTTTTTCCTGACACTTTCCTTTTCCTTGGCGGTCGTGG
>Ga0315296_10005276_pt1 | contig 10346 bp, 11 predicted proteins | sample YL17G14_18_MG_FD_203921 | JGI IMG/M metagenome (GOLD analysis project Ga0315296, IMG submission 203921) | Sediment microbial communities from Yellowstone Lake, YNP, Wyoming, USA - YL17G14_18 | ecosystem: Environmental > Aquatic > Freshwater > Lake > Sediment | place: USA: Wyoming | collected... | reverse complement strand
CCATTACGCCATTAGCCTGATAATCGCCGAACTTCGGATCGGTTGCCGGAGCTACAATTGCGGCACAATCCTTTTGCCCTGTGACAGCAGCCATCGCAGCAGAAATCCTTTGCTCGAGAGTATCCAGAACCGACTTCATCTTTCAGCCACAGAAAACATATTCAATTCATTTTTGGCCACAGAGGGCACAGAGCACACAGAGAAATCACCTTAAAATTAAATATTTTCTCAATAGCATTAGGCAATCTACATCAGACTCGATCTTTGTGGGTCTTGTGTCGAAATAATCTTGAGCTTTCCTCCTACCATGGTTTATCGCACTCTCAATACGCTCTGCTTCCTCTTTAATTAAATTAAACGCCGTGCCATAAATCAGACACTTCGGATGTATCAGCCCCGGCAAACCGAGAACTTCCATATTTTCTGGCGCATAGCCAAATCCGAGAAAGAAGATTTGCTCTGCTTTTTTTAGAAGACTTCGTGCTTCATCTAACTCCGAACTTTCTTTCTGTTCATATATCGTTTTGATATTTTTAGCAGCTTTCTGTAAAAGTGATTCGCTAATTTCCTGCGGTTTGTAATCCACACCCTCATTGGAATCCTGCCATTTTAAGGGCATAATCTGTCCGTAAACATGCAGAATTTTGAGATTCTTCAGAAACTGAATAACCTGAGATTCCGGAACCTCAGTGAAGGAGTTGCTAAAGCTTTCGTAAAGAAAATATTCCAGCGACCTATCGTAGTTGAATGTAATAAACGCAATATCACCGATAGAGAAATCCGGCAATACATCCCTGCCAATCAGCCCCTCAATAAATCGATTATAAAGGTACGAACACCAATCCTCACCTTGAAAATCCTCTCTTCGTAAAATGGAATCAGTTTTTGTCCATGATTTAGGGGGATTTCTACTTAATTCCTGCCACAATTTTGCTTCCTCTCGAAACCGGCTCTTTTGCTCGGCACTGAAAACTTCAAAGGCAATTATGTATTTCCCAACAGGTGCGAGTTTGGGATTATTCGCCATAAATATGTCTATCGACTTGATGCTCGATTTAGTGAAAGCATCCTTAAATTGCTGGACATCTCGCCTTATAACATCCGCCTGATCAACCTTGTTATTCCTCAGATAGTCGCAGTAATTTTGCATAAACTCTTGGTTGAGGCATATAGATTTTCGGAGACGAGCACCCGAAGGATAACCATAAGGGCAACTGGCCCCAGCACCCAGAACAAAAACTGTTTTCTTATCTTTCATTCTCTGTGCTCTCTGTGTCCTCTGTGGCAAAAAAATATCAGGTTTTAGATTTCTCTGTTCCCTCTGTGGCTAAAAATACAATTTTTTAATCTCTCTGTGCTCTCTGTGCTCTCTGTGGCTAAATTTCTAAACTGAGACGCGTTTGACACCATCGATCAGTCGTTTTTCGCCGAAGTTGATAATCAAGCCTCGTTTAAGTCTCGTTGCTTTCAAATAAGAAATTGTCTGCGCCACCGCTATATCAGGCAATTTGCTGATAGATTTAATCTCGACAACGACTTCCTTTTCTACCAAAAGGTCGAGTCTTTGGCCTTTAATGACATGGCCTTTATAAATAACATCTGCAGGAACCTGCCTTTCATACTGGATACCTTGCAGATCAAATTCATAACACAGGGCATCCTCATAAATTGATTCGAGAAGTCCGGGGCCAAGCTCTTTGTGTACCTCCATAGCAGCGCCAATAATTTTTTCAGTCAAATCATCTGCCATTAGATTCTATCTTATTATCCATTTCTCTGTGTTCTCTGTGCCCTCTGTGGCTAAAAATATATTAAATTTCTCTGTGCTCTCTGTGGCTAAAAATATCAGATTAAGGATTTCTCTGTGCCCTCTGTGGCAAAAAATTCAGTATCAATAATCAATCCTCTTTGCATCGCCCCAGAGCAGCTCCAAATCGTAATAGTCTCGATATTCGCTGTCGAAGATGTGAACCACGACATCGATAAAGTCGAGCAATATCCAGCGTGCTTGCTCATAGCCGGCCCGGCCGAAACACAGTTGGCCTTGCTTTTTCGCTGCTTGATAGATTTCATCGGCGACAGTCCGCATCTGCCGATCGCTGGTGCCGGTGGCGATTACAAAATAATCGGTAGCGGGCGATATTCCTCTCAGGTCCAAAATCACAATATCACTGCAATGTCGCTCATTTGCTATATTAGCTGCAGCTATTGCAAACGACTTTGCCTCATCGGTGATTTTCTTTCTTCGTCGCCTGCCCTTTGGAGCAGGGTTTTCAACCGAGTTTGCTTCTGTTATTTTCTTTTCTGCCAAACTATGTCCTCATTTTTCCAATAAAAAAACGGAGTGGCCTATTTAGCCACCCCGATAGATTACAAATTTTAAGTAGCAGCGTCAACAAATTCAATATTGGAAGTATCGATTAAAGAACGTAATAGACTCAATGGCTGGACAGAACTCTGTTAAGCGCTACATTACGAAGAAAATCAGATATGCCCTTGAAGCCGAGGCTTGATGCGGCATTACTTAACAATATTTTTTCTTCAGATGTTAATCTGACATTTACCTGTTCATTACGCTTTTTAGCAGAAGCTGGCTGAGGCGGCCTTTGACCACATTCAATCATTGTGGCAATTGCCACCATCAGAGCTTCTTGCGTTGCCTTGTAGCACTGCTCAGGAGTTTTAGCATCGGCAAAAACGGTAGGCATTTCGACAGAACTGCCAATGAAACCCAACCTCTCATTTCTTTCTATAGTTATGCAGTAATCATTTGCAATTTTTTTAGCTTTGCGCAAAACAGTTGATTTAAACGACTTCTTCAGATCCATTGGTTCCGTCTTCGTCTTTATCTCTGAGAATTCCTTTGCGTTTAAGCCATTTCTTAAATTTCTTGACATATTCGATGTCTATCTTTCTTTCATATACTGGAATAAGCCATGGTAGTTCATCAGGTTCGTTTGTGTTAACAAAGACCCGATATGGATTCCAAAAACCCTTGAATTCATAACCATACGACTTGGCAAACTCCAAAAATCTCTCAAACGTCCAATATTCAGCCATCTTCAGGTCTCCTATGTTTGATGCTCTGCCAAATTCTGCCAATCAGCCCTGCAGGGACAATTGCAGAACTGGTGCCCCTTATGGCGGAACATCAGGAAGCGGTTGGAGGCTCTGACTGGCTTTCTGACTCCATAACGAAATAAAGTATAGCCTAAGATATACAAATGTCAAGAAATTTTTCTATTTTTAGTAAAATTTTTTGCTCTGTATTTTAAATAAAAAAGGGGTGACTGGTTTAGCCACCCCGATAGATTACAAATATTGTATATCAACGTCAATCAGCTAATTCCGAGTTTTACTTCCCCATTCCGAGCCAGCCGGAAATAATAGGAGCGAACTTCACAACCACGCCCGAAAAAACCACGCTGACCATACACATCAGCTTAATAAGAATGTTTAAGCTCGGGCCGGATGTATCTTTGAAGGGGTCGCCCACGGTGTCACCTACAACGGCAGCCTTATGGGCTGGAGAACCCTTGCCGCCGTGCGCACCTTTTTCGATGTACTTTTTTGCGTTGTCCCAGGCCCCGCCGGCATTATTGAGCGTGACGGCGAGCACAAAGCCGCAGGCCATACCGCCTGCCAGAAGGCCCATAGCTCCCTCGACCCCAAGCAGAATGCCCGTTGCCACCGGCACAACAATCGCCATCAAAGCCGGCACTATCATCTCGCGCTGTGCGCCTGCGGTGGAAATCGCCACGCATCGTGCGTAATCTGGCTTTTCCGTACCGGCCATAATACCGGGTTTTTCCTTGAACTGCCTGCGAACCTCGTTGACCATCCTGCCTGCGGCCCGGCCGACCGCCTTCATAGCCATCGCCGCGAACACAAATGCTATCATGCAGCCGATAAACAAACCCGCAATCAATTTCGGATTAATGATGTTCAGCGAATAAGCCGTCACAAAATCCGTAATAGCTGCGGTCTTGACATTCAGCAAAACCGGCAGCTCCTGGCTGGCAGCCTGAGCCTTTGTTGCCAGAGCTTCAAAACTTGCCTTGGCTTTATCTGCAACCTGCTCGGCGTAGAAGACCATGTTGCCAACCTGATAAAGCCCATCAGGTGATTTCACTGACATCCTGCCTATCCAGATGCGCACCTCTTCGAGATAAGCTGCCAGAAGCGCCAGGGCCGTCAGTGCTGCTGAACCAATCGCAAAACCTTTGCCGGTCGCTGCGGTTGTGTTGCCGAGCGCATCGAGGGCATCGGTTCGCTTACGAACTTCGGGGTCAAGGTGGCTCATTTCAGCGTTACCGCCAGCGTTATCGGCGATGGGCCCATAAGCATCGGTTGCAAGCGTGATACCCAGTGTCGATAACATCCCTACAGCGGCAAAACCAATCCCGTATAGACCCATGGTTATGTGTGTAAAGCCTCCTGCAAAGGCATACGCGCAAATGATTCCCACAGCTATCGTTATGACCGGCAGGCCTGAAGAGAACATTCCCGTTGCGAATCCGTCGATAAGGACAGTACCTGCACCCATAGGAGCTTGGTCGGCGATACCTCTGGTTGGCGAGTAGGTATCAGACGTATAATATTCCGTGAACTGACCAATCAAAACACCTGCGATAAGGCCCGAGACAACCGAGCCGAATATGCCCCAGCTAATCCATCCGGCCCAAACAAGTCCAATAATCGCTACAAGGATAAATATCGAGCTACTCAATGTCCCAAGCAGCAACGCCCGAAGCAGATTCTTCTGCGAGGCATCTTCCTTGCAACGAACAAGAAAGACGCCCACAATCGACAAAATAGTGCCGATACCGGCAACAATCATCGGCGAAAGTACAACCTTTAGCGGGTCCATTCCATAGTGAGACAAAACATTCATCGGAAGAGCCGCACCCAAAGCCGATGTCGCCAGAATGGAGCCGCAGTAGCTCTCATAGAGGTCGGCACCCATACCGGCGACGTCGCCAACGTTATCGCCGACGTTGTCAGCGATGGTTGCGGGATTTCGCGGGTCGTCTTCTGGAATGCCTGCTTCGACCTTACCAACGAGGTCAGCTCCGACATCTGCGGCCTTGGTAAATATTCCTCCGCCGACACGGGCGAAAAGCGCCTGCGTCGATGCGCCCATGCCGAATGTGATCATCGTGGTAGTTATCTCGGAAAGCTTGGTTTCAGGGTTCATGCCCGCGTGCACGAGCGTGACGCCTAAAAGTTTCAGGCCGTTGGCCATATGCTCGGCTGTATAGACCAGCTTATCGAGTATCAGATACCACATTGATATATCGAACAGGCCGAATCCAACGACTACCAGCCCCATCACCGAGCCGGAGCGAAATGCGACCTGCAAAGCTCTATTTAGGCTGACCGTAGCACCCTGGGCGGTTCTGCTCGATGCGTAGGTTGCGCTTCTCATACCGAGAAAGCCGCACAAGCCGCTGAAAAAGCCACCCGTTAAGAACGCTACAGGCACGAACGGATTCTGAATACCGAAATATGCAAGAGCTGCGAAAATAAGACTCAAAAGAATAAATATCAATGCAACCACGCGGTACTGTCTGAAAAGGTATGCGTAAGCACCCTCGCGTACGTATGAGGCTATGCTCTCCATTGTCTGGTTACCTTTGGGTGCAGCCATCATCTGCTTATAGAAAATGTAAGCAAACAAAAGAGCTGCCAGCGAAGATAGCGGTGCGATCCACCAGCTAAGCGGTGTGCCCTGCGTCTGAGCCACCCCCGCAGCTTCTTGCGAAGCAAGAGCGGGGGCTGCATTAAAAGCAAATGTCGGCGGTAACAACACAACAATGCTCGCAAAAACTCTCACTTTTTTACTCCTTTCAAACTTACCCCCGCGTCTTCCTGTCGGAAGAGAGGAGCGGGGGAACTGGAAAATTGCTTGCAGTTTAACTAAACGAGGCTGCTTTTCAAGTGTTTTATCGTGGGAAACCGAAATAAAAAAAGGATGGACAACGAGCCCTTACACACGTATGCACTTGCCCACCGTTATGTATGATACATAGCGTTGATTGTTACATATTCGGTGCTCAAATCACAGCCGTAGCAAAAATCGCTCTGTTTCCCAGCCGCCAAATCCACGGTTATGAGATGCTCGGTTTGCGAAATTATTTTACCAGCCTTTTTTGCGTCGAATTTCTTCGGGGCACCGTTCTGAAAAACGGTTATATTGCCGATCTTGCAGGAGAGCTTTGTCGGATTTAATTTTACGCCGACCGAGCCGACCGCACAGATAATCCTTCCCCAGTTGGGGTCGCCGCCGTGAACGGCACATTTTACCAGGTCATAATTAGCTATCGCTCTGGCGGCCTTGGCCGCATCTACTTTGCTGGCTGCCCCTTTGACAACAACCTTGAACATCCGCGTCGCTCCTTCGGCATCCAGAGCCATCTGCCTGGCTAAATCATCGCACAACTCCATCAATGCCTTCGTGAATTTCTTGTACCGCGGCGACTTTGTCACTATGGGACGATTGCCAGCCAAGCTGGATGCAAGAATTATCGCGGTGTCATTGGTGCTTTGATGGCCGTCAACGGTAAGCCTGTTTAGCGAATTGTCGATGGCAGTTTTCAAAGCCTTGGATAGCAAAGGTTTACTTATCGCTACATCGGTCGTAATAAAGCAAAGCGTCGTAGCCATATTAGGAGCAATCATGCCGGCCCCTTTAACTACGCCGGCAATGGTGATTAGTGACTCGTGGCTCGTGACTCGTGACCCGAGAATGAATCGGCGAACCGCTTGTTTAGGTTTAGTATCGGTTGTCATAATCGCCTTTGCAAAATCCAGACCTGCCTTCGGGGAGGACGAAAGCTGTGCTGCCGCCTTTGAGATGCCTACGGCAATTTTATCCATCGGCAACTGGTGACCGATGATACCAGTGGAAGCAGCGAGCACGTTTCGTGCTGCGTATTGCGTATTGCGTATTGCGTCGACCTTGTCATTGCGAGCGGAGCGAGGCAATCTCGTGTCTCGCATCCTCTTCAACGATTCCGCAGTCTCCTCGCACATTTTTATTGCATTTTTTATCCCTGTCTGTCCGGTACAGGCATTGGCGCAGCCAGAATTAGCAACCACCGCGTAGAATTTGGGGCTTTTGATATGTTCTCTGCTCACCTGCACCGCTGCTGATGTGATTTTATTGGTGGTAAAGACCGCCGCCGCCTTGGCTCCAGAAGGACAAACAAGCAGGGCCAAATCAGGTTTGCCTGATTTTTTTATTCCGCAATCAATTCCCGCTGCAAGAAAACCCTTCGGTGCAGTAACAGTATTATTTGCCATAATCTATGGTTTTCCTTAATAGCCTATCGAGCATTTTTGGTCGCCCCTTAAGCTACCTTTTGACCAACCTATTTCAGATGACTATAACCCAAAAACAGCTTTTTGGCCAACGTTTTCTGTACAGGGGTCTGACTACTGTCTAAAGGCTTGTTCTGTCTCTTGAGCGCGGGTCTTTAATAGTTTTTGAGCTGTTGCTGAGGATGCCTGCGATTGCCGTATCTCTGAACTCAGCCATCGGGTCGTAGAATTTCTTGCTCAGGTCAACTGCATTGACCATCAAGCCGGGGCGATTCGCTCTAAGCTGGCGAACGATTGTACCATCAGGCTGAATAAAACACGATGGGTATGGTGAATAATAGCCGCTCGAATTTGACATGCTCACCCAGAAATAGTTCGTCGCAGCGTGACACTGCATTGTCTGCCGCATAATATGCGTATGTACGCTTGGCCCTTTCTGGCGAGCGTTGTAAAACGACTGGAAAATGCAGTTGACCTTTTGCTTATACAATTGGCGGTAAATTTCCGGAAACCGCAAATCGAAACATATAAGCAGTGAGCACTTTACCTTATTGATAGTGAAGTACACAAACCGGTTGCCTGGCGTCAGCCGGCGTAGATCGCCTTTGGTGCAGAATCTTTTGTCGTAGCGGTCAACAATTTTGCCACCAGAGCTTATCAAATAGAGGCTATTGTATGGCATATTCGGCTCGGTTAATCTGTGGGTACTGCCGAGAACAATCCATAGGCCGAGCTTGCCAGCAAGTGACATGATTTTTTGAGTCTCTTCTCTGAGAAGGTCCCAATCGAAGCCGGCAAAAGAGGGAAAATCCGTCCCTACATAACCGCTCAGGGCACACTCAGAAAAATGAATGATATCAGCGCCAGCCTTACTCGCCTTTTGCATGAATTCGCGGATTTGCCGAGCATTCCGCCGAATGTCCCTTCCTACTGCAAATTGACACGTCGCAATCTTCAAACATCCGTTAGCCACAGAGGTTTCCTTTTTTATTTAGCCACAGAGAGCACAGAGAACACAGAGAATTTATTTTGAATTTCTCTTGACCAGAAGTATGTTTTTATATCTGTACCCCGTGCTTTTCAATATCGGCCTTGATGTTTTTCTTTACACGGCGTATATTTTCGAACAATTCTTCTATATTTAATTGATTAAATGTATCCCGCATTGTCTCATACGCCTGATCCCCTGGAGGATCCTCTCTATGTGCTACATTATGTCTCATCAAACAATGAATAATCATATTAAGATTATCTGTTATTTCGTACGGCTGCAGTTTGTCCTTCTTCTCAACCAGACCATGATAAAAATACCAGCGAATTGATATATACGATTTTCCAAGTATTTCATCAATTGTATTCAACCTTACTGCACAGGAGCCCAAATGAGCGTTTATTTCCATAAGTGCACTATTGGTGGCATTATTCTCAATATCAGATAACGACTGGCATTTTTCTGCAAGTTCTTTAACCTTTATTTGCAAATCTGTTGTGGTTAATTTGTTATCGCTTATTACTTTTTCAGCCAAATCAAAGTAATGATTAGCCACCCACCATAACTGAACGATTTCTCTTTTATGCTCTTTCTCCATTTTTCAATCTCTGTGTTCTCTGTGGCTAAAAAAATTGCTTCTTCTCTTTGGCAATCATTTAAGTCCAAGCGTTTCTTCGAGGTCGAAAATGATATTCATATTCTGGATTGCCTGGCCGGATGCACTCTTTACAAGATTGTCAAACGCCTCTTTGGAGCTTTATCACCTCGGCAAGAACATTACAAATCCAAGGATTGCTATTTTATCAACTCACTTTTTCAAAAGACTGTTCCACCTCGATAGTATATTCTTATGCTCTGTAATCTTGGCAAACTGCGAAAGCCATTCCCCGATATATTTGAAATCAATTGCTTTTCTATTTTTAGCTAAAATGCTCTTTATATCCTCCTCGTCAACAGCTCTGCCTGCGAACATCTTATGGATAATAACATCTTCACAGGATGCAAACTTCACCGAATAATCATCCATTAGAACCTGTTTTGTTCTTTTGAGAGCCTGTCTTTCATATTCGCTGAATGAGAAAATAAAGTCCACGCGGATTCTTGACTTCGGCTCCTCTGCAGGTAGGACTCTCGTTTCTTTGGCAAAGGCATTCGGATTTTCCGGCAGCATTTTTAGCTTTAACTTCTTGCAAGCCTTTTCGACCAGTGAAAAGTCGTCTGCGTCGATTCCCAATGTTATGTCGATGTCACGTGTTAAACGGGGCCTGCCGTATATGAGCAACGCCTGGCCGCCGATAATCATATAGGGAATCTTATCTTCGTCTAACCTTTGAGCTATCCTTTTTATCAGCTTTTCGAACATGCTTCAGCCCATTTATCGCCCTGGCGATTCGCAAATCGACTTCAAAACCGTCCCAGATATTCTCGGAACTGATGGCGCCCAATTTAACAGCCTCTTTATGCAGCGCCTCGTATATCCGCACAGCTTCTTTGTAAGAGAGATTTTCCTCTGCGTCTAACTTGCGATAAAACTCATCCAGTTTACGCCGGTTTCTAATCATAGTCTGCGGAAAATAAAGATCGTTATTTTAAGCCGAGTGTTTCTTCCAAGCCGAAAACGATATTCATATTCTGGATTGCCTGGCCGGAAGCACCCTTTACAAGATTGTCGATCGCCGAGAAAATCACGACTTTACCTTTGACGCAAGTCGGAAAGATATGGCAATAATTCGTCCCGGCTACGTCTTTAACACCTGGAGCGTCATTGTGTATCTGTACAAAAGGCTCATCCGCGTAAAAATCCTCATAGAGCGCAGTCAGTTGCCTGCTGTCGATTTTGCCTTTGGGCTGACAATAAACGGTCGAGAGAATCCCCCTGTCAAAAGGCCCTGCGTGCGGCTGAAACAGTATTTGAACATTAGCCCTGGCGATTTGGCTGGCGACTTGCTCCATCTCTGGCATGTGGCGGTGTGAGCCGATTCCGTAGGCAAATAGATTTTCATTCATATTGGGAAAATGAAATTTTGCTGTA
>Ga0315296_10005274_pt1 | contig 10347 bp, 12 predicted proteins | sample YL17G14_18_MG_FD_203921 | JGI IMG/M metagenome (GOLD analysis project Ga0315296, IMG submission 203921) | Sediment microbial communities from Yellowstone Lake, YNP, Wyoming, USA - YL17G14_18 | ecosystem: Environmental > Aquatic > Freshwater > Lake > Sediment | place: USA: Wyoming | collected... | reverse complement strand
TTATTTTTATATCGCGAAGACTAAGGAAGAAGTTATTAAAGTGGTTTCGGCGGCCAGGGAAGTCAGACTTCCCTATTTTATTTTCGGTGGGGGAGGCAACCTTCTGGTGGCGGATGGGGGGTTTGATGGGATAGTAATCCAAGTTAAAAGTTCAAAGTTAAAAGTTAAAAGTGATGGGGGGGGCAGTGCTGAGGCAGGGGTGCCCCTCGGTGAGATAGTCACTGATTCGATTAGGGACGGTTTAACTGGATTGGAGTGGGCGGTGGGAATCCCCGGAACGGTTGGGGGAGCGGTTTGTGGAAATGCTGGTGCTTTTGGCCACCATTTTTCGGAGGTGGTTGAGGCAGTTGAGATCCTTGATGAGGAGGGGAAGATTAGAAAGTTAAGCAACAAGGATTGTCAGTTTGGCTATCGGGAAAGTATTTTTAAGGAAAAACCCTGGGTGATTCTTGAGGTGACCTTGAAACTTAAAAAAAGAGACCCTACCGAAAGCCGAAGGCTTGCTCAAGAATATCTGGTGAGACGGCAGGTTCCTTCCTACCCCTCAGCGGGAAGTATTTTTAAGAATATTAAGGTTGATCAGTTGCCAGAGGTGGCAAAAAAGCTGATCCCAGTGGGAAAGATCAAAGGGGGGATGGTTTCCTCCGGTTATCTGATCGAGGAGTGTGGGTTAAAGGGAGAACAGATTGGCAGAGCGGAGATCTCCGAGGAACATGCAAATATGATCGTCAACCTTGGGGGAGCGAAGGCGAAAGATGTGATGGAGCTGATTGAGCTTTGTAAAGCGAAGGTTAAGGGGAAGTTTGGGATCGCACTGGAGGAGGAAATCCGTTACGTCGGCGATTTTTAGTGAGCCTAAGAGAAAGTTGCGAGCGAAGCCGCGTTTGACGCAGTGAAGCGAGTGCCTTATTCTAAAGAAAGTTTTTCGATGGCAAAAAAACCGCTTAAGCCTAACCCAGAAAGAAAGCTTTATATTAAGGTTGCTGGAAAACGTTACGCTCGCCTCCCGATCAAAACCCATGTGGTGACCGCCAAAGACGATATTATTTGCGTAGTTAAGAAGTGCGCCAAACCATATCTGCAGCTGGGTGATATTCTGGTTGTTGGGGAGCGGATCGTGGCCATTACCCAAGGGAGGTCGTTTCCGATTGCAGTGGTCAAACCCTCACTACTGGCTAAGCTTCTGTCCAGATTTGTTTACAAACCGACTTATGGGATCGGAATTGGTAGCCCCTACACGATGGAGCTTGCTCTTCGAGATGCTAATCCTTTCCGCTTCGCCTTAGCTCTTCTTCTCAGCGCTATCACTAAACCTTTTGGAATAAGGGGAGTTTTCTACCACGTTGTCGGGGGAAATATCAACGCCATTGACGGCCCCTGCAACTATACTCTTCCCCCTTACAACCGCCATGCAAAGCTCGGGCCAAGGGATCCGGAGAAAGTTGTTCCCCAGCTTGAGAAGGCGCTTGGGTTCCCGGTTGTGATCGCCGACACTAATGACAAGGCCGTGCGTATCCTTGCCGCCTCAAAAGAGGTAGACCGAAAACTTGTTGAAGCTGCTCTTGCCGGCAATCCAATGGGCCAGTCGTGCGAGCGAACTCCTCTCTGTATTCTACGGCAGACTTGACAACTCAGCTTCCATTTAGTAATCTGAATCAGTTATACCCCCCCATGGGGGGTCAGAGGTGATGGATAAGCGCAAGAAAAACCTTCTTAACCGAATGAACTATTTGATCGGTCATCTCCGGGCTGTTTCTCAGATGATTAAAGATGACAAGTACTGTATCGATATCATCCGCCAAAACCAAGCAGTAATTTCCGCTTTGGAAAAAGTGAATGAGCTGATTCTTCGCAACCACCTCGAAACCTGTGTCACTAAAGCAATCAAAGGCAGAAGTGAGAAAGAAAAGAAAAAAGTTTATCGGGAGATTGTGGAGATTTTTAAGGAGGAAAAATAGAAACTAACCGTTGTTGTCCAAAAAAGATAAAAAGAGGAAGGGGTTTTTGGTTTGGGTTAATTTACGGGCTGCTTCCCCATAGTTTTTGTCTTGCTTTTATAATTTTAACGATTGTGGGGGCAACAGGAGCCACGGCTTTTGTTGGAAAAGTGCTAGTTGTCCCATACCTTTTTCAAATTTTAGTTGGTTTGTCTTTGTTTTTGGCAACCTTCTCGGCTTGGTTCTATCTTAACAAGCTAGGCTGTTTGTCATTTGACGGCATTAAAAAGAGGTGGCAATATTTACTGACTCTTTATCTGACAACAATCGGCGTTAGTCTTTTATTTTTTGCAATTATTTTCCCTAGGCTGACAAATTCAGCGTTGCCAGTGTTGCCAGTCCCCAAAGCAGCGGTTTTATCTTCAGTTCGCCTGGAAGTGGCGATTCCTTGCCCCGGTCATGCCCTTTTAATTATCACTGAAGTGAAAAAGATATCTGGCATCCAGGATGTCGTTTTCGAGTATCCAAATATTTTTAAGGTAGTTTATGATTCCTCCAAGGTCTCTCCGGAAACAATTCTTCAGCAGGAGATCTTCAAAAGTTTTAAGGCAGTTTTGAGATCTTAAAGAAATGAAAAAGAAAACTTTTCCAGTTCGGGGAATGCGTTGCGCGTCCTGTGTCTTTTCAATCGAAAACGCCTTAAAGAAGGTAAGGGGGGTGATTGCGGTGGAGGTCAATTTAGCCTCGGAAAAGGCGACCATCGAGTATGACCCGGAGAGAGTAGGGGTAGATAATCTTCGAGAAGCCGTTGGATCGGTGGGGTACGAGCTCATCATCGAGCCTCAAGAAATGACACACGAAGAGCGCCACGCCACTCTCCTTAAAGAGAAGGAGATTTGGGAACTAAAAGTTAAGGTTACCATTAGTGGGGTTTTAGCGGCGGTAGTTCTAGTAGGGGCTTTAACCAGACTCCTAGCACCTGGAATCCAATTTATCCTCACTACCCCTATCCTATTCTGGGGTGGGAGGCAGTTTTTTGCTGGCGCTTGGCAAGCCCTGAAACACCGCCGGGCGAATATGGATACCTTAATTGCGGTGGGAACTTCCGCGGCTTATTTTTACTCTACCGCGGTTACTTTCTCTCCTCAATTCTTCGCCAAAGAAGGAATCGTTGCTGATGTGTATTTCGATACCGCCGCCGTTATTATCATCCTCATTTTGCTTGGCCGATTTTTGGAGGCTCGAGCTAAAGGCCAGGCCTCAGAGGCAATCAAAAAGCTGATGGGTTTGTCTGCCAAAACGGCCCGGGTTCTGCGGCCTGCGCATAACACCTCCGAGGTGTTAGAGGATTCCACCTCGGAGGTGGAGATGAGGGAAGTAGACATTCCGGTTGAAGAGGTAAAGGTCGGCGATATCGTGATCGTTCGTCCTGGAGAAAAGATTCCCGTTGATGGGATTGTCAAGGAGGGACGTTCGTCGATCGATGAATCGATGGTTACCGGTGAATCGATGCCGGTAACCAAGGAAGTCGGTGATGAGGTGATCGGAGCAACGATCAATAAAACCGGCACTTTTAAGTTCGAGGCAACAAAGGTCGGCAAAGAAACGGTTTTAGCTCAGATCATTAAAATGGTTGAAGAAGCGCAGGGATCCAAAGCTCCCATCCAGCGTCTCGCCGACTTAATCTCTGCTCACTTCGTTCCCACTGTAATCTTGATCGCTCTTCTGGCTACCGGCTACTGGCTGCTTTTAGCTTCCCAAACTACCACCTTCGCTCTGGTGATTTTTGTTACCGTTTTGATCATCGCCTGCCCTTGTGCTCTGGGATTGGCAACGCCAACAGCAATCATGGTCGGCACGGGTAGAGGGGCCGAGCATGGAATCTTAATCAAAGATGCCGAGCAGTTAGAAATCGCCCACAAGACCGATTCGATTATTTTGGATAAAACAGGGACGTTAACAAAGGGGGAACCGGCTGTGACTGATGTCATAGAGATATCAAATAGCAAATATCAAATATCAAAAAGCGAGCTCTTAAGATTGACGGCGAGTGTCGAGCGTGGTTCGGAGCATCCGTTGGGGGAGGCGATCGTGAGGAAGGCGGAAGAGGAGAAGATCAAGCTTTCCGAGGCAAAGAACTTTGAGGCAGTTCCCGGCCACGGGGTCAGGGCAGAGGTGGATCAGAGGCAGGTTCTGGTGGGGACAAGGAGGTTGATGGAGAGAGAGGGCATCGGGATAGTGGAAGAGCAGAGAATTAGGGAATTGGAGAAGGAGGGAAAAACGGTGGTTTTGGTGGTGGTGGGCGGGGAGTTGGTCGGCCTAATTGCTATCGCTGATACTCTCAAGGAGAATTCTAAAAAAGCGGTGGAAGACCTAAAAAATTTAGGTTTGGAGGTTTGGATGATCACCGGGGACAATCAAAGGACTGCAGAGGCAATTGCCGAGGAGGTGGGGATTGAGCGGGTGATGGCTCAGGTTTTGCCGGATAAAAAGGTGGAAGAGGTGAAAAAACTGCAGGCGGAGGGGAAAACGGTGGCGATGGTCGGCGATGGAATTAATGATGCCCCCGCCCTTGCTCAAGCGGATGTGGGGATCGCCATTGGGACGGGGACGGACGTGGCGATGGAGGCGGGAGATATCACTTTAATTAGTGGTAATTTGGAGGGTATCGTTGCCGCGATTAAGCTCTCTAAATCCACTATGCGAGTAATTAAACAGAACCTTTTCTGGGCCTTCTTTTATAATAGCGCCCTTATTCCCGTGGCGGCTGGAGTTCTTTATCCCTTTTTTGGAATTTTGCTTAACCCTATCTTTGCCTCCGCTGCGATGGCTTTTTCTTCCTTATCAGTAGTTCTGAACTCTTTGAGATTAAGGCAAATCTCTCTTTAGTCGAGCAAGGAACCAAGTTTAAAAATCAGTTTGACCAACGGGTGGTAATACTTCACAAGTGGAGGGGGGTACTCTTTCTCCTTCCCCCCGAACTTCCGTTTGAAGACGGTAAAACCCTGGAAGCTCTTGGTAAGCTTGTGGTAGCGTGGATCATAGATTCCTTCCAGATCTAAAGTTTTAAGTTTTGCGCCTTTCCCTTCCTTTATGATCTCCCAGATAAGAAGGTAGGGGGCGTGGAACTCCCGACCCTTAGTGGAGGAGGCGGCATAGCACCCGTGGCTAATCCCATTGTGGATCAAGTTGAATGCACCCGCCAGAGGCGAGGCTCGCCGAAGGCGGCCGGCAATTGGTTGATCCGATATAGGAGGGACTTGCCCTTCCGTAGCCCCTGCCTCGCCGGCAGGCAGGTCTGGCGAAGGAGGGTAGGCAAGAAAAAAGACAGCGTTCTTGCCGAAGTACTCAAGCTTGGTTTTAAGCTGATTAAGGCTTGGGGTCCAAAATCTCTGGCGCCGCCCGGTTGCTTTAAGAAGGTGGTGGAAACTCTTTAGCGCCTTATCAAACTTATCTTCCCCATACTGATAACTGATAACTGATAGCTGATTGCTCTTCGCTTTGCGGATACTTTGCCGAGCATCTTGGGAGAGACTCTGCCAGAGTTCCTCTTCGGATTTTGCAAGGTCGATGACGATTGTTCTGGTGGGAAGATTTGGGCTAGAGTCACGGATGAATCCGTGACTAGTTAATAGTTCATAGTTAATAGTTGAGAGTGGTTCAACTTTGACGAAGAGGGCACGGTGTTTTTGTGCAAGTTTATCAATTGCTTCAACTGGAGGAACCTTGGGAGGTCTTTGGATCTTAATTGCTGAACCATAAACGGGGAGTTTGCGAATGTAAGCTTTTGCCCCCCCAATCTCTTCAACCTCCCAACCCTGGGAGGCGAGAAATCTCGCCCATTCCTTTGATTGCCGTAGATCGCTCAACATTGTAATCTGCTAACATTCTATCAGGGTGGAGATCAAAGAGATCTTGGATGAGAAAACCTGGGAGAAGTTCGTTCTCTCCCAAACGCCCCATACCTCCTTTCTTCAATCTTGGGCTTGGGGGGAGTTTCAGGATATGATGGGGCTTTCCCACTACCGGTTGGGATTACTTGACAAAGGGAAGATGGTTGGGGGGGTACTCGCGTTGGTCGGTGGGCGAAAGTTAGGGCGGTTTGTTTATGTTCCCCACGGACCTCTTCTTGAGAAGGGTTTTGAAAAGCAGGTAGAGGAGGTTTTGAAACACCTGCAAAAGTTGGCGGCAAAAGTGAGAGCTGATTACCTAAGGGTAGAACCTCCTTGGGAGGTGACGGAGGAAGGGAAGGGGCTTTTGAGAAAGTTAGGCTTCCGTCCGACCGCCGCTACCTCTCAGGCGGGAGGGGCGACCCTTCTTTTGGACCTTCGCTTCCCTGAGGAGGACTTATTGATGGGGATGCGAAAAACGACTCGTTATCTTGTCAGGAGGGGGCAGGAGATGGGGATTGAGGTGGTGCGCAGCCGTGATCCAGAAATGATGGAGGAATTCCACCGCTTGATGGTTGCTACCTACAGGCGGCAGGCCTTTACCCCCCATTCGCGAAAGTACCTGCAAACTCAGTTTGAGATTCTTGCTCCCCGCGGAATGGCCGAGCTTTATCTGGCGAAATACCAGAGCGATATCTTGGCAGTAGCAGTTATCATTACCTACGGCGACACCGCAACCTACCTTCATGCCGCTTCTGTAAGAAGTGATATCCCCACCGCTTATGTTCTTCAGTGGGAAGCAATTCGGCAGGCGAAGAAGGAGGATCTTGACTTCTATGACCTTTGGGGAATCGCCCCAACTGACGATCCTCACCACCCCTGGTATGGCTACTCCCTTTTCAAAAAAGGTTTTGGAGGATATCGGGTAGATTATCTTGGCGCTTGGGATTATCCTTTGACCAAACGTTATCTTGCCGTCGCTGGCGTCGAGCGGGTCCGCAAATTTCTCCGCCGGTATTAACCCCCCATCGCTTGACAACTATAGGACCCGAAGCTATACTTACTTTGAACCGTAACAAAATAAGTTAGGGAAAGGGGAGGAACGGGTGAAAATTTCTGCGCGTTGGGTCTTGGTGATTTTTGTTTTAGTAGTCTTATCCTTTGCAGGAATCATCTACCATGCTGAAGTAAATGTGACCAAGTGGGGGTTGACTTATCCCTCAGAGAATTACCTCACCGCGAAAGTTGAGGGAAGAAGCCTTCTTTCTTGGGATGGTGGCGAGAGCTGGTACTGCTATGAAGGTGAGACTCTTGTCGCCAAAGTCGAGCAGAATTCGGAGTGTCCCGCTTTAGCAGATCTTGATGTTCTCACCGCGGAGGCAAAGGCCCGCAACGATGTTCTTTGGAAAGGCAGTTTCTGGCTTCCAACATTGTACAAGGCCCGGAAGCAGATTGAAGACCAGCATCACCTTTCCTATACTGCTTCATGGGGTGAGCAGGGAGGTTGCGAGGGCATTTCCCTTAACGGTGGGGTAACATTTACTGCCATTGATCCCGAAACGGGTGAAGTTTTGGGCAGTTTCTACAAGGTCTGTCCTCAGGCAAAGACATGGCTTCTTTATGATCTGCTTGTTCAGTTAGATATTGATCTTAACGATCCTGCAGACAGGCAGTTTTTGGAGGATTTGGGAATTGATCTTGAGGAGTTTGGGATCAGGATAATTTCGGAGGACACATAGCCCGGCGGGCTAAAACGCGAAGGAGGAGAGTGGAGAATGATTGGAGAGGCGATGAGGATCGGAGCACTGTTTGCAGGTGTTCTATTTGTGTTGAGCGGGATTGGTACTGTTTTGCCCGCTTGGGCTCGCTACGTGCGGGACAAGTTGTCTGGCGATGAGGAGGTGGAGTTCGACCGCCGCTACCATGTTGGGCAGTGGTTAAGGAGCGGTGGTAGGATCACTATTGGCATCCTCTTAATGAGCATCTACTTTTCTTGGTAGATGACGATAGGCTCATCTAGCTCGCTGAATCTTCAGCGGGCTTTTTCTTTTACTGCTTTAAAAAGTTTTACCCACTCCTCAAAGCCTAAGGTTTGGGGTCGTCTTTGAGGATCAATTCCAATTTTTTGAAGCAGTTCTTTTGGAAACCGCTTGTTGAGCATTTTTCGCGGTTGGACGAAGCCGTGGTGGAGGAACCTTTCAAAGCGTCCGGCATCTGGGACGTGAGGTGTGGAATCTAAAGTGATGTGAAGAAGGGCGGAATCAACCTTTGGTTGGGGGAGGAAAGCATTTGGTTTGATAACGCGGATAATCTCTGCTTGTCCAAAATTGGCAACAAAGTTTGAAAGGTAAGTAGCACTTGGTGGTTTTGCTACGATCTTTTCCGCCACCTCTTTTTGAACAACTATTGTGATCGACTTAGGCCTGTTTTTAAGTTTAAGTAATTGGTGAATGAGGGGGGAAGTTATCTGATACGGTATCGATCCAATGACCTTGAAATCTGCCAATTTCCAGTTTCCAATTTCCAGTTTGAGAACATCTTCATTGACAATCTCGACATTTTCCCCGCCAGAGGCGAGGCTCGACTTGGTCGGCAAACCCTTGAGGTTCGTTTGGAGCTCGGGAATCAAATCTTTGTCAATCTCGACAGCGATGACTTTTCTCGCCTTCTCAGCCAGGGGGCGAGTGAGTACCCCTGTCCCTGCTCCCACTTCAACTATGGTGTCCCTTTTATTGATTTGAGCTGCTTTCACAACCTCGTTGATCACGCTTTGATCCACTAAGAAATTTTGTCCTAGCTTCTTTCTATATTCCATTTTTTGTTATCTTTTTCCTGTACCGTTATATTCATACTATATAGTATGATTACAAACACTTTGTTCTACCTTGCCTTTATTCAAGAATATAAATGTCTTTCCAGCCTTGGGGTAGCCAGCCTTTGCTGGCATCTTCCCAGCCAACATCGACCCGCAGCCCCTTAACTGCCTCACCGATATCCTCGGCATGGCATTTGCCGTAGTTGGGGATGTAAAACCAGCTTCCTAAAGAGATCACCTTTGGGTCAACGGCACAAACACCCTTTTTCACTTCTGTTCCAGAGTAGGTCCTTCCCCGACAGCCAAGGCAGTTTCCATCGTAGGAGGTGGTGTAAACGCGAAGTTTACGGGTATAAGGCAAACCGTCAATTATCTTGGGTTTTGCAGAAACTGTTGGGGGAGGCGTCGCTGTACTTGCCGGTGTGGTCAAAACGGGGGGTGTAGAAGCGGTACTGATAAGCAGGGAGAAAAGAAACACAAAAATCCCAAAAACAAAACTTTTCATTACTCCTTTTTGATCATAACACGTTGGCTTGACATTTTTGCCCCGCCGGCTATACTGATCCTGTACCCTATAACAAAAGAGTTAAAGAGGAGGATGGGAGATGGGAGTTGCAGGTACCTTTAAGTGCGAGAACGGTCATGAGTTTTTTGCGCGTTCTGGGAGCTTGTTGCACGCCACGCAGTACCGGTGCGATCGTTGCGATCGGGTCAAGATGGTCGAATTGCCAAGTCTGGTGGAAGTCATGACTGGTGATGTTTCCAGGCCAAAACCTCCTGGTCGCTGTATCTGTGGTGGGACCTTCAAGACGGAACTTTCTCCCAAATGTCCAACTTGTGGATCGAGGGAAACCGAGTGCGTCAAGGTTAAAGCTCTCGAAGATTAGTATTGTGGAAGGAGGAGCTGATGAGGAAGAGTATGAAGGAGAAGGCTAGGATGGCGACGAGCATTATTTACAAAGAGCATGCCACGGCTGACGGATGTTTGTTCGGGATAGAGCCTGAACATCGAGAAGCCATCGAGAAAATCGTTGCAGAAGCTTTGCGTCTCGGTGAAACGATGGCTCAGCAGGAGGAAGACTTCAGTTTCCCTGCGATGGGAGGACTGGACGATTAATGGTTAACTAGGTGGTTTCCTTGTGGAACCACCTTTTTTTATTTTTTGAAATTTGCTATCGTGGTGGTGATGTTGAAGCTTATCGATTTTTGGGCCGAGTGGTGCCCTCCTTGCAAGTTAATGAACCCGATTATTAAAGAGATTGAGAAGGAGTTTAAGGGAAAGGTTGAGGTTGAAAAGATCAATGTTGATGAGAAGCAGAAGGAAGCCGAGAAATATGAGATTTTCTCCATCCCCACTTATGTTTTGGAGAAGGGAGGAAAAGAGGTTGACCGAATAACCGGGGCGCGAAGCAAAGAGGAGTTTAAGGAGTGGCTTAAGAAGCATCTATGATTAGAGTTGCTGTAAACGGTTTTGGTCGAATTGGTCGCTGCTTCTTCAAACTTGCCTTGGAGAAAAAGGAGTTGGCGCTTGTTGCCGTTAATGACCTAACCGATCCGGCAAATCTCGCTTACCTCCTTCGTTACGACACCGTCTATGGCCGTTATGATAAGCCCGTTGAGGTGAGGGGTGACAGCTTGCTCGTTGGTGGGTCCCTCGGCGGTGCTCGGGATAAACAGAAGATCAAAGTTCTTTCCGAGAAAGATC
>Ga0315296_10005272_pt1 | contig 10351 bp, 8 predicted proteins | sample YL17G14_18_MG_FD_203921 | JGI IMG/M metagenome (GOLD analysis project Ga0315296, IMG submission 203921) | Sediment microbial communities from Yellowstone Lake, YNP, Wyoming, USA - YL17G14_18 | ecosystem: Environmental > Aquatic > Freshwater > Lake > Sediment | place: USA: Wyoming | collected... | reverse complement strand
TCACCTTTTCATAAATTATTTTTTCCGTCCTGACGTAAATGCCGTGCTGCTAGAAGCAATTGTCGGCTCTCCTATGCACACAGGGGCTATTGAACTTCTTCCCGAAGAAATGCTGGAGTGGGCGGCACCTCCTGAAGGATATATAGAACTGTGTGAGATTGGGGATCCTAGAGTTTACACAGGCAAAGGGTTGGAACTGAGAACGGCAATATGGGAAGAAGTGAAGAGGTGAGATTCAATAAGAGGGAGTGAGCATTAACGCTCACTCACTCTTAAGGCATAAATATCCTTGGAATTGCAGTAAACTAAATTAGGTAACTGAGAAATTGAGATGTTATATCAAGTTGATATAACTGTTGTTGGCGCTGGGGTGATAGGTTTGGCTATAGCCACACAAGTAACCAACGAGGGCAGAGAGGTTTATGTGTTGGAAAAGAACGAAACATTTGGGCAAGAAGCGAGCAGCCGTAATAGCGAGGTTATCCACGCTGGTATTTATTATCCCGGAGATTCCTTAAAGGCAAAGACGTGCTTGGAAGGCAATGCCCTTCTTTATGACCTGTGCCAAAAGTATGGAATAGGCTACAAAAGGATAGGGAAAATCATAATAGCAACCAATGATGTCGAAGCTGAGGAGCTACAAAAGCTGTATAACAGGGGCAAGGATAACGGCGTAGAGCTAAAAATGCTTTCTCAAAGGGAGATGGAACAATTAGAGCCGAATATAAAAGGAGTTGCTGCTTTCCTTTCTCCGTCTACAGGCATCATTGATTCACAGGCACTGATGAGATACTTCCTTGAGAAAGCCAGGGATAATGGGGCTCAAATAGCTTACAAAACGAAAGTCATCGGCATAGATAAAATACCGGACGGATATAAAGTCAGGGTGGAAGATAGCCAAGGCAAATTCAGCTTTGTAACCAAGGTTTTAATAAATTGCGCTGGCCTTCATAGTGATGAAGTAGCCAGGATAGCTGGAATAGATGTAGACGAAACAGGCTATAAGCTGCACTGGTGCAAAGGAGAGTATTATAGCGTCAGTAGTCGCAAGAGCAAATTGGTGAATAGGCTCATATACCCTGTGCCCAAGGCTGGGGAAGGAGGCACTGGCATTCATGTTACCTTAGATCTTAACGGAAGAATGCGTCTGGGCCCTAACGCTTATTATGTTGATGAAATAGATTACTCAGTTGACAGCTTGCAAAAGAAGGCATTTTATGAGTCGGTTGTAAGATTTTTGCCATCTATAGAATACGATGATTTAGAGCCTGAGATGGCAGGCATCAGGGCAAAACTTCAAGCGGAGGGGGAAGATTTTAGGGACTTCGTCGTAAACCATGAATGTGACAAGGGTTTGCCTGGCTTTATCAACTTGATTGGCATAGATTCCCCTGGTTTGACTAGTGCTCCAGCCATAGCCAAATATGTCAATACTTTGGTGGAGGAAATATTAAAGAACTATTAAAGTGCCCTCAAGGGGATTCGAACCCCTGATCTCCAGCTTGAAAGGCTGGCGTCCTAGGCCACTAGACGATGGGGGCAACGCTATAGCCATTCTAAGGGTAAATAGCTAGAGCTTCAAGGTGCCCCTCCAGGAATACTCACTATGAATGATATAGTCCCTCTCTCATTTAAATCTGGAGACATGAGAAGATTTGTGAAGTAATGATAAGCAAAAGAGTCATAGGTAAAATGTCAGAAATTGGGATTAACCAAGGAAGGTGTAAAGGATGCGATTTATGCCTCAAGTTATGTCCAAAGCAAGTATTCCAAGAAAGTCAAGAGATAGGTACCAAAGGATTTAGACTTAGAGTCCCTGAATTGAGTAGCCAATGCTCTAATTGTGGTTTGTGTAAATATTTTTGTCCTGAGGAAGCAATAATTTTAGAAAGTGAATGCTTGATTGACGAATTTTGGGAGCAACTCTGGCAAGTAAAGAAAGCTTCTCTGCCCAGGGGAGGCTGGAAAAGTGTCAGGGCTCTTCGCCCTGGAAAGCACTTTATAAGTGGTAACACAGCTTGCGCTTGGGCAGCCCTAGATGCTGGCTGCCGATTTTTTGCCGGCTACCCCATTACTCCAGCTACAGAACAATCTTACGAGATGGAAAGATTAATGCCCAATGTTGGTGGTTTTTTTATTCAAATGGAAAGCGAGGATGCTTCAATGGCTGCTCTTTGCGGAGCTTCTTTGGCTGGAGTCAAAGTAATGACAGCTACTTCTGATCCAGGTTTTGAAAGGATGTTAGAAAACTTAGCCTTTGCTCTTATCAATGAACTGCCGATGGTGCTTGTTGTAGTTCAGAGGACTTCTCCCAGTACCGGTCGTCCTACCGGTACTGGCTCTTGGCTGGTAAGAGGAGTAAGGTGGGGGCCTCATGGAGGAACTGATCATATTGTTTTATACCCCTCAACAGTTCAAGAAATATACCACTATACAATAAAAGCTTTCAATTTGGCTGAGAAGTTCCGGGTTCCAGTAATTCTGATGATGGAGGCTTCCAACGCTCATTTAGAAGAAAGCGTGGAGATTTCACAAGAAATAGAAGTATTTGATCGCATTTATACTCCCGGAAGCCCTCCCTTCGGGCCCGCTGAAAAAGGAGTTGTTCCTAGTATGCCGAGATTTGGTGAGGGCGAATTTTTGAAAATTACTGGGCTTAGCCATAATGAAAGGGGAGTTCCTTGTGAGAATATTCCCGAAGTTCATGAAAGAATGGTTGAATATCAAAGAGTAAAAATTATATCCAAAACTGAGGAGCTAACTGATATTGAAGAATATTTGCTTGGTGATGCTGAGATGATGATTGTTACTTATGGTCATACAGCTCGAGCAGTCAAATGGGCCATAAAAGAGGCCAGGAAAAAAGGAATAAAGGTAGGTATGATAAAACTTAGAGTTTTGTACCCTTTCCCGAAAGAAAAGATTGAAAAATGGAGCAAAATTGCTAAGTGTGTTCTAGTTCCTGAGATGAACCAAGGGCAGTTATTTTATGTTGTTCGAGAATCTTCTTCCTCACCAGTAATTTCACTTCCCCAACCCGATGGCGAGAGCATCGACCCGAGAAAAATCCTACGGTTTTTGGAAACAATGAGGGGAAAATACTATCAAAATGCTGCTTCTATCCTTCCTCCTACAGTCTATGACCCACCGGAATGGAAGGAGGAAAAAGAAAAAATCCCTGAGAAGAGCTTCAGTTTGCAAACTCCTTTTTGTCCTGGGTGTGGATTAGGAATTTTGAGGAACTGTCTACTAAAATCTATCCAAGAACTGAATTGGGCTCTTGATAGAGTGGTTGTGGTTTCAGGAATAGGATGCACGGCTAGGCTTCCTAACCATCTTCCTTTCGATTCAGCAAATACCACTCATGGCTATCCTGTCCCCTTTGCTACCGGAGTAAAGTTAGTTCAACCTGATTTACATGTAATAGTTATAAGCGGAGATGGTGACCTGTTCGATATCGGAGCAGGGCAGACGATCCATGGGGCCCGAAGAAATTTTCCCATCTTGGTCATTTGTTTTAATAACTTTGTATTTGGCATGACTGGAGGTCAAGCAGCAGCTACCACACCATTAAGGGCAATAACTTCTACCACTACCACCGGAAACATGATTCCGCCTCTCGATTTAGTAAAGTTGATGCTCGCAGCAAACGCTAAATATGCGGCTCGCTGTCCAATTAGCAAACCTCTCATTTTAAAGGGAATTTTAAAAGAGGCTCTTTGTTTTGACGGGTTTTCATTTGTAGAAGTTGTCTCCCCGTGTGAAACAGAATACGGAAGAAGAAATGAGCTTCTCTCACCATCGCAAACTTGGCAAAGGCTTAATCAAGCTTATGTCACAAAGGAGATGGTTCAAAAAACATCAAAGGCTACCCTTAGGAGAAAATTTAAATCGCTTTTCCCCTTTAGAGAAAAAGTCAGAACAGAAGAGCTTTTGCAAATAATCTATGGCCAGTTTTCAAACTTGAAAGAGTATATGTCTCTTATCCCGGAGGGGGACTGATGAGAAAGGAAATCGTCATTGCCGGTTTCGGTGGCCAAGGAATTCAAAGAATAGGGAAAACTCTGGCAAAAGTATTGGATAGCAGAGGACTCTTAGTCTCTCTTAGATCAAGCTATGGCCCAGAAGTTTACGGCGGAGCTTCCTCCTCTCAAGTTGTGGTTAAAAATTCACTGGAAGATTGGCCAGAGGTATTGATGGTTGATATTTTAGTAGCGATGTCTCAGGAAGGATACAATGCTTGGATTTCTAAAACTTCTTTGGGCTCCAAAGTATTCTTCGATGTTGATATGGTAAAAACTGTACCACTGCCTCACGCCCATCAATACTCAATTCCGGCAACTAAAGTGGCAGATAAACTTGGCCATCGAATCGTAGCCAATATGGTAATGCTTGGGGTCTTGTCAGCAGTAATTGGATTCTCCTCGCTTGAGACTCTTGTTGGAGTGATAAAAAAAGAGGCAGGAAAATTTTCTGAGGTCAATTTGAAAGCAGTGAAGGAAGGCTATAAATTAGGTGGTGTGGATGAAATGCCTATAGCTGATAATGCCCTGCCTTGGCGAGGGTAGCTTTTGCTTTCACTACCCCCTTGGGGATTTCCTCCTGGGCTTTTTTACCAGCAGTACGCTGCGTTTTGCGGTCTTGGTGACGCCCACAAGGCAAGTTTATAGGATAATAGTTAAATGAGAACTGAAATTGCTATAGCTAAATGCCTATGGTGTACTGCGATTAAGCTGTCTTTCTTTTTAGCCTTAAGAGTTTCGCCTCCTTTCTTTTTTAACCTGTGCTAGACTGCACGGGTGAAATAGGTTCACCCTAACCGGCTGGGCCTATTTTTTAGATGCCCATGGCAAGGAGGTATCATTTTTACTATAACAAAAAAGAAAGGTCGAACCTTGCTAGCCACTTCCTCTGAATAGCGTATCGAGTAAGCTGATTGCAATGGGGCGTTGAAACTATCATCTTATAGCTATTGTTACCAGCAACTTTTTACGCCCAACAGGGGCTTATTATCATTATTGCTAACCAATCAAAGAGAACCTTTGTCAATAAAGTTGGAACAAGTTATGTGCCCACTGAGAAGGACTTGAGGATATTACACCAGGAAATAGACCCAGCAGGAATAGCGTTAAGGAAGTAAGAACTTCTTTACTTTTGGCGGAGGGGGTGGGATTCGAACCCACGTTCGCCTGAAAGCGAAAACGGTTTTCAAGACCGCCACCATAGGCCACTCGGTCACCCCTCCAGAATACCAGAGTATAGGCAACAGAGCTGTTAGTGGTCAAACCAGGCTAGGTAAAGAACTTGATATTACGAGTTTTTCTAGTTTGTGCTAATATTCTCTATGCTAATGCCTTTACAGGAACTGCGTATTGTCGACGCTAACCTTAACCGTGCAAGCGAAGGCTTGCGTCTTCTCGAAGATATTGCCCGCTTTATCCTCAATGATTCAATATTAAGCCAGCAATTTAAAAATCTGCGCCATAATTTAGCTGAGGAAACTAAATTATTGGGCATAAAGCTTTTATCCCACAGAGACACAGAACATGATGTCGGTGCAACCCACACCCTCACCCTGCCCTCTCCCTCGAAGGGAGAGGGTTTGGGTGAGGCTCAGCGAGATTTGCCCAGCGTGATTACAGCTAATGCTAAAAGAGCGGAGGAATCTCTACGCACAATAGAGGAGCTGGCTAAATTGCCACAGATGAGCTCAATGCTGAATTCAGCCAAATTTGAGCAACTACGATTTACCCTTTATACCCTGGAGCAACAATTGATTTCCAGAATATTACGCCAGGATAAAATAAAACGACTAACCGGACTTTATGTTATCCTGGATAGACAAACTCTAGCTGGCAGAAATGAATTAGAGATTGCTGAGCAGGTTATTCGAAGCGGTGTTAAAGTTATCCAGCTTCGCGATAAACAAGGTAGCAAAGCAGAACTACTGCCTATAGCTCAAGAAATTAAAACCTTTTGTGGCAAATATGGCACTCTATTTATAATCAATGATTATCTTGATTTAGCCCTGGCTGTTGATGCTGACGGACTTCATATAGGACAGGAAGATTTACCTCTGCCTATCATCAGGCAGGAATTGCCTCTAGACAAAGTAGTTGGATGCACTGTCAGAACGGCATCTCAAGCGGTGAAGGCGCAAAGTGAAGGAGCAGACTATATCGCTGTAGGCTCTATATTCCCCACAACGACAAAGAGGAATGCTACTGTAATCGGAGTAGATAGACTCAGGCAAATCAGGCAAGCAGTATCCTCTCCCTTGGTGGCTATTGGTGGCATCAACGAAAATAACATCAGCCAGGTTATAGCTGCAGGTGCCAACTCTGCAGCTGTAGTCAGCGCTGTCTTGAACGAGGAAGATATTAAAGGAACTGTGCAGCGGCTGATGGCAAAAATGAAAATGAGCTAAAACTTAGCTAGGAGGAGGGATTCAATTAAGAAAGTGGAATATAAGATGTCAAACTCGATAGAAGATTTGGAAGCTATTGCTACGCATATTCGCTCTTACTTCATAGTTGAGGATGAAGCACGGGAGAGAGCCCTGCGCCTTTGTCGTCAGGTAATCCAGCATAGTGCCCGTGCCATACACGCTCTGCATCACCAAGAACAAGACAAGGCTAAGCAGCTTCTCGATTCAGCGCATAAGTTAGTTCAAGATATAAACCATGACCTTAGTGAGCATGGCGAGCTACTTCACTCAGGATTTGTCCATGATGCCCAAAAGGAGTTCTCTGAGGCATGCATCACCCTGGCTTTGATTAATAAAGAAGCTTTCCCTAAACCGGAGAAATTAGGTGTTAGTTATGCTGCTTACCTTAATGGGCTGGGTGAAGCTGTAGGCGAACTAAGGCGCTACATCTTAGATAATTTAAGACAGGGTGATTTTTCCCGTTGTGAGGAGTTGCTTGCTACGATGGATAGTATTTATGGAGTGTTAATGACCATGGATTTTCCTGAAGTTGTTACTCACGGCCTAAGGCGGACTACGGACGCTATACGAGGCATTGTAGAAAGAACTCGAGGCGAGCTGACAATAGCTTTAAGGCAGAGAGAATTGGAAACAAAACTTAATAAGTCTAGCCACCAGGGGGGTTGCTAAACACAACCTTACTGTTGTTAAGGTATGTCCATTCAAATCAGGTATCTTGTGATGTTTTTGATTGCCGTGTTATCATAAACGGAAAAAATAAACAAATTTGGAGGTGAGTTAATGCCAGAGGCTACTAAGTGGGTTGTTAAAGACCCCGAGGAGGAAGATATATATTGGCCCAGTGAGGAGATGAAGAAAAAGGCCTGGGTAACCAATGAATCGATATATGAGGAAGCAGATAAGGACCCAGTGGCGTTCTGGGCGGAACGAGCTCGTGAGGGGCTGGATTGGTACAAGGAATGGGATGAGGCTTATAGATGGGAGCCGCCATATTTCAATTGGTTCATCGGTGGCAAGCTGAATGCTAGTTATAACTGTTTAGATAGGCATGTTAGAACCTGGCGGAGGAATAAGGCAGCGATAATAGGGGTGCGAGAGCCTATTGATGAAGAAGCTAAAGTGCTGACCTATTATGACCTTTACCGTGAGGTTAATAAATTCGCCAATGTTCTGAAAAGTCTGGGCGTTAAGAAAGGAGACCGAGTTAGCATTTATCTACCCATGATTCCAGAGGCCCAGATAGCAATGCTGGCCTGCGCTCGTATCGGAGCACCTCATAGTGTTGTCTTCTCCGCCTTCAGCCCTGATTCACTTAAAGACAGAATAATTGACGCTGAGAGTAAGGCTTTAGTCACCTGCGATGGCTATTATCGCCGCGGCGGCCCAGTGAATTTAAAAGACAATGCAGACGAAGCAGTGAAAGGAACAACCATAGAGGATGTAATAGTATTCAGAAGAACGGGTCAAGAAGTGAATTGGATTGAGGGTAGAGACCATTGGTGGCATGAGCTAATGAAAGATGCCCCCCTTTATTGTGAGCCCGAGGTGATGGATAGTGAAGACCCGTTATACATCCTGTATACCAGCGGCACTACGGGTAAGCCAAAGGGGGTTATACACACTACAGGTGGCTATATGACGCAGGCCTATTGGACTACAAAGTGGGACTTTGATATCCATGATGAAGATGTGTTCTGGTGTACCTCCGATATCGGTTGGGTTACGGGGCATACCTACAACTGCTATGGTCCACTCTCTGTAGGTGCTACCCAGATATTCTATGAAGGAGCGCCAAACTACCCTGAGCCAGATAGAATGTGGCAGATAATAGAAAAGTATGGCGTGACTATCTTCTACACAGCACCAACAGCAATAAGGATGTTTATAAGCTGGGGAGATGAGTGGCCAAAGAAGCATGACCTGAGCAGCCTTCGCTTGTTAGCTACTGTAGGCGAGCCAATCAACAGAGAGGCCTGGATGTGGTATTTCAACACTATCAGTGGTGGGAGATGCCCTATAATTGACACTTGGTGGCAAACTGAGACAGGTGGGACTTTGATTAACGCTCTGCCTGGCATAGGTCCTTTTATCCCCTGTGTAGCTGGCAGGAGTTTTCCCGGAACCAGGCATGAGGTCTTTGATGAGGCTGGTAAGCCTCTGGATCTGGGTGAAGGGGGCTATTTAGTGCAAAGGCCACCATTTGGTCCGGGCATGCTCAGAGGCATATATAAGAATCCCGACATGTATAAGGAGAATTACTGGTCTCAGTATGGCAACGAGGCTTATTACACTAGTGATGGAGCGAGAATGCCGAGGAAGGATAACTTTCGCCTCACCGGCAGGGTGGATGATGTAATGAAAGTTGCCGGTCATAGGCTTTCCACTGCTGAGGTAGAGAATGCTATAGGTGGACATCCATGTGTAGCGGAATCTGCTGTAGTTCCAGCTCCTGATGAAATCAAAGGCCAGGTTCCATGGGCTTTCGTCAGGCTTAAAGAAGGGGAGGGCTCAGATGAACTTGCCAGGGAAATAAGGAATCATGTAGGTAAGGTATTGGGGCCAACATGTCGGCCGGATAGAGTCATATTTACCACGGACTTGCCGAAGACAAGGAGTGGGAAGATTATGCGCCGTATTTTAAGAAGCCTGGCAAAGAATGAGGCTGTGGGGGATTTAACTACTATTGAGAATCCGAGGTGTGTGGAGGAACTTAAGCAGAAGGTTGGTTACAAAGCGCCAGGCTGAAATCGCTTCAATTCCTGGTAGTGTAATGTTCGGTTGACATTTCTTCGGGGCATAGAGATTCTATAGGATACAGACCAGGTTAAGGAGGAAGATATGATTGTCCCGGAGATAAGAGCAATGTTTAGTCTTCCTTCACATGGAAGGGTTACGGACCACGTAAAGATAGAGGTGCTCAGGCTGGTAGGAGAAAAGGTCATCGATTTCCAGGAGGAGCAGTTTGTCGCCTGGTTTGGCAAGCACTGGTCACGCTCAGGCGCTATTCTGTTTGCCGACTTCACCGGGGTGAAGACTGGGAAGACCAAAAGAGGTTCGCCCCTGAACCTGGCTATCAAGGTGATTGGCAGGGAAGCGGGAGCTAAAAGAGCAAGGGGATAACGCCGGGGCTTGTAATGGTGGCTACTGGCCCCGTAGAGCTTGCCCTTTAGGGAGATAAACCGGCGTACTGAGATCGGAGCCAGGTGGATTGATGAAGGTGCAGAGAGAGTCGCCAGGCTTCTGGAGGAGGCGAGACTCAATGGAACGAAGCTCGAATTTTGAGAGCGGACAGGTTGACAAACTCTGAAGAGGCAACTATATTACGAGTTAAGGAGGGTGTCAGGAGAAAATCTCGAGGAAATGTCAGCTCTTTGATATGCTATCCAGATATAAATGCTGGCTGTCCTATGGCAGATATGGTTGCCGCTGAAAGGCTTAGACGAAGGAAAGAGGAAATCCCCACTGCCACGGTGGTCTGCTATATCGATTCCTCGGCTGAAGTTAAGTCGGAATCAGATGTTTGTTGCACCTCTGCTAATGTGGTCAAGGTAATAGAGAGTCTGGATACTCGAGAGATACTCTTCGTTCCTGACCAATACCTGGGTCATTATATCTCCGCCAAGACTGATAAGAAGATGGTTCTCTGGCCCGGATTTTGCCCTACTCACATTAAGATACACCCGCATATAAAAATATTAGTAATTGGAGGTGAAGTTTAATGCCAGATTATAAATTACTCAGGGTTAACCTGTCAGAAGGATCAATAAAGGAAGAAACAATACCGTCTCAATTAATAAATAATTACATTGGTGGAAAGGGTTTAGCCGCTTATTATCTTTATAAAGAAGTAAAAGCTAAAGTTGACCCATTGAGTCCCGATAACAAAGTTATATTCATGGCTGG
>Ga0315296_10005271_pt1 | contig 10351 bp, 6 predicted proteins | sample YL17G14_18_MG_FD_203921 | JGI IMG/M metagenome (GOLD analysis project Ga0315296, IMG submission 203921) | Sediment microbial communities from Yellowstone Lake, YNP, Wyoming, USA - YL17G14_18 | ecosystem: Environmental > Aquatic > Freshwater > Lake > Sediment | place: USA: Wyoming | collected... | reverse complement strand
AATATGTTAACCTGGATATTTGTAAGTTAAGTGCCTTAGACTTCCTCTATTACATTGAAAAAAGACCCGATTATTTTACATCTTCAGATGGCGTAGCCAATTGCCAAAATAGGATCAGAGATACAATTCCGTTACCCAAAAAATATTGGATTAAAAATTATTTTAAAGTTGACCTCAAAGATTATTTTCCTGACCCTACCGGCCATTATATTTTAACTTTTTCTCATCCAGATTATAAAGCTTATTATTGGGAGGGTGGCCAAGAAACTTACAGACCTGCTTACGAAAGAACTTATTTAACTGTCACTAATTTGGCTGTGGCCGAGAAAAAGATTTTACCCCAATATGCAACCTACGGAGCAAAAGAGCCCCTTACTTCAAGTCAATTAACTGAACTTTCCAATCTTTATTGGGTGACCAATCTTCAAAATTTAGAACCAGTGACTGGTGCCACGGTTAATCTTTATCAAAGTAGTAAAGAAGGAGGCTCTGAGTTAATTTTTGCTGGTTCTTATACCACCGATGACCAAGGTATTGCTCGGGCTGAGGTTTTTTATAACCTTAAGGGGGCAGTTATTAGTAAAGGTAAAGATAGCACGATTATTCCCAGCAGTAAGAGTAAGTTAGAATGGGCCGAGAGTGCTTCTGCCGCTCGAAGAATCTATCTTTATACTGATAAGCCTCTTTACCGGCCTGGCCAAGAAGTGTTTATTAAAGGGATTTATAGGATAGGTTACGATGGCAATTACGAAATCTATCGGGATCAAAAAATTAATTTAAAGGTTTACAATTCAAAGAACGATGAAGTTTCGAGCCAAGACTTGGAAATCAGCGATTTCGGCACCTTTAACACCAAGATTATTTTAAATGAAAATACTCCTTTGGGGAATTATCGAATATGCGCTAAAGAGTATAGCTGTACTTATTTTGATGTTCAGGAATATGTCCCAGCTCCTTTTGAAGTAAAATTAGCAACCGAGAAAGAGGAGTATATTTCCAAGGATACAGTCAATTTAGAAGTTCAAGCTCAATACTATTTTGGAGTACCTTTGGAAGGCGGCGAAGCAGAGTATACAATCTCAAGCCAAAATTATTATTTTGACCGATATTCTGACGGCTATTTTAACTTTGAATCCGATTGGTATTATTGGCCCCCCCATCCCTACGGAGAAAAATTTATTTTAAGGGGCAAAGTTTCTTTGAATGAAGAGGGAAAGGCTAAAATTTCTCAGCTACTTGATTTAGAGAAATTATTTAAGGAAAAAGAAGCGAGATCGAGCAAGCTCATTGTTTTTGATGTTACTATTAAAAATACTCAAGGGCAGAGTGTTTCTGCTCAAAAGTCCTTTATTTTGCATGCTGGCGAATTTTATCTTAATCTTAGTTCTGATAAGTCATTTTTGAATAAAAATGAAAAATTTAATCTTAGGGTAAAATCAGTTGATACCCAAGGAAAAGAAATTAAAACAACCAATATTACTCTTAATCTTTATAAGATAGACTGGATTTACAACAAGCGGCAGGAAGCAGGCGGCGGCTATTCTTACAAATGGGAAAAGAAAAGAGAATTAGTAGCAAATTATAAATTTGATACAGACAGCGGCGGCAACTTTACCCAAGAACTCCAAATTTCAAAAGAGGGAGAATACGAAATCGAAGCGACAGCCTTAGACAAAAGAAATAATCTAATATCGAGCACCTATTACCTTTATGTTTATGGCGAAGGAGCAGTGACGGTCCGGCCCACTACTGATACAACCTTGGATATTGAGGCTGAAAAGACCAATTTAAGCGTTGGAGAAGAAGGTAAGATTATAATTAAGTCTCCTTATTCAAAAGCTAAAGCCTTAATTTCTATTGAGAGAGGTAAAATTTTTGAGTATCAAATAAGAGAAATTCAGGGCAATCTCTACAGTTTCAATTTCAACACTAAAGAAGAATATATTCCTAATGTTTATGTTTCTGTTCTTTTAATCTCCTCAAAACCGGAAATTAAATTTGGGAAAGTCGAATTCCAAATCAACACCGAAAGAAAGAAGCTTAATATTGAGGTTAAATCCAATAAAAAATACTACTTGCCAGGCGAGGAGGTAGTTTTAGATGTATTGACCAAAGATTACAGCGGAAAAGAGATGCCAGCTGAGGTTTCAGTGGCAGTGGTTGATCTTAGCGTCTTAGCCTTAAAAGGAAATCCAAAGAAAAATCCCTTGATATTTTTCTATGGTGGTTTTCCTTTAACAGTTTCTACAGCCAGCAACATTAAAGATATTTTGATAGAAATGGAAATTCCAACTAAAGGGGGTGGTGGGATGGCTGAAGCGCCATTAGAGACGAAAAAACGAGGTATTTTCCGAGAAACAGCTTTCTGGCAGGCTCAGGTTCGAACAGATGACCGAGGCCGTGCCCAAGTTAAATTTACTTTGCCTGATAATTTAACAACCTGGCAGGCCGAAACTATAGGCGTAACCAAAGATACCAGATTAGGAGTTAACTATTTAGAACTTCTAACCAGAAAAGAATTGATGGTTATACCTTTGAAGCCTCGCTTTGTCGTGCCGGGGGATATCTTTTACATCGGAGCTCAAATTTTTAACCAGAGTCAAGAGAATCAAAATATAACTGTTAAATTCGATAGTCAAACCTTACCTTTGAAAGACGATAAATCAGAAAGAAAAATTAAACTTAAACCTAACAAAACAGAGACCGTTTACTTTAAGGTGCAAGCTCTTGCTCAATTTAGGGTCGGAGAGCATAGATTTTTAATATCAGCCAAAAGTGAAAAATTAGAAGATACAGTAGAACAGGTAATTAACATTACTCCGAACAATACCTACGAGGTTACAGCTACTTCGAATTATACGATAGAGTCAATTTCTAAAGAATATGTTTTTCTCCCAGAAAATGTAGTTAGGGACAGAGGTGATTTAACCGTAAAAGGTAGCGGAACTTTAGCTGTTTTTCTCTCCGATGCCCTTAATTATTTATTGCAGTTTCCTTACGGTTGCTCAGAACAAGTCGCCAGCAAATTAGATGCTATTGCCATTGTCAAAAGAGGTTTAAATCTGCCTAACCTTGGAGAAAAATTCCAATTAGAAAAAATTAAATATCAAGATAAAGAATATTCTGTCGAAGAGATTGTAGAAATAGGATTGCCCGAACTTTATAATAACCAGCAATGGGACGGAGGATTTTCTTTCTGGAAAGGGGGCAAATCTGACTTCCATTTAACTTTACATGTTGTTGACACTTTAAATAATCTTTCTTTGGCTGGATTTAATATTAATCAAAACAGCCTAAAGAGAGCAGCCGATTATCTCTATCAGAAAATAACCACTGACAAAGACCTATATAGAGATAAAAATACAGTTATTCTTACTGCCTATACTTTATTTAAATTACCCGACTTCAATAAAAATGGAATTTTGAAGCAAAAGATCGACGATATAGTCAGAGATGATTTATTTATTAACGAGCAAATCAGCAATAATTCTTTGGCCTATTTAGCTATTTTGTTAAGCAAGGGATTTGACGTGGGCTCAAAGAAAAAAGTCTTTAATATTTTGGATAACAGAATTGATATTGATGGCCGAGGAGCTTTCTTGGAAAGAGGCGAAAATGCAATTTGGCAATATTATGAAACAACAATTAAAAACACAGCCTTATATTTGAAGGCCCAAACGGCTATAAAATCTGATAATCCAATTTTAGACAAAATTATCAGATGGCTTTTGAATAGCCGCAACAAGGACGGCGCCTGGGGGTCAACTAATAATACCATCACTGTGATTGACGCCCTTACCGATTTCCTGGAATGGAAAAAAGAGACAGAGTCAAGTTTCGCTTTGGAAATACTTATTAACGAAAAAACTGAAGGTAGTTTTGACTTTAATTCTGAGACAATCTTAGATCAATTCAAAAAAGAAGTTCCCATTCAAGACCTTAAATTCAATTCAAATAACATTATTTCCTTCCAAAAAACTAATCAAAATAAACTTCCCAATGCTCTTTATTACGACCTCTCTCTGAAATATTATCTACCGGCTGACCAAATTCCGCCTCGAGATGAGGGCTTTAGCCTCACTAGAGAATTTTACAGAGTAGACGATAAGAAAAATGAAAATCCTCTTCGCAAGGCTAAGGTCGGTGAAATTTTAAGAGGACATTTGCAAATAGTGGTGCCCAAAACCAGACAATTTGTAATGATAGAAGATTATATTCCAGCTGGAATGGAAATTATTAATTTGGATTTGGCCACTGAGCAAAAATCACTATTATTAGAAGAAGAATACGAGAAAGATGAGAAATATTGGCGAGAGCATTTTGACCGATCTCTTTATCCAAGCTTCAAAGAAATGCACGACGATAGAATTTTCCTATATGTTGAAAATTTAAACCCCGGAGTCTACGAATTCGATTATTATGTCAGACCTTTAATCAAGGGTAAATTTACCCATTTGCCAGCTCAAGTTTCAGAAATGTACTTCCCGGAAAATTTCGGCCGTACAGATGGAAGATATTTTGAGATTGATTAGCTAATCTTTTATTTATTTATCAAAATCGTTACTGTTTCCTGAAAACCGTTAGGGCTTTCAGCTTTTATTTTGTATTGCCCAGCTTTTAGGGGAACAAAAATATTATTTTGACCTTCTCTCAAAAATTCTCCATTCACAAACCATTTTACATTTTCTTTAGCCTTGAGAAATATTTGAGTATTTTCTTCCAAAAGAAAGACATCTCCATCGTGAGGAACCAATATTAAACTTCGCTCTTTTAAGGCATTTAAAGTTTTTTCATAATTATCGTCAGCCAGTCCGTATTCAATATTGCCTTCTTTGTAAAACTCCTCAACAAGACCAAAATCAAAGGGAGTTTTTTTGTTATACTCGGAATTTAAAAGAAGATCCATTATCTGAGACCAAATTCTACCTGCTCCCACCTGGCCTGAAATTTCATCCATGGGAGAATTGTCCGAATTTCCAACCCAAACACCCACCAAAAAATCAGGAGTGAAGCCTATTATCCAGCTGTCCCGGAAATCACGAGAAGTTCCGGTTTTTAAACCATAATTTGGCTGGAAAAGATTGAGATCGCTTTTTAATCCAAATTGCTCAATGCCTGTTTTGCGGTCATTTAAAATTTTATTAACCAATTGAATATATCGGGGCTCGGCAATTTCTTTTTCAGCCGAAGAATTGTCATCTCGATAAATTTTAATTTCTTTTAAAACCCCATTATTAGGGAAAATAGTGAAATATTTAGAAAGGTCAAATAAGCTCATTTCCAATGTTCCCAGAGCTATGCCTAATTGATAATTATCTAAACTCTGAATCGGTTTGAATTCTAATTTTTTTTCCAAAAAATTATAAAAATTATCTAATTCAACATATTCTAAAACTTTTACTGCTGGAACATTTAAGCTATTGCTTAAAGCATAGTGTAAATTTACTTCGCCGCGATATTTATAGTCAAAGTTTTTCGGATAAAGAGGAAAACCCAGGGCAGTAATATATTTATATTCTCTATCTTCTACTAAGGTATAAGGTCTCAGCCCCTTTTCAAAAGCTTTGAGATAGATAAATGGCTTAATGGTAGAGCCAATGGGCCGGGGTTCATCTAACATATTGATTTGATTGCCAGATTCTGAAGATTGAGGATCAGGCGAACCGATTAAGGCCAATATTTCATTCTCCGGCAATTTAATTACTATTACTGCTCCATTTTGAACATTTTTTGGTTTGAAATCTTCAATGTTCCTTTTAACAATCTGTCTTATTTTTTCAGTGAGGGCTTTATCTATAGTCAATTGGTGGTTTTTATCTAAATCGTCCAATAAAGACCGAAGTTCAAAATAAGCATTATCAGAACGAGAATATTTTTGAATATTTTTTCTTACTTCGGGAGAATCAAAAACGATTAACTCCTCCTTGCCTAAATTTAATTTTTTGGCCAAAGAAAGAGCGATTTCTTTATTCTGAGATTTGGCCGGATTGGTTTCGGTTGGGCTATGAATAGTAGCCAAAAGCTGCAAAATCTGGTCATCGGTAAGTATGTCTGGCGATAAATTAAAATAGAGCTGGCTGGTCTCGGCTAAGCCCTGGGCCTGGTTGCCAAAATAAACAGAATTGACATACATTTTTAAAATTTCTTCTTTACTTTGGTAGATTTCTAAACTTAAAGCATAAAATGCTTCAATGATTTTATTTTTCAAATTTCTTTTAAACTCCTTTCCTAATAAAATCTTGACTAATTGTTGAGAAATAGTGCTGGAAGCTTCCCGAGTGCCAATACCAAAATATCTTAAAGCAACCTGAGAAATGCTCCAAGGATTAAAGCCAAAATGATAATAAAAATATTTATCTTCTTTTTTAACTAAAAACTCTTTAAATCTCGGCGGAATTTCTTCCAAATATCTAGCAAAGTATCCTTTTTGATTGGGCTTGATAAAAATTTCTTTCCCAAACCTATCGATTATAATTATTGATTTTCTGCTTTCGTAAAGATTGATTAATTGTTTTTGTAAATAAAAACCTAAAATAAAAAAAACAAAAACAAGCAGAAACAAAAATATTCCGATAAATTTAATTTTTTTGTTCAACGGTTTTTGAAGCCTCATTATATTTTATAATAACACAATTCCTCGGCTTGTTTTAAATTAGTTTGTGTTTTAAAATATAAATATATGAAACTTTTTGTAATATTTTTTGCAATTGCTATAATAATTATAGGAGGAGTTTTTGTTTGGCGGAGCTTGAAAATAGATAAAACTGCTAAAATTAAAGAGAATTCAATGTCGGACGATTTAAAAGATAAAAAAATAGCGATGGTTATTGCTTTTCGGGATTTTCAAGACGAGGAATATTTCGTTTCCAGGGAAACGTTGGAAGGGGCTGGGGCGGAAATCGCCGTTGTCAGCAGTTCTTTGGGGAAGGCAATCGGCAAAATGGGCGGCGAAGCAGAGGTAAATATTTTAATAAAAGACCTCAAAGTAGCAGATTACGATGCCGTTTTATTTATTGGAGGGCCTGGCGCAGCAAATTATATTGATGATGAAACCTACCACAAAATCGCCAGAGAAACGGTTGAAAATAATAAAGTTTTAGGAGCAATTTGTATAGCTCCTGCGATTTTAGCAAGGGCAGGAGTCCTTGCCGGCAAGAAAGCAACGGTCTGGAGCTCTGTGATGGATAAATCTGCTGTTAAAATTTTGAAAAATTCAGGAGCAATTTATCAACCAGAGCCCGTGGTAGTAGATAGGAAGATAATTACCGCTGCAGGCCCTTTTGCAGCTAAAGACTTTGCTGAAAAAATAATTGAAATTTTAAAATAACATGGAAGGCAACACTACTTTTAATTTTTTATCAAATCTTCCTTTATTGGTTTTTAGTTTTGCCTTTTTAGTTGTTTTTGTTTTATTTATCCGGGGTGGCATTCTTTTATTGTTGGTCGGAGAGGAGGACGAAGAAAAAACAGAGAAGGGGAGAGCAATTGTATTGAAAGCCCTTTACAGTCTTTTCGCGCTTTTGTTAATAGTTTTTGTTTTCTTTTCAGTTACTTATTTGCTAAAAAAAGGAGAAGTTTTACTCCCGACCGCCGCTCCGGGAGATTTTCCTCCCTCTCCTGATGTCAATTTTCCTCCACCGCCTCAATTTATTAAAGTTGGCGAGTATTCTTTTACCGGCCCTTGGTTATTTGACGAAAATAATGTTATTAATAAGCCCGCTATTTATACAATTTTATGCAAAAAAAATGAGAACTATGACCCTTCATCTTTGGTTAAAGGTGAAGGGTATGATATAATACATATTGGAGATACAGGGAGCAAGGAGCAGCTTTTAAAAAACAAAGAATATAGCTGCTGGGTTAATAACTGTAAGCTCAAGGATATTTATTTGGCAGTTCTATTTACTCCGACCGACAAATATCCTTCTGAACGAAGCCAAAAAATCAGGGAGGAATTAAAGAGTCAAATTAACCCTCCCTGCCCCGTTCCCGAACCTAATAACGAAACTTAAATGCAAGGCTCTATATTAGAAAAAATTACAATAGAAAGAGGTTTAATTTATATCGTGATATTCGCGGTTTTAATTGTTTTTGCCTTTATTTTTTATTTGTTTTTTGGTCAGTTAAGCAAGAACATCCAGCTTCAGACGCCAAACGGAGGCGAAGAATGGGAAATTGGGGAGACCTATCAAATTACTTGGAAAACAAGAGGAATAGAAAGAGTGGGCATTGTTTTGTTCAAAGGAAAAGAACCAAAATGGGTTGGAAAAAATATTGATGCTAAATCGGGCAAGTATGATTGGAAAATTTACCCCGGCCAGGAATACGGCGATGACTATTGGGTTGCTGTTTTTGAATACCCCTGGCAAAAAGGCAATAAAATAGATTTTTCAGACGGGGCTCTTGCAGTTGTTTATCCTGAGCTTGGCAGCTGCGATAGTTTGTCTATTGAGCAGGAATGGCCTTATTTTCCAAGCGACTTGCCTGACATAAGAAGGGTTTTTATTACCGAAAATAGTTTTACTGGAGATTTAGAAGGCCTTGAAGGGGCAGACCAGAAGTGCCAGCAGGAAGCCGAGGAAAAGGGTTTTAAGGGAAAGTGGCAGGCATTTATTGGGGGCGACAGCGAACAAGAATTTGCGATCGCGAGAATGAATCAGACCCCAAGAAAAACAAAAGGTGTTTTCGTGGTAGCTCAACCTGCTGCTGCTTTAATTAGAGGAGCAACCTGTCATCGGCTTTTAGGAAAAAACCTTGATGAGTTTTTAGCAAAGTTTTCCGAGCTTGAGATGCTTAATAAAGAAAAATTAGAAAAGAGTTTTTTTGACAATTTTGCTCATCTCTGGTTGGGAAAAATAGATGAAAAAAGCAAAAAGAATTGTGCAGCAATTGGCGAGGTCCTTTCAAGTTCCTATAGTCTGCTTGTTGAAAAATACAGCTTTACCACCACTTGCCAAAATTGGACTAAAGGAAACAGGGTAGTTGATGGTTATCCTGTGCCAGATGGCCAGCCAAAGCCGTCATTTCCTTCCTGTTATACTCCTGAAGGAAAACTTACTGATGCGGTTGCCTTAGGCGGGCTTTCTTCTGGTTTAGTTGGCAGCGGGAATAATGCTGTCTTTACTCCTTATCAAGGAATGTATTGTAATTCTCACCAAAATCTTCTTTGTATTGAAGAGTAGATAAAGGTATTGACATTTATTTAAATAAGAACTAATATTAAAACATAAATAAATTATCCACAGACAGCAGGTTTACCATCCCAAATTTTGCAAACAAAACTTGGGAGGGCAAGTAAGACCTGCCGAGGATTAGTTTTGTTGTCTGTGGCAAATCCCACAGATTTTTTTATATGCCATTAACTCGTGAACAAAAAGAAAAAATTGTTAAAGAGCTAAAAGAAAACATTGAGAAGCAAAAAGCTATAGTTTTTGTGGCAATTGAAGGTTTGAAAGCCAAGGAAATTTATAATTTGAGAAAGAGGTTAAAGCAAGTAAATTGCTTATTAACCGTTGCTAAAAAGACCTTAATAAATATCGCCTTTAAAGCAAAGAACCTTAAAATTAACACAGAAAAATTAGAAGGCGAGGTTGCTTTAATTTTCGGTTTTAAAGACGAAATTTCGCCAGCCAAAATTTCTTATCAGTTTTCCTTAGAAAATAAAAATTTAAAAATTTTGGGTGGATTTTTTGAAAACAAATTCAAAGAAATTGATGAAATTATCACTTTGGCAATGATACCGTCAAGAAAAGAGCTTTTGGCAAGATTTGTTGGAAGCATATCAGCGCCAATTTCAAATTTTGTTTATACTTTACAAGCTAATATTAAAGGTCTGATTTATATTTTTAAACAAATTAAAACATAAATTTTCAATTATCAATTTTTAATTTTCAAACATATGACCGAAGAAAAAACAAAAGAGAAAAAAGAAGAAAAAATCAAAGTGCCAGATAAATTCAAGGACATCGTGGAGAAGATTGAAGAGATGTCTGTCTTGGATTTGGCAGAGTTAGTGAAGATTTTGGAAAAGAAATTTGGAGTTTCGGCTGCCGCTCCAGTAGCAGTTGCCGTTGCTCCAGCAGCTGGCGGCCCGGGCGCTGATTCGGCTGAAGAAAAGAGTGTTTTTAATGTTCAGTTAACTGCAGTAGGGGAAAAGAAAATTGAAGTAATTAAAGTGGTTCGAGATGTTATAGGCAAGGGATTGAAAGAGGCAAAAGATTTAGTTGACGCCGCGGCAAAAGAGCCTCAGATGATTAAAGAAAATTCAAAGAAGGAAGAGGCAGAGGATTTGAAAAAGAAATTCGAGTTAGCAGGTGCAAAAGTAGAATTGAAGTAAAATATCTTGTTCCTA
>Ga0315296_10005270_pt1 | contig 10351 bp, 7 predicted proteins | sample YL17G14_18_MG_FD_203921 | JGI IMG/M metagenome (GOLD analysis project Ga0315296, IMG submission 203921) | Sediment microbial communities from Yellowstone Lake, YNP, Wyoming, USA - YL17G14_18 | ecosystem: Environmental > Aquatic > Freshwater > Lake > Sediment | place: USA: Wyoming | collected... | reverse complement strand
AACGGCTGTCCTGCGAGGTGAAAGGGCAAATAGACGCCTGGGAGCTGTCTGCGCGAGGCGCGGGTAGCCCGTTTAGCTGAATGCCGTCGTTGAACAAAAGGCGGGTTATGTCCAGCACACCAGCCCTCTTATGGCTTATTGGTGTTTCAGGAGGGAGAGAAGGGCTTGTACGTTGAGTGCAGAAAAATTTTTTTGTGGTGAAAGTTCTACTTTTTTGCGTGTGTTCTGGGCGCTGTTTGTTGTTCTGATTGGTGTTTCTGGGGCTGTTGGGTGGTGTTTTTGCGTGGCGTTCTATGTTGGTATGCGTGGCGTTCAATGTTGCCAAGCGTGACGTTTGCGTATGTTGACGTGGCTCTGCGGGGAAAGAAATTTCAGAAGAAGAAGGAGGTGAGCCCCTTATGTCTTCTTCTACCATTGTTGGAATGCGTTGTGGGGCTGAAGCTGTGCGAGCGTCGTCGTAGGGACTGTCCTAGTGACATCATTATCCAGCGTGGTGGGGGGCTGGGAGAGCTTGGACTGTTGTAGTTGAACATGGAAGCGTAGACTGTTTGTGGCGGTTTTTCTGTTTCAGATGTTATTAACTTCCGCTTAGAATCAGTAATAATACCGAGGCGGGGTTTCTGTTAGAAGTAGTAGTCTGCGCCGCGTGTTTGTTGACTACTACCTCTACGTGGAACTCGAGCCGGCTGTGTGAGTTGATGAGGTTGTCACGCGTTGTAGTTTATTCATCAAGTTTGGAAGGCTCGGTATGATGTGTTGGGCGACGAGGAGATGTTTAGGGCTTGATGTTTTGTTTTTCTTAGTTTTGTGAGGTATTTAGCGCGCGCAAAAGAGAATGTAACATCATTTCATGGGAAATCCTATAAAAAATCCTACAAAAATCCTCCAAATGCCAAAAAAACTCAGTTCCGAAAAGACAATGCTCAAGGATGGGAAATCCTTGAGTCAAGGATTGCATTTTTGTAGTGTAACAGTTCAGGCTGAATTCTCGGTTCTAGGCTGAATTCGAGCTGATCTGTTCAGGTTTTCATGGATTTTTGGCTTGCGCAAAGGCTTGAGCAAGAGTTGTCTTCCGAAGGTTTTTCATGGAAAATCCGTGCACAAGGCTGTCGGAGGAGTGAAACAGTGTGCCCCAGAAATATACGGCTCAGAAGATTCAGAAGACAGGAATCAGCTTCAAAACTGAGCTATCTCCGAAATGGACTGAGTGAAAAACAGGTGTGAGTGGCGCGCGTAAAATGGCACTCCCTACGGTAGATGCGCGCAACAATTTCATCCAAGAAAAATCATCTTCTAGGCGTTCGTTTTCTCTTTGTTTGCCCTTTGCTTGGCTCGGGGTGTCCCTTTCTTCTTTGAAGCATGTAAGCAGTTCCGCCACTTACGACACCAGAGATAACTCCAATTGCTAGAGAGCCGAAGGTATCTCTTACCCATTTGTCGGGCATCTTGGGTATAGCAATTGGGTCAGAAGGGTCGATTCCATTCTTATGAGCCGAAACGACTGAAACCTCTCCGAAATATTCGAAGATTGTTTGACCGTTTGAGTCTGTGTGGAGTGCGATGTTCATTCCGTCTTTTATGACTGATACTTCCGCACCTTCGACTGGTAACTGGCTCGATGAGTTTGTTACAGTGACGGTTATTTTCTCTCCAATGCTCAATGGAGTTTCTGGAGAAACCTTGGCTACCAATTTCGGAAGTTGAACTGTGCTGAGTTTGAAACCACCAAATATCCACCACAAAGGCACCCCGTAGACTTGAGTGGCTACGATAGATATTGTAAAGGATACTAGGAGAGCGACTGAAAGAATGGTGAGTGGACGTTTCTTCTCCATATCAACTAATATTTAATGTTCTGCTGATAAGCCTGTTCATTTTTCTTTATGCAACTCTAATGAGTTAATTTTTGGTTCTACTATAACTTTTCCGCATTTCTCCACTTTGGAAAACTTTTTGCGTCTTCTTTATCTTCTTTAGAATGGTTATTTTGAGATATAAGAGATTGGAATCACAGAGTTCTCTGCCATGAATTTGCTAGTTTTCGATAAGTGTCTGAATTAGTTAGAATATTAGGTCAATGATAAACCAATGTTTATTAATAGCTCAATTCCCCATGTCTCTGACTTGCTTCAGCGCGCGCTACGTCTGTTTGCTAACCGCTTGAGAAACACAAACAATGTAATGAAAGATTATAAATGCAATCGTCACAAAGTAGAACTTGATTCTCTTTGGTAAATCATACTAAGACAAAGCGGTGGGTTACACAACACAAGATTTTAATTTTTCGGGTTCTCATCATTGTTGTTTTTTTCCTACTTGCTTTGATCAAGGGGATTCCACTTGAAGGGATTCAACCAACCCAGTTGAAAATCGATGCATATCCTCCTGGTTACCCTGTTGAAGGGCAAACATGGACTATAGAGGTGTGGGCAAGTCAGGAAAATCGGCTTACCTGGAAACCTGTACCAAATGCTACAGTAGCCATGCATACTTCTCTTCAAGGAGAATTTATGAAAACCACCGATGATGACGGTAAAGCCGCATTCACGTATACCTCAACGTTAGGGTCAGTGGATTTTGAAGCTAACTTCGACAACCTGAGTACTGCATGGACACCTCAAGAGAAGTTCGTTAGTAATGATATCGCTTTCTTAGTTGTTGGCATTTTTGGAATAGGCAGTACATCGCTTTTTTGGCAGACGGCTGCAATTCACTTCAAGCATGAAAAACATGATCGTATCGGGCAAACACTTAGTGGGATTCTAGTAATCTTGACGACGGTTGGATTCTTTTTGTGCTTCTTCTGGCTTCATACTTGGAGACTGGGGACAGAATGGGGTTTTGGGAATCAAATAATGTCTTTGAATGGGTTTTCAATTACATTCGATCGACATCTATTCGGTATAATGATTGGAGCGGTTATTACAGCTTCTTTAATTTGGACAAAGGAAATCATTAGCAGATGGAAAAGTCGGAAAAAGATCCCAGACTATATAAAATAGTTCTCCTAATCGAAGAAATCTCATCCAACCAACGGTGCGAGGATGAACAGGGCAGTCCTTCTTCGAGCGAAGACAATGTCAAACGCAAGATTGCGGCAAAATAGCAACGATAAAAGAATGAAGGGAGATTTATTAGTCGGATTTCAGTTTAGCTCTTGGAGACCCAATTGAGCAATACTCCAGAATACATCGAGAGACTTGTTGTGTTCTTAAGTCAGGAAACTTCTTGGAATCAGTCAATCGTGGGTACGATTACTAGTTTTCTCAGCAAACCGGGTCATACCATAAACGATGTCGATTCTTTGATGATGGTAGTGACAAAAGAAGTAGAATCGAAGTTGAGAGAAACTCTAGCTAAGCATCTTGGGAGACCGCTGCCCGACGATAAATCGTACGGGACAAGGTTACTCGATTACACCGTAGATTGCCATTTGATTCAGAGCAAGGAAGAGCCAATCTATGCACTCCTTTATTTGATATTAAAGGAACCAAGAAATACTTCAGACCACACATTTACGAACTACCCATACAAGACAATCGTGATGGTTATTTCAGAAGCTAATGAAGCGTTGGAAAGGATCGACACTCTAATTCAGCCTAAGTACTCATCTTTCCTTCGTGCGAACTACGATTTGCCAAACAAAAGAATAAACATAGAAGCCCAGATATTCAGACCTGATAGGGCTCTTCTACCTGACGATCAAAAGGCAGAAGTAACCCTGAATTTTCCAAACAATCGAGTAAAAACCGTTCCATTAAGCCCAGATTCATTGGATACTTGGAAAGGAGAATACGACGTACGGGGCGAGACATGTGGAACGGTTTCATTGTTTGTGAGAGGCTTCGACAATGGGAATGCCTTCTTAGCTTCGAGCGGGTCCAGTATTCCGGTTTATTATCCAGTAGGCTATCCATGTCCGAATTGTCGCAGCCCAGTTGTAGCTTCATTTGTGTCCATTTGTCCAAAATGTGGAAAACAACTGGAGATAACCTGATCAGAAATGCAATAGTAGTTTCACTTGACTCGCTCCGCTTTGATGATGTTTGGTAGCGAGCGCGAAGAACGGGAAGTCAACCTATTTGCTAGGGAGATAATAGGAAGGAAGTGGCATAGAATTTCTACCCAACCAAACAATCAGCCTTTCTACTTGTTCATTGGTTGAGTCAAAAGCCCAGTAATTCCATCAATTTTCTATATCTTTCAATAGGTATGATGCTCTTAACTGCGTCAATAATTGACAAAAGATCATCTCTGGCTTTGAATGAACGATATATCTGGTCGTTGCTCTCGATACCGTCAAAGATCTCTTGTAGCTCATTATTGGTAAGTGTTGGTAACACATTCCTTATTATATGAGCCATTGTTCCTGCATATTCGAAGTTTCCGCTTGTTACAAATTCCATTATGAAATATCGCTTTATCAGAAGTCTGTTCCCCAACCATTTCTTAATCTCCTTTAGCTCAGTAATATCGGCAGCTATAGGCATCAGAAGTTCTTTTGGCTCTGGGTCTGAGAATCTCGTCTCAACAAGTCTTGTCAGGAGAGTCTTCCCTTTTCTTACTTTGTCCCCAGAAAACAGATAAGCTCTCAGCCTGTCAAACAGTTGCATTTGTGACTGCACTTCTTCAAAGGACATGAAAGACAGTTCTTCAAGAGTATTGACGATTCTATCCTCAGTTGCTGGTATTTTGGCAGTCACGTCTGACTTCGATTTTGTACTCATTTTGACTGGCAACCTAACAAAAATGAAGTCGCCTGAGACGCTGTACTCAAAAGTTGGATCCTGTTGCACGCCTCTCCCTAAAGACCATTCGTGGAGTTTTCTCGCGACATAGTTGTTGGCATCTGGAACAGTGATTATGCTATCGCCATCACTGTCTGCAGAACCTCTCAAGCCTTCCAGCAAATAATACGAGAAAGCCCCGTGATTCTTCTCTGGATAATCATAAGATAGTTGCCCTATCCTGCAAGAACTTAGGACTGCAAATCCTTCTGCTTTCGAAAACATTTCCTCATGAAACGACCTGGTCATAGGCACGGATTGCGACCTGCCGATTGCAGAACCTGAATGGCAGGCATCAATTATTATGAACTTCTTGCGGGCAAGCGATTTGCTGAGTGTTTCTTTTACCCATCTGAGAGGTATTGCGGTCTCCGACAAGACATTACGACGAGAATCAGCTGGGAGTAGGTAGTTTACACCTTCTTGTTCAAAACCATGTCCAGCGAAATAAAGAAATACGCTATCACTGCTTTCCGAGTTATTTGCGAGAAGACTTATCCAAGACATAATATTGCTTCTAGTCGGAAGCCTTTTTATATCGTCTATCTCAGAGTGCAGGAGTTGTGTGCTGAATTCCCCTCTCAGTTCGTCTGATAGAATCTCATCGAGTTCGACCACATCATTTACACAATACTGAAGATTGCCAGTGGTGTCGTCCAGATAATAATGATTTATCCCAACAAGCAAAGCTCTTCTGTGTCCCGTAGTAGAATCTGGCAATTCCATCTACCGAATACAGAATATCTCAATGTGACTTATGGGGTTTTGTTTCCTCATCACCATTAGTTGTGTGTGTGGGATAGAAATTCTATTTCCTTCCTTCAAATCAAGCGCACGAAGTTTTATAACACATTTTTGATTATGTTATCGTTGCTCTCAAGCACTTGATAGCGGTGCATTCATTTGCTCACACAAGAAAGTTCTGAGAAGATAGATCACCTTTTTGAAATTGGTTTAGTATTAATAACCGTCATATCTGCTTTAATATTGCAGTACTTGTCGTCGAAGTATCCTTTTGACACAACCTAACTAACGCACAAAAATTGGCAGACTTAAACTTTGTATTCAAAGAGCTAACGATACCAATAACAATTCTGATTTTGCTCTGGCTATTGAAGGAGTTGATTTTTGGCAGACATGTTTTCTGGTTAAGCCTGAAGAGATTTGTGAAAGAATTCTGCTGGACATTTCTCAGTATTTTCCTAGTTCTAGAAATTTTGTCGTTCGCTTTTCTCGGATTTGCAACGAAGCCTAATCAACTGTCTACTACCGTAATGATAATGGTGTTCTTGGCTTTTCTATGTACTTTTCCAATAACATGGAAATACAGAGGACACAGCTTGGAAAAGGAAAAATCCAATAGAGGCGAGTTTCCTGTGCGAGCTTTCGTCGCCTTGGTAGAACATCTAATCATCTTCGTCATTTCATATGTGTTAATCCTCGCAGTTATTCTGACAAGCGCTCTTCCTATTGCCTGATTGTGAAACGAATTCGCATTTTGCAGATGATCTTCCCCATTCTTCGATCCTTTCTGTTTGTCTGTACATAGAATCGAATTTCTTTCCTTTCAAAATGCACATTTCTGAAAGCGCTTCCCTTCTATCACTTGTACGGCAAGCGCTACAGACCACAGCTATCTAGGTAGCAGGAGCCACAAGAAAGCTAACACGAAAAAGGGAATGAGAAATGCAGCAATGAAGCATGCGTAGAAGAATTTTCGCTTCATTAGTTGCTCTTTTGAAATCAAGATAAAGTGCCAGTATAGGTAAGAAGGAACTATCACATATGTAAAAATAAGTGAGGTGGCTACAGTCATCTTCCCGAATAAGGTGAAAAGATAAATTAGGGCAGAAAACATTAGCGACAGAGTTATCGCAGGCAAATCCCATTTGGTTTGGTAACCATTCTGCTCATACAGACGTACGACAAAGGGCAACTGAACTTTTTGGCTTCCAACAATACTGAAAATCCCAAAAATGCTTGTACTGATTATCAGGTTAATCAGGAAAAATTCTGGAAATGATAGTGAGGAACGATAGGGCAAAAATTGTTGTATGGCAATGAAAAAAGCTGGAACAAAAACGAAGAGAGATATGTAAATTCGCAGTCTTTCCGCAAGTTGCTTTTTAGGATCCAGTATCAGAGTAGCTCCTAAAAGATAATAACATGCAATTATTGGAACTAGAAACTGTAAAGTAGCAGTCAACAAAGCGTTAAAACCACGCTGAACAAGGAAACTTATCTCTTTTGCTTTTAGATCCCCAATAGGGATTAACCCTTTTTCTACCTGCCATAAATCCTTTAAAGAATAAGCATTGGGTCCGTCAAAAGCAGCTTGATTGCCATCCGTTGACAACGAAACACTGTCTTGAACAAGTGGCATATTATAGACTATAAAACGCAGATTGTAGGAATCAAAAGGAAAAGTTTCACCTGTTCCTTCCAAAAGCCACACGGTGGAATTTGATTCACCTTGATAATGCCACCCACTAGCTCCTGTTCCAGTTCTTTGACAACCGATCATTATGGATCCACCGCCAGTAATCCAAACCTGCACTTCTGTTAGGTTTTCAGGAAAATTGTCAATGAACACATGTATGTCTACGGTCGCAAGTTTTTGACGCTGATTTATGTCTTGAACATGGATAACAAGCCTAATGCTAGTAAATTCGTTATATACTGTGTTCTTAGATTCAGCAGAAGTCTGAGATATTGAAGACGACAGCAAAATGAAAATAAAAAGTGCAAACAAGATCATTCTTGGACAGTAGTCTTTTCTCGTTGTGATTCATCTCCAAGAGATTTCTTAGGTGCTTCTATAAGTAAATATTGGGTCTTAGGTTGTTCTGTGTATCGTTGGGCCAAGAAGAACTTAGAATTCATTAGCTTATCAAAATCGTTTGTTGGTATAGAATTCTTCCAGTTCGTATCTTGTAGCCACTCTATGCGCGCGCATTGATTTCGCGCACGCTTGCAGATCCATTTGGGTATTTTGCTCTCGCAACAAGAATGAAGTGAGCGTTTGCGTAGAACGCGTTCATGTCGACTGGTTTTGTGATTTAGCTACCAACGATGCTCCGAGCTTTTCTGCTTGTATATTTCATCGATTTCATATCTGCTGGCAGTCCTGTTAGTGCCGTGCGCCCTTATGTAGGGTCCCTTGTCTCTCACAAAATATGGTTTATTTTCGCCTTCTTTGACTTCGACAATCACTATGTCTTTGTCTTGAACTTGTCTCTTGCTTACCTCGTATTTCAGTTCTGGGTCACAATGGCTTCTGAGAATGTTCGTAATGGTATCTTCGCAACCCTGTTCATAGAAGCCAACAATCTTCGAATTATCATCAACACCTATTAGAATCAGCCCTCCTTGTGTGTTCGCGAACGCGACAGCAGTCTGGGCAAGATCCTCAGGTTTGCCGATTTTCTCCTTGAACTCCACGGTTTCAGTCTCTCCGTGGCTGATCAATTCGTCAAGCTCGTATTCCGGAAGGTCGATTATCACGCCTTTTGGCAATGCCGGCCAGCTAGAGTAATACCGTCTGTTGTCAAGAATCTCATTGTCGATTTTTGATACCAATGTGATATATAATGAGTCGGGGTTAAACCCTATAGAAGCTGACCCTGTGTTATCCTTGAATTCGACATCTGCATGTTTTGCCTCTCCTCCCCGGCTACAGTAGAACTTGGCTACTATGTTTTTGGCGTCGACATCTCTGGGCTGGATTCTTACCCTGATTTCTTTTGATCCTACATTCACTTCCTCGATTTTTGCTCCGTATCTGGGTAGGCATAGCAGAATACCATACGAATCTGAGTATCGCTGAAGGTCGATACCCAGCAGTTCATTTACAGCATCACGAAAATCAGGGAAAAACGGCAGATCTTTGCACACGATCGGTTCAGAAGGAAAATTCCTCGAAGGACTTCTGAACTGATATTTCTCGAAAAACCATCCAACACTGAGATACTCTTCTCCGCTGTCGTATTTGTAGCCGTTCTGGAGAGATTCCACTTCAACGTTAGCTTCATAACTCCCAAACCTGGTAATCGCACTTCCTCTCTCAGGCAGCTTTCGGATTGCTTCAACCAAGTCGTCTAGAGAAATGATTTCTTCAAAGAAAATTAGATTACCATAATTGAGCTTCTTTGTGGAGACGCCGGATTCAGATTTGTGTAGTGGGAGAATTCTTGTGACAACATTTTCCCAGATGTCGCCTTTTCTAATCATAGCGCCCTTCACCAGAACTGGACCATAACTGCTTCTTCTTGACTCGATTTTGGCAGTTACTTCTTCTACTTTCATGAGTTTTACTTCTCCCTGAAATGTATTAAGTTTAATGGATGATCTAACTAAACCAAGACTTGCGCTAAGGATTGAGCCAAACTCATTGGGGACCAGTCACTAAGAGAGAACACCGAAGTGTTCTGATTTCCTTCAGCATCCAGAAGCGCGCAAAGCGAAAGTCTCTCCTGCTACCGCGCTGACCCGATTTTTTTCACGAAATTTTTTGCAGCCTCTAGAGACCTAGAGAATGTATGCCGAAACATCACATCCTGCAAAAGTGTTTTGCGCGCAATAAAGATAAATTAAAAGATAACTATTCAGGAAATATTGGATTACCTATGTCTACAGATCCCAAAGATCGCGAGCAGGCACTCAAGCGTCTTTCGCATATCCGAATAAGACTAATCGACACAATTTTGTTATCAGCAGTTGATCGTGAAGCTCAAATTGACTCGAAGCTCGCACAGAACTCTGGGGAGCAACGTGCGCTGAAAAATTTTATACGAGGCCTTTCTATTATCTACTATTTCTCCTTCCTACAGTCTAACATAGTTGAGACTCAATGGGAACAAATTAAGTCTCCCAAAGGAACGCAAAGACCAGCCTTCAAAAAAGTTGATTGGGATAAATTTGATTTATTGAAGTATGCCAGAGATTGTTTCGCTCATAATTGGGATGGCCGAATTTTCCCTGCAAGTCAAGACAATACGAAGTATTTCCTTTCTGTTCTGCTACGGTCAGATCCAACGTTTTTATCCCTCGATAACGACAAGGTAATCCTCAGCGATGAGGCAACATTTGAGTGTCTGCAAGTAGTCAAATCTATCATGGAAGAAGGCGATATAGCCGTTTAACCTATTAGATAGCGCGCATCTCTTCCGTTAAGAGGGATTAACGGAAACAAGTTCTTGATGCATTCTAACCTTGGATAATCGAAGCTATCTCCATTAGCCATGTTTGCATTTTTGATTTCATGAAGTAGTAAGTTCATCTGGCTTACAGCATAGATTTCAGGATTCCTCTCTTGCGCGCGCGCAGCGAAGTAGGAACTACTACTGTGACGCTGCCACGATTTTTTTCACACTCGCAATTTTAGAGGCAGACCCTTTTGAACATCATGGAGAACATCAAATCCTCTAAAAGTGAGATGCGCGCGCTTATTCTACTATAGGCAGTTCTAGGCAACTGGGATGGTCCGCATCATGATAGAGGGTTACATGTGCTACTCGTGCATCGTGGCCTGACTCTTCCGCAATCACGCCGCCACTGTTGTAGTT
>Ga0315296_10005269_pt1 | contig 10354 bp, 7 predicted proteins | sample YL17G14_18_MG_FD_203921 | JGI IMG/M metagenome (GOLD analysis project Ga0315296, IMG submission 203921) | Sediment microbial communities from Yellowstone Lake, YNP, Wyoming, USA - YL17G14_18 | ecosystem: Environmental > Aquatic > Freshwater > Lake > Sediment | place: USA: Wyoming | collected... | reverse complement strand
TGGTCTAGTTCTGATAATAAATTCACGTCTGGTCAAATATAGAGAATAGGTAAGACCTAAAAGGGCACAGAACTGGATGATTGTTATTACAATTTCATAGCCAGTCATTTTAAACTTCTCCTAATAATAAAGCATTCTAGCGTGTTACTATTTCATTATACATAATACATAACTAAAACATAAAGTAAAGGAGAGTCTAAGAGGGGCGGAAGCCCCTCTTTTAATTTCTTCCCCCTTCCCCTCCCAGGGGAAGGGGGATTAAGGGGGATAGGTTACCAGACATTCCCAAAGCAATTGTAAAAAATAAAGCTATCGTCTATAGTTATATGGCTATGGCAGACACCATAACCTTCCTCGGAACGGCTGGTGCCCGGTTTGTGGTGATTAGCCAGCTTCTGGCTTCAGGTGGCCTATGGCTGAACCTCGGGGGCACGGAAATACTTCTTGACCCCGGTCCGGGGTGCATCGTCCAGACCACCAAGAGAAAGCTTAGAGCTGATAAGCTCAGCGCTATCATCCTATCACATCGCCATCTTGACCATGCCGCCGATACCAATATTATGATTGAGGCAATGACCGAGGGTGGATTCAAGCCGCGTGGTCGGCTCTTTGCCCCGGCTGATGCCCTGGAGACCGAGCCGGTCATCTTCTCCTACCTGAGAGACTTCCTTGACGGCATTGAGGTTCTGGAGGAAGGTAAGTCTTACTCAGTAGGCAATATCTCATTTGATACCCCAATTCGCCACATCCACCCGGTAGAGACCTACGGCCTGCGGTTTAGAACTGGCGAGCATACCTTCTCCTATATCGCTGATAGCCGCTATTTTGATGGTCTGTGCCAAAACTATGGCGGCGAGCTATTGATTATCAATGTCGTCTTCCTGGAACCTCGCCCCATTGACCACCTATCGCTGCCTGACGCCGAGCATATCATTAGGGAATTAAAGCCCAAGGTAGCCATTTTAACCCATTTTGGCATGAGCATGTGGCGGGCAAAGCCGTGGGAGATAGCCGAGAGGCTGTCTGAAGAGACCGGCGTCAAGGTAATTGCCGCCCGCGATGGCATGAAATTTGACCTATCACAACTGGAGAACACAAATTGACCTACCCCGATAATATACTTCACCAGGTGACCAAACCGGCTCGCTATACTGGCGGCGAGTGGAATAGCATCATAAAGGACTGGGACAAGACCAATATCAAGTTTGCCCTCTGCTACCCCGATTTATATGAAATCGGCATGTCCAATATGGCTCTGCCCATCCTCTACGACATACTCAATCGCCAGCCGGATGTTCTCGCCGAAAGGGTCTATGCCCCGTGGACCGATATGGAAGCCGCCATGCGGGCGGCAGGCATCCCCCTGCTCAGCCTGGAATCCAAACACCGGCTAAAGGATTTTGACATTATTGGTTTCTCCCTGGACTATGAGCTTACCTACACCAACGTCTTGAACATCCTTGACCTGGCGCAAATACCGGTCCTGGCGGCAGAAAGAGACGATTCCCACCCTTTAGTAATCGCCGGTGGTAGCTGCTGTCTCAACCCCGAGCCCATGTCCGACTTTATTGACTTCTTTGCCCTCGGCGAAGGTGAAGAGATAGTGCTTGAACTAGTGGATTGCTTCCGAGCTTGCAAGGGAGCTACAAAAAAGGAGCTACTGCGCCGGGTGGCAACCATCCCCGGCGTCTATGTGCCCAGCCTTTATCAAGTGGAATACCAGGCTGACGGCTTGGTTAAAAGCATTACACCTACCGCGGCTGAGGCTAAACCCGCTATCCAGCGGCGGGTGGTGACCAAGCTCCCCCCGCCCGTCACCAGACCGGTAGTCCCCTATATTGAGGTCGTCCACGACCGAGGGGCAGTGGAGATTCAGCGGGGCTGCACTCGGGGCTGCCGCTTTTGCCAGGCGGGGATTGTATACCGTCCGGTGCGCCCGCGCCCGCAACAAGAGGTAATACAGGCAGTGGGGGAGATTATTGCCAACTGCGGCTATGATGAAGTTTCCCTGGTCTCACTAAGCACCAGCGACTACCCCGGCATTGAGGAGCTAGTCTCCAGCCTCACCCATAATTATAATAACCTGGCGCTGTCACTCCCCAGCCTCCGCATTGATAACTTTTCCGTAAGACTGATGGACTCTCTCCCCACCCACAGGAAAACCGGTCTTACCTTCGCCCCGGAGGCAGGAAGTGAAAGACTGCGCCGAATCATCAATAAGGGCGCCTCTGAGGATGAAATCGTGGAAACCGCGGCCGCTGCCTTCGCCCGAGGCTGGAGAAGCCTTAAGCTTTATTTTATGCTCGGCTTACCCACCGAAACCACTGAAGACATTGAGGAAATTATCCAGCTGGTAGCTAAAATCCGCTCCGCGGGCAGGAGAGATAAGGGGGGAATGCCACGGGTAAGGATCAGCCTATCAACCTTTATCCCCAAGCCACATACCCCATTTCAATGGGTAGCCCAGGAAAGCGAAACCGAGCTAAACGCCAAGCACGAAGTGCTTAAGCTGGGGTTACGCCGGAAGGGAAGCCAGCCATCCTGGCCAGACCCTAAAATAAGCCTGCTTGAGGCAGCACTGTCGCGGGGAGATAGAAGGTTGGGTAAGGTCATCTACCACGCCTGGAAGCTGGGCTCGACCTTTGATGCCTGGAATGAACGCTTCAACTATCAGAACTGGCTCCGCGCCTTTGCCGAGAGCGGACTTGAACCTGACTTCTACGCCCGGCGGGAGCGTTCTTTGAACGAACTCCTACCCTGGGCTCATATTGACGTGGGGGTAACCTCAGACTTCCTGAAGCGAGAATACCAGCGTGCCCTAAACGGCAATGAAACCCCGGACTGCCGTTATAAACCGTGTAATGCCTGCGGACTGGAACGCTGGCAGGCGGATTGCCAGCAAAAGCTAGGCGCTTGAACCACCATCAACAATAATAGTATGTCCCGTGATATAGCTGGCGGCATCGGAAGCCAGAAAGAGAACTGAGCCCACGATATCACCGGGCTCAGCCAGCCGACCCAGCGGTATCCCCGACTCAATCTCCTTTAAGTCCTCAGGGTTACTCCACAACGGCTGGCTGAACTTGGTCTTGACCATAGACGGAGCAACGGCATTAACCCGGATGTTGTATTGGGCTAACTCCACAGCCAGGACTCTGGTGAGCATAACTACCCCCGCCTTGGCGATACAATAAGCGCCCATCTCGGGAGCGGTATACATCGCCGCCGTGGAGGCAATATTGATGATATTGCCCCGTTTTTGTTCCACCATCCTCCGGCCCACCGCCTGAGAGCAAAGGTAACACCCCTTAAGGTTGGTATCAATAATCCGGTCCCAGCCATCTTCCCTAAGCTCAAGCAGCGGTGCCATGATATTCATCCCCGCATTGTTTACCAGAATATCAATGGCGCCAAACTCGTCCCCCACCCTCCGCACCAGCGCATCAACATCCGCCTTTTTAGTAATGTCAGCCGGGACCGCCAGAGAGCGCCGACCCAGCCGCTGAACCTCTTCCGCTACAACTTTAAGCTCGCCATCCTCAATCACCCGGTCGCAGATAGCGACATCAGCCCCAGCCTCAGCCAGAGCCAGGGCAATAGCCTTACCTATTCCCCGCCTCCCCCCGGTAACAATAGCTACCTTCCCCGGCAGAGGGAAAGAGGTTACGCCCACTATCTAGCCTCCTTATCAAAACAAGCCACCGCCACCACCATATCACCGGGGTCAAGCCTCATCAGCCTCACCCCCTGGGTGCTCCGGCCCAGAATGGTGATGCCCTGTCTGGGGTCTTTCTCCTTGACCGGGGTCTGGAGGACAATGCCCGCCGCCGATATAATCATTGCCTGCTGAGATAGGGAGACAACTCGGGCAGCAGCAACTTTATCCGTTCTCTCAGCAAGCTTAAACGTCCTGACCCCACCACCAGCCCGATGTTGCTTGGGATACTCAGCCACCGGGGTGAGCTTACCGAAGCCGCCGGTGGTAACAGCTAAAACATAGGCTTTGGGAGAGGCAATATCCATACTAACAACCTGGTCACCAAGGCTTAGACGGATAGCGCGCACCCCGCCACTGGTTCTGGAGACCGCCCTTAACCCAGATACAACAAACCTGATTGCCTGCCCCTGCTCGGTGACTAAAAGGACATCGTCCTGGTCAGTAGCCAAACCGGCTGCCACCAGCTCATCTCCCGGCGCCAAATCCATGGCAATAAGCCCGCTACTCCGCACTGAAGCAAAATTTTTCACCGCGGTCTTCTTTATCTCCCCGTGGCTGGTAGCCATCAATAAATAGGCGTCCGGCGTGAAATCAGCCAGCGCTACCATAGCGGTAACCTTCTCATCATTAGCAATAGAGAAAAGGTTAATCACCGCTGTCCCTTTCGCCACCCGGGAGCTATCGGCGGGAATTTCATAGCACTTAAGATGGAAAACCCGGCCCCGATTAGTGAAGAACAGGAGGTTATCATGGGTATCGGCTACCGCCAGAAGTCTTACCGCATCCGCCTCCCTGGTTACCATGCCAATGATACCCTTGCCCCCGCGATGCTGCGGTCTATAGGTGCGAGAGACTACCCGTTTGACAAACCCCCGGTTACTCAGTGTCACCACCACACTTTGATGAGGAATAAGGTCTTCCTCACGAAATTCCGTTATCTCCTCTTCACTTATCTGGGTGCGCCGTGGGTCGCCATACTGGGACTTTAACTCGCTAACCTCCTCCTTTATCAGGAGAAGTATTCGCCTCGGGTTAGCCAGAAGGTCTTCCAGATAGGCAATGGTCTTTACTAACTCGGCGTATTCATCAAGTATCTTTTGCCGCTCCAGGTTAGCCAGCCGGCGTAGCTGCATATCAAGAATAGCCTGCGTCTGAGCCTGGGATAAACCGAAGCCGCTCATAAGCTGCTGGCGGGCAACTTCCGCCGTTTCCGATTTTCTGATGGTAGCAATCACCTTATCTATATTGTCCAGGGCGATTTTAAGCCCCTCCAGAATATGAGCCCTCGCCTTAGCCACTTTCAGCTCAAACCGAGAGCGCCGGGTGATAACCTCGTGGCGGAAATCAATAAAATACTGAAGCGCTTCCTTGAGACTAATTACCCGGGGCTGACCATCAACCAGAGCCAGCATATTAATGTAGAAGGCTGACTGCATTGCGGTATACCGATAAAGGTTATTGAGCACCTGCCTCGGCTCAGCCTCCCTCTTCAGCTCAATGACAACACGCATACCCTGACGGTCTGACTCATCACGCAGCCCACTGATGCCCTCAACCTTCCTGTCCTTGACCAGCTCGGCTATCCTCTCCACCAGGGCAGCCTTATTTGTCTGATAGGGAAGCTCAGTGACAACTATCTGCCGCCGTCCCACCCCGGCCATGTCACCCAGGAGAGCCTTAGCCCGAACTACCACCTTGCCATGCCCGGTAGCATAGGCATTCTTAATCTCCTCTCCCCTCAGGATGATGCCGGCAGTGGGGAAATCAGGCCCTTTAATAAATTGGGTAAGTTCATCAACGGTGGCTTCAGGGTTATCAATGAGGTAAGAGAGGGCATCGCAAACCTCAGCTAGATTATGAGGCGGGATATTGGTCGCCATCCCGACGGCGATTCCGGCACTGCCATTAACCAGCAGATTAGGTAAGCGGGTGGGTAAAACCAAAGGCTCCTGAAGGCTATCATCAAAGTTGGGCATAAAGTCGACGGTCTCTTTGTCAATATCAACCAGCATCTGCTCCGCAACCTGGGTCAGGCGAGCCTCGGTATAGCGCATCGCTGCCGGGGGGTCATCATCTATGCTGCCAAAATTACCCTGTCCATCAACCAGGACATAGCGCATGGAGAAATCCTGTGCCATACGCACCATCGCCTCATAAACCGGGGCATCGCCGTGAGGATGATACTTGCCCAAAACCTCGCCGACAATACGGGCACTCTTCTTGTGCGGGCTAGAGTGATTTAACCCCAGCCCATCGATGGCATAAAGAATACGCCGCTGTACCGGCTTTAATCCGTCACGCACATCGGGCAGGGCACGGGAAACGATAACGCTCATGGCATAATCAAGATAAGAGCTACTCATTTCGTCTTCTATATTTACCGGTTTGGTCTTGCCTAAAACCATGACTGATTAAAACCTCCTACTCCCGACTATCAGTATTTTCACTCTCAGTCTCAGGAAACTCCTCACCCGATGCCTCTACATGCTCCAACTCATGCCGGAGCATTTTATCGCTAAGATAAGGACGAAGGCTCTCAACCCCCCGTGGCGGGAAGGAAAGCTGCCCGGCCTGACTGGGGTCCTGATATACCTCCCTGATAATGACGGTTACCCTGTCCTCGGCGGAGCTGACAATAGCGGCAGTATACTGGTTACCCCCCATAATTAACTTAATAAGTCGCTGAGCGTGCTTGGGCTCCACCTGCCCCAGATATTCACCACGGCTATTTTCCACGGCTAAAGCAGAATCGTTTACCCTCAAATATACCCTATCACCAGCCACCATTTTGGCTATGGTCTCTTGTGGTGCCAGGTGATAGAGGTTAACCACGCCTGCCTTACCAGTCTCTTCAATAAAGTACTGAGGCTCAGCCTTAGCCGAATCAGCCTCTGAGCCGGCAACCGTCTCCCCTAAGTAGGACAAACGACGAAGGTTCTTTTGGGCAATGATATTATACGGGTCAAGCTCTATCGCCCGCCCGTAGGCTTCCTTTGCCTGGGAGTAATCACCCAGCTCAATATAGGCTCGGCCTAAACGATTGTAGGCATCAACATCGTTGGGGAAGCTGGCTACTATCTCCCTGTTAGTCGCTACCGCCTCCTGCCACCGACCTTGCATGGCTAGGGCTATGGCCTGCTTGCTGCGCTGCCGCCTTAACCTTACCTGCTCCTCTTCCTGATATGCCATCCTCGCCTCCACTAATTAGCCATCACAATATTTTACTCTAGCTGGCGCAGCGAAACAAGAGATGTCAAGAACAAGGAAATAGAGATTTTCGTTAACCTCACCCCCTTAGTCCCCCTCTCCTTGACAAGGAGAGGGGGAGGAATATTAAAAAGAGGGGCTGACGCCCCTCTTAGACGCCCCGCTTAGTTAGTTTCCTTCAAAGGAAGGAGGAGATTTAAAAGAGGGGAGATTCTTAGAGAGTACGAAACTCCTCTCAAATGTCCCAAAAGTGGGAGAGCTAAAGAGAGGCTTCGCCTCTCTTAATTAAATATCTTCCCCCTTCCCCTTGATAAGGGGAAGGGGGATATAAGAAGGGGGATGGGGTTACCAGATAAAACCTAAAGTGGGTCCCCAGGAAAATCGAGGATTTTTCTGGGTGCTTAAAGTGGGATGGGGTTATCCCTCTTTTTCCAGCTCAAAGGCACGATGTAAGACACGAACTGCGTCCTTGACCTTGGCTTCATCAATAATACAGGTTATCCTTATCTCCGAGGTAGTAATAAGCTGGATGTTAATCCCCTTTTCACTGAGGGCGCTAAACATTCTGGCAGCATAACCCGGCGTATTCTGCATCCCGGTGCCGATGATGCTGACCTTACCTAATTTGGAGTCGCTGACACATTCCCGGGCGCCAATTGAGCGGGCTATAGGTTTCACCACTTCCATCGCCTTGGTTAACTGGCTTTTAGCCACGGTAAAGGTTAAATCAGTAATATTATTGATGCTGGCATTCTGAACAATGGTATCAATACTGACACTCGCCTTGGCTAAAGGCTCAAAGATAGAGGCGGCAATGCCGGGTCGGTCCGGCACACCAACCACGGTTATCTTCGCCACATCAAGGTCATGGGCTATACTTCTCACCTTATTTCGCACTTCCATAGACGCTCCTCCATGAATTAGTGTCCCCGGATTATCAGTGAAGCTGGAGGCAACCAGAATCGGGACATTAAATAGCTCCCCGAGCTCAACCGCCCGGGGGTGTATTACCTTAGAGCCGTAGGTTGCCAGCTCCAGCATCTCTTCATAGCCAATCTCAGTTAGCCGTTGCGCCTCAGGGACGAGGCGCGGGTCAGCAGTATAAATCCCCTCTACATCGGTATATCTTTCGCATACCTTAGCCCCCAGACTCGCTGCCAGAGCTACGGCGGTAGTATCAGAGCCACCCCGCCCCAGGGTGGTTATATCCATCTCATCGGTAATACCCTGAAAGCCAGCAACAATGACAATTTTGCCACTGTCCAGTTCCTTAACAATCCTCTTGGGCTCAATCCCGAGGATTCGGGCTCGGCTGTAGGCAGCATCAGTCTTTATCCCGGCCTGAGCACCGGTGAGGCTGATGGCATCATAACCCATAGCCTCCAGCGCCATCGCCACTAAAGTGCAGGCAACAATCTCCCCGGTGGAGAGCAAAAGGTCAAGCTCCCGCTCATCAGGACGGCTAGTTACCTGGTAAGCCAGCTTGATTAGGTCGTCGGTAGTATCCCCCATCGCCGAGACGACAACCACCACCTGGTCGCCCTTCTCCTTGCGGGCAATGATGCGCCGGGCGACGTTCTTAATCCTCTCGGCATCAGCCACCGATGTCCCGCCATACTTTTGAACGATTAAAGCCATTTAGTTTGTAACCTCACCTGTCAGCCTACTCATAATATTATACCCATTCTCAATAAAAAGACCAGTGCTTTTAGCTTCAGCCTCGGTAAATCTTTTTGCCCCATTGGGAGTAAAACCTGCTCCCCACAGCAGAAACGGCACCGGGTCAGGACTATGGGTCTGGGTCTTAATCGGGGTGGGGTGGTCGGGAAGAATTAAGAGCCGAAGAGAATCCTCCCGCCAATCCCGTAGCCGGCTTACAACTTCTTTATCCACCATCTCAATCGCCTCTATCTTATCATCAATGGAGCCGGCGTGGGCAGCCTCATCCGGCGCCTCAATATGAATAACGACTAAATCATGCTTTTCCAGAGCCTGAAGAGCACCTATGGTTTGAGCAGTATAATCATTGTCCAGACCATCGGTCACCCCGGGTATATCCAGTACCCCCATCCCCACCATCCCGGCTAAGCCGCGGAGGAGGTCAACCCCAGAGGTCATTACCGCACCAAGACCGTAGACCTGCCTAAATTCGGGCATATCAGGCACCTTGCCACTACCCCAGAAAAGCCAGATTGATGTCGCCGGAACATCACCACGAGACCTCCGTTTTACATTTACCGGGTGGTCCTTTAGCACCGCCTCCGAGCGTTTCATCAGGTCGCGCAGGATTTCGCTCCCCTGCCCGCGGGGAAGAAAATCTCTAATCGGCTTATTGGGGATATCATGGGGTGGGGTGCAGGTAGCCAGAAGGGCATCCTCCCTCCCCCTGAGCTTACATATATGCCGGTAGCTGACGCCGGGGTAAAAGTGAATTTGGTCATTACCCAGGCTTTCGTTTAGAGCGGTAATAAGCTGTTTCGCTTCCTCAGTGCTGATATGACCCGAGCTGTAGTCCCACATCCGGCCATCGCGGATAGCCACCAGATTGCAGCGAAAAACAACATCTCCGACACCAATAGGGATATTCATGCTCCGGGCTTCAATGGCCGCCCGACCTTGATAGTAGACCTTTGGGTCATAACCGAGCACCGACATGCAGGCGCAGGCGCTTGATGGTTCCATCCCCCGCGGCACAGTACGAACAAGCCCGAGGATGCCTTCCTTCGCCATAGCGTCAAGGTTTGGCGTCTGAGCAAGCTCAAAGCAGGTCTTGCCGCCACGCTCTGGCAGTGGTAAGCCGGAAGCACCATCAATTATTACGATGCAATATTTCATAATCTTTTTAGTAACCCTATCCCCTTTATCCCCTTCCCCTTGGCAAGGGGAAGGGGAACGAATTATATAAGAGGGGACTTCGTCCCTCTAAAACTCCCTATAAGATATTGAGATGTCTCGCCCTTCCAATCTACCTTGATATAAGGGGTTCAATCAGGCTATAATAAATGCCTACGGGGCGTAGCGCAGCCTGGTTTAGCGCGCAGCGTTCGGGACGCTGAGGTCGGTGGTTCAAATCCACTCGCCCCGATTTTTTTATTTCACCTTCCTCTTCGCTTCTTCCCAGAGGGCATTTTGCTGGTCAAAGGACAAGTCGCCAAAGTTTATCCCCCTCTGGCGGCAGACTTTCTCCATATAGGTGAAGCGCCGGTAAAACTTCCGGTTTGCCTGCCGTAGCGCCGCCTCTAAATCCACCCCCAGCCGGCGGGCAACATTAACCAGGGTAAATAACAGGTCGCCAAACTCCTTAGCCCTCTGCTCTTGGCTATCAGCCTGCTTAAACTCGCCAACCTCCTCAGCCAGCTTATCAATAACGCCGTCAATATCCTCCCAGTCAAAGCCAAGCTGAGCCACCCGGCGCTGAATTGCCTGACT
>Ga0315296_10005268_pt1 | contig 10355 bp, 9 predicted proteins | sample YL17G14_18_MG_FD_203921 | JGI IMG/M metagenome (GOLD analysis project Ga0315296, IMG submission 203921) | Sediment microbial communities from Yellowstone Lake, YNP, Wyoming, USA - YL17G14_18 | ecosystem: Environmental > Aquatic > Freshwater > Lake > Sediment | place: USA: Wyoming | collected... | reverse complement strand
ACTGAAAGTGACGGTGGTGGACGTGGAGGTGCGGCCCGGTCAACTGTTACAGTGGGTTCGATCCGATAGAGGATACTGAAAGTCCTGCGTGCTGCCCGTGCGTGCCGGCCTTTCTCCCGGTTACAGTGGGTTCGATCCGATAGAGGATACTGAAAGGGTACTCCTCCTCCGCCAGCCACGACCGCGGCAGCGGTTACAGTGGGTTCGATCCGATAGAGGATACTGAAAGAGCAACAGCGCGACTGCCTGGACCACAACGATACCATGTTACAGTGGGTTCGATCCGATAGAGGATACTGAAAGTCTCCCCAGATGCTCGGCCAGTCTGTTGACCGCCGCGGTTACAGTGGGTTCGATCCGATAGAGGATACTGAAAGAACGAGGAGCCGCTGGCGGCCCAGGGGCCGATTTCTAGTTACAGTGGGTTCGATCCGATAGAGGATACTGAAAGGTTTCTCCAGGACCACGTTCATCATGCCGGCCTGAATGTTACAGTGGGTTCGATCCGATAGAGGATACTGAAAGGACGAGGCGATCACGGTGGAATTCGAGATGGCGCTGAGTTACAGTGGGTTCGATCCGATAGAGGATACTGAAAGACCGGCGCGACCGGGTCTTCATTGTTGCCTACTTTGAGTTACAGTGGGTTCGATCCGATAGAGGATACTGAAAGTTTGGTCACTGGTGCCACGCCGATCACCTCCAGCCGCGTTACAGTGGGTTCGATCCGATAGAGGATACTGAAAGCGGCGATCTGATCTGCCTGCACCTGGTAGTATCCCGTGTTACAGTGGGTTCGATCCGATAGAGGATACTGAAAGGTAGTGGCGACTCAGCACCTCCACCCACTTCTTCTGGTTACAGTGGGTTCGATCCGATAGAGGATACTGAAAGTTGCTTGTGGCTTCCGCGCTTTCCCCCGTGCCGCCGCGGTTACAGTGGGTTCGATCCGATAGAGGATACTGAAAGTCTTTGTCTTCTCTTGGGGGTGCCTCCCCTTGCTCGCCGTTACAGTGGGTTCGATCCGATAGAGGATACTGAAAGTTTCCGGGGTGCCGTCCGCTGTTGGGCCGGGTGGGGTGTTACAGTGGGTTCGATCCGATAGAGGATACTGAAAGATCTCAATAAAGTCGTTAGGCGCAGGTGTCGCGGTAGTTACAGTGGGTTCGATCCGATAGAGGATACTGAAAGTTGCTATCTCTAACGGTCTTGTACTCAGACATTTCTTGGTTACAGTGGGTTCGATCCGATAGAGGATACTGAAAGGGCGCACAGGGCGCCGGGGGGAACAGGAGCGAAAGCGGGAGTTACAGTGGGTTCGATCCGATAGAGGATACTGAAAGAGAACCACCCGCCGACGGCAAGGAAAGCCGACGGCGGTTACAGTGGGTTCGATCCGATAGAGGATACTGAAAGTTGTGCATTGTACCCCCGCGCCGCTGCGCTGCCTCGGTTACAGTGGGTTCGATCCGATAGAGGATACTGAAAGCGCACTTTCGGCCAGCCCCTCAAATGCCAGACTGATGTTACAGTGGGTTCGATCCGATAGAGGATACTGAAAGAATGCCGGCCGCCCGCACCGCCGCCATGATGCGCGCTGTTACAGTGGGTTCGATCCGATAGAGGATACTGAAAGTGTGGACTCCACCCGCACCGCATCGAGCGGATCCGGAGTTACAGTGGGTTCGATCCGATAGAGGATACTGAAAGTTTGCTCTACACTCCCCGTGCGCGTGATGTCCAACGGTTACAGTGGGTTCGATCCGATAGAGGATACTGAAAGGCCGGCAGTGGTCGAAGACGGAGAAGACGCCAGCGTTGTTACAGTGGGTTCGATCCGATAGAGGATACTGAAAGACCACCTCGTAAGAAGGCGCGCTCGGCGTGCCGGTATGTTACAGTGGGTTCGATCCGATAGAGGATACTGAAAGCTAAGGGACTATCACCGGCCTGCAATCCCATGAAGAGTTACAGTGGGTTCGATCCGATAGAGGATACTGAAAGCCAGATGACCTCAACACCCATTTCCTGCAAAGTGAGTAGTTACAGTGGGTTCGATCCGATAGAGGATACTGAAAGACCGCCACCCGTGAAGCCTCAAAATCCTCTACCCTCAGTTACAGTGGGTTCGATCCGATAGAGGATACTGAAAGTTGGCTGCCGCAAATGCCTTAAATGCATCTTCTGCGTTACAGTGGGTTCGATCCGATAGAGGATACTGAAAGACCACGGAGATGCATCGCCCTGCTGCCGACCGGTCAACGTTACAGTGGGTTCGATCCGATAGAGGATACTGAAAGATATGGGAGGTAACACGCTCAATCTCTTAGTGGCTGAGTTACAGTGGGTTCGATCCGATAGAGGATACTGAAAGTAACAGAGGCGAAACTGATCAACGTAAATGCTGGCGGTTACAGTGGGTTCGATCCGATAGAGGATACTGAAAGACTACTTTCTCCTTTGCGCAAGTGCTTGTTCATAAACGTTACAGTGGGTTCGATCCGATAGAGGATACTGAAAGTGTTTTGCCACAAGCCTGCATCATTGCATCATTAACAGTTACAGTGGGTTCGATCCGATAGAGGATACTGAAAGCGTTAATCTGATTGATGCTGATACCAAAATAGGCGGCAGTTACAGTGGGTTCGATCCGATAGAGGATACTGAAAGTGCTTTTGAAATGGTAGTGTGCGCTTTCCAACTCAAAAGTTACAGTGGGTTCGATCCGATAGAGGATACTGAAAGTTGGACGGTACAAGCCCGTTGCCAGCAACTGGTACAGTTACAGTGGGTTCGATCCGATAGAGGATACTGAAAGCTTACTCTCTGCAAAGTCAGCATCATATCCTTGTAAGTTACAGTGGGTTCGATCCGATAGAGGATACTGAAAGTGCGCTCTAACTGTATTCTCTGCGATTGTCGCAATTTGTTACAGTGGGTTCGATCCGATAGAGGATACTGAAAGAGACGTGGGAGCAAGGCTCAAAGTCAGTTCGGTGATAGTTACAGTGGGTTCGATCCGATAGAGGATACTGAAAGCTTATCGGAACTACCTTCCCCGGCTAATCGTGATCAAGTTACAGTGGGTTCGATCCGATAGAGGATACTGAAAGATTGCTCGCTCGCCAGCGCCGCGTCCTCCTCCGCCGGGTTACAGTGGGTTCGATCCGATAGAGGATACTGAAAGATCGAGGCCCTGGACGGCTTGCTTATCGCCGTCCCCCGGTTACAGTGGGTTCGATCCGATAGAGGATACTGAAAGACAAAACGGCAAACAGTGCGGATAGCGCGGACAGTGAGTTACAGTGGGTTCGATCCGATAGAGGATACTGAAAGTCGGACCTGTACGCCGACCTGTACGAGGCGCGGGGCTGTTACAGTGGGTTCGATCCGATAGAGGATACTGAAAGTCGCTGGCCAGCCCTTCCACCTCCACCAAATCATATGTTACAGTGGGTTCGATCCGATAGAGGATACTGAAAGGCCAAGGTCACGCCAGATTTCTGCGGCAGAATCTCCCAGTTACAGTGGGTTCGATCCGATAGAGGATACTGAAAGCAATTATACACGAGGTACAAATGAGCACAAGTGACAAGTTACAGTGGGTTCGATCCGATAGAGGATACTGAAAGATCGGCCGCCATGGGCCCCGAGCAAAACGCCATCACCCAGTTACAGTGGGTTCGATCCGATAGAGGATACTGAAAGAGCATTTGCACCCTGGCGGATATGGTGGCACGGGGAAAGTTACAGTGGGTTCGATCCGATAGAGGATACTGAAAGAGAGCGAGAGCAACGATCCCACCCTCCTGGCCTACTACAAGTTACAGTGGGTTCGATCCGATAGAGGATACTGAAAGTTCTGTAGAGTAGGGTGGGTACTAAGACGTGGCTGGCAGTTACAGTGGGTTCGATCCGATAGAGGATACTGAAAGCCTGAATGAACCCCCACACGTCCTGGATCGCCGGAAGCGTTACAGTGGGTTCGATCCGATAGAGGATACTGAAAGTGGTGATGGTGACCGCTGACCCGCCTTCCCCTGCGTCGTTACAGTGGGTTCGATCCGATAGAGGATACTGAAAGATTAATTTGCAGCGCGTGCAGCGTCCTGATCTGCTCCTGTTACAGTGGGTTCGATCCGATAGAGGATACTGAAAGGTGGGGGGTGCCGTCGCTCGGCTCGTGGTTTTGCCCGTTACAGTGGGTTCGATCCGATAGAGGATACTGAAAGCAAGAAGGAGCAAGAGAAGGAAGAAGCACAGCGGGCACAGTTACAGTGGGTTCGATCCGATAGAGGATACTGAAAGTTTTGGTTGGGTTATGTTGGGTTATATTGGGGGTACCAGTTACAGTGGGTTCGATCCGATAGAGGATACTGAAAGTCTTGGGCTGGCTGTGTCCGTCGTGTGCTGGCCGTCGTTACAGTGGGTTCGATCCGATAGAGGATACTAAAAGTCCTGTCTCCGCTCTTTTTGGGGGTGGCTCGTGGGTGTTACAGTGGGTTCGATCCGATAGAGGATACTGAAAGAACTGCGAGCTTAGATGCGCAAGACCGCCATTACTAGTTACAGTGGGTTCGATCCGATAGAGGATACTGAAAGTTGTGCGCTTTGGGCCGGGTCCGCGCTGCTTTGTCGTGTTACAGTGGGTTCGATCCGATAGAGGATACTGAAAGGCGGGGGGTGCCGTCGCTCGGCTCGTGGTTTTGCCCGGTTACAGTGGGTTCGATCCGATAGAGGATACTGAAAGCCCGGCTCCTGGGCCGGGTGGGGGCTGGGGGTGCTGGTTACAGTGGGTTCGATCCGATAGAGGATACTGAAAGCCCGGCGCCCTGTGCGCCGGGCTGCCGTGCGCCTCCGTTACAGTGGGTTCGATCCGATAGAGGATACTGAAAGTTCCTTGCTCCCGTTCGCCGCTTCCGCTGTTGTGGTTGGTTACAGTGGGTTCGATCCGATAGAGGATACTGAAAGAAAGTTGGCAGACGGGTGTCTTAAGAGGGTATACCGGTGTTACAGTGGGTTCGATCCGATAGAGGATACTGAAAGTCACGGCGGACATACAATACCTTAACCAGGTTATCATGTTACAGTGGGTTCGATCCGATAGAGGATACTGAAAGAACAGGTCATTAACGCCAACAAGCGTTTCTAGGAGGTGTTACAGTGGGTTCGATCCGATAGAGGATACTGAAAGTCGAGCTGCAGCCACTGCCTGGATACTCCGGCGGCGAGTTACAGTGGGTTCGATCCGATAGAGGATACTGAAAGTACATTCGCCTGACGTCAACCCGAGTCAACGGGTTATGTTACAGTGGGTTCGATCCGATAGAGGATACTGAAAGTAGAAATGAGAAATTGCGCAGTATTATCGGGATATCCAGTTACAGTGGGTTCGATCCGATAGAGGATACTGAAAGCCAGCCGGGCAAACGCGCCGACCTGATGATACCGCCAAGTTACAGTGGGTTCGATCCGATAGAGGATACTGAAAGCCCTTCCCTTGCAGCATCCAGGGTATCCCTCTTGATGTTACAGTGGGTTCGATCCGATAGAGGATACTGAAAGAGAAGAAGATGATCATCGCCCTGGCTGAAGGTGGATGTTACAGTGGGTTCGATCCGATAGAGGATACTGAAAGATATTGACCGCCCAGGGTAGGGGGGGGGATGGCCACGTTACAGTGGGTTCGATCCGATAGAGGATACTGAAAGTCTGCAAGGGTCAAGATGGCGTATCGGACTGGTACGGGGTTACAGTGGGTTCGATCCGATAGAGGATACTGAAAGACTTATTTAGCGTGAGAGCAGCCGCCATCAGCGAGGTTACAGTGGGTTCGATCCGATAGAGGATACTGAAAGCCTGGTGAAGGGCAAGGTGGAGATGACTCTGCTCCAGTTACAGTGGGTTCGATCCGATAGAGGATACTGAAAGTGCTGACTGCCGATAACTTGGTGGAAGTTTGGAGAAGTGTTACAGTGGGTTCGATCCGATAGAGGATACTGAAAGCCCAGCCCGCCCCCGCGCGGCCGCGCGCACACCCCCAAGTTACAGTGGGTTCGATCCGATAGAGGATACTGAAAGCAGTTGGATCACATTGTGGAACTGGCAAATGGGGAGATGTTACAGTGGGTTCGATCCGATAGAGGATACTGAAAGCTGACCCGGCTGGTCACCTGGCCGGTGGGAGATGCGAGTTACAGTGGGTTCGATCCGATAGAGGATACTGAAAGCTGGCCGTGGGCGGATGAGTCGTTCGATCAGATCGTGGTTACAGTGGGTTCGATCCGATAGAGGATACTGAAAGTTACCCTGTCGGGAAGGTGGCAAATCCGCGACTCTCTGTTACAGTGGGTTCGATCCGATAGAGGATACTGAAAGCCAGCATCGCGATCATCCCCTGCGGGATCCAATCCTCGTTACAGTGGGTTCGATCCGATAGAGGATACTGAAAGTTCCTATGGCGATCACCCCCGGCAGATCGGCAATCTGTTACAGTGGGTTCGATCCGATAGAGGATACTGAAAGCCCGCCACACCTGCGAGCGATGCGGAATCCGACCGGCTGTTACAGTGGGTTCGATCCGATAGAGGATACTGAAAGCTTGGACCGACGATGATGTCTGGGCCTACATCCACCGGTTACAGTGGGTTCGATCCGATAGAGGATACTGAAAGTACCTGGAGGATAACCGGATCATGTTTCGAGCGGAGTTGTTACAGTGGGTTCGATCCGATAGAGGATACTGAAAGTCGCGCAATGGCCGTTCTCCCTGCAGTTTCGACCCGTCGTTACAGTGGGTTCGATCCGATAGAGGATACTGAAAGAACAGGCCGGTGTAGCGCGGTCGTGGAAAGCACGACAGTTACAGTGGGTTCGATCCGATAGAGGATACTGAAAGCACGAACGTGCGCTGCCACCCAATGCCCTGAATGATGTTACAGTGGGTTCGATCCGATAGAGGATACTGAAAGTATTATATGTTCGCTTTGGGAACCGATTTGATAGAAAGTTACAGTGGGTTCGATCCGATAGAGGATACTGAAAGGTTTGGTCATCGGATGGTCATTTATGGGTTCAATGCGAGTTACAGTGGGTTCGATCCGATAGAGGATACTGAAAGTCGCGTGGATGGACGAGCATGGCGGTCTGTCTGTCTGTTACAGTGGGTTCGATCCGATAGAGGATACTGAAAGCCGCTCGAGGTGCCGGGTAAGGACGCAAGTCCAGGCGTTACAGTGGGTTCGATCCGATAGAGGATACTGAAAGTTTGGCGCTTCGATGATGAAGAGGTGTTCGGGCTGGGTTACAGTGGGTTCGATCCGATAGAGGATACTGAAAGCTTCGCCACCCGCAGATGGTCGTAGGCGTCCACGCCAGGGTTACAGTGGGTTCGATCCGATAGAGGATACTGAAAGGTCGGGACCAGCCCGCCCGTGATCGTCACGTAAGGTGGTTACAGTGGGTTCGATCCGATAGAGGATACTGAAAGTTCACCATCGCGGGCTAAGAGGCGGGTCAACCACTTTGTTACAGTGGGTTCGATCCGATAGAGGATACTGAAAGAGTAGGGGGAGCATGACGCCGACTGTAAGCGTAATTGGTTACAGTGGGTTCGATCCGATAGAGGATACTGAAAGTCCGATCACCAGGCAGATATGCCAGCGCACCAGCTCCAGTTACAGTGGGTTCGATCCGATAGAGGATACTGAAAGAGAACTTGCCATTGCCTACTGCGTCAATTGTGTGTATGTTACAGTGGGTTCGATCCGATAGAGGATACTGAAAGTTGAGGCGCAGCGCACAATGGAGGAATACCGCACGGTGTTACAGTGGGTTCGATCCGATAGAGGATACTGAAAGACCGGCCTCAATACCAATGCTCTCTGCTCCCCCGCTCCGTTACAGTGGGTTCGATCCGATAGAGGATACTGAAAGAGAATCCGGCCGGCACTCCGAACACCCGGTCAATCTCCGTTACAGTGGGTTCGATCCGATAGAGGATACTGAAAGGGATTCGGTGGACACGAATCAGGGGGCGCTGACGTAGTTACAGTGGGTTCGATCCGATAGAGGATACTGAAAGTTCACCGGCAGCCGGTCCACGATATCCACGAATGGTGTTACAGTGGGTTCGATCCGATAGAGGATACTGAAAGGCCCGCTGCGCTTGTGGAAGCGGTAGCGGTAGCGGTAGTTACAGTGGGTTCGATCCGATAGAGGATACTGAAAGATGAGGTAGATAATTTTGGCACATATTTGTGGTTGCTGTTACAGTGGGTTCGATCCGATAGAGGATACTGAAAGGTGAACGCTGACCCCTTCGGATCGACCAGGACCAGGGAGTTACAGTGGGTTCGATCCGATAGAGGATACTGAAAGCCCCGCCGGTCAATCCCGCCCCGGCCGTGATCGTGAGTTACAGTGGGTTCGATCCGATAGAGGATACTGAAAGTTCGGCAAAACGATGGTATGCACGAATCAATCGAACAGTTACAGTGGGTTCGATCCGATAGAGGATACTGAAAGAACAACTGGTACACCTTCGCAGATTAAGCGTATCATTAGTTACAGTGGGTTCGATCCGATAGAGGATACTGAAAGGTTCGGCCTCGCGGGTGAGCCTGACACCTGGTTCAAGGGTTACAGTGGGTTCGATCCGATAGAGGATACTGAAAGTATGGTTGGTTTGGGAGGGTTAGCTTCCGGCGTGGGTGTTACAGTGGGTTCGATCCGATAGAGGATACTGAAAGGCTATTCCAGGCAACTGTCACGGTTAAGGATGTGAGTGTTACAGTGGGTTCGATCCGATAGAGGATACTGAAAGTGGATAAAATGAAATCCGGCACCAAATACGACCTGAGTTACAGTGGGTTCGATCCGATAGAGGATACTGAAAGAGGTGAAGGATGCGGTGCCGATCTTATTCCACAAGTTGTTACAGTGGGTTCGATCCGATAGAGGATACTGAAAGACAATTTGCTCCTTGTCTCGGTTGATGGCTACCCTGGTTACAGTGGGTTCGATCCGATAGAGGATACTGAAAGACTGAGCAACCCACCGCACCAATGCCTGAAACCAAGAAGTTACAGTGGGTTCGATCCGATAGAGGATACTGAAAGTTACACGTTTCATACTGTAGCATCCAACGTCATTCAGTTACAGTGGGTTCGATCCGATAGAGGATACTGAAAGAAGCGCATGCGCTGCGCGTTGAGTGTGGAACTCCAGGGTTACAGTGGGTTCGATCCGATAGAGGATACTGAAAGACTCAATCGAGGCTACAAGGTGCCTCAATTGCAAGAGGTTACAGTGGGTTCGATCCGATAGAGGATACTGAAAGTTGAGCATTACAATCGCGGCCTGTTGCTCAGATACGGTTACAGTGGGTTCGATCCGATAGAGGATACTGAAAGTTGCGACTGCCAACTCTTGACGCATGGGGCAAAATGGGTTACAGTGGGTTCGATCCGATAGAGGATACTGAAAGGCTTTGGTACTACTATGGGGTATGAGGCAATGGCCAAGTTACAGTGGGTTCGATCCGATAGAGGATACTGAAAGGCATTGTCAATGCAAACCGCATTACCCTGACAGCGAAGTTACAGTGGGTTCGATCCGATAGAGGATACTGAAAGATAACTATGGTGGGGGTTGGGCCTACAGCGCATTTCGTTACAGTGGGTTCGATCCGATAGAGGATACTGAAAGGAGACGCCAGTTCCAGGGCGAGTTGAATACGCGCGAAGTTACAGTGGGTTCGATCCGATAGAGGATACTGAAAGACTGTGGCAAGATGGGGTTACGTAATTGAGGCTGGTAGTTACAGTGGGTTCGATCCGATAGAGGATACTGAAAGTTGGCAGCACAAGGTGCAAGCAGCACAGCGGATCGGTTGTTACAGTGGGTTCGATCCGATAGAGGATACTGAAAGATCTGGCAGAATGGGCCTGGCCTGTCCGCGCACCGCGTTACAGTGGGTTCGATCCGATAGAGGATACTGAAAGACCGCTGACTCCGGTTCCATCCCCACGCCGAACGCTGTTACAGTGGGTTCGATCCGATAGAGGATACTGAAAGAGCGACGTGCCCAGTGCCTCAACCCAGCCCTGCTCCTGTTACAGTGGGTTCGATCCGATAGAGGATACTGAAAGGTCTGCTGGACGAATCGGTGGGTGTATGGTGGGCAAGTTACAGTGGGTTCGATCCGATAGAGGATACTGAAAGTGACGGTGGTGGACGTGGAGGTGCGGCCCGGTCAACTGTTACAGTGGGTTCGATCCGATAGAGGATACTGAAAGTCCTGCGTGCTGCCCGTGCGTGCCGGCCTTTCTCCCGGTTACAGAGGGTTCGATCCG
>Ga0315296_10005267_pt1 | contig 10356 bp, 9 predicted proteins | sample YL17G14_18_MG_FD_203921 | JGI IMG/M metagenome (GOLD analysis project Ga0315296, IMG submission 203921) | Sediment microbial communities from Yellowstone Lake, YNP, Wyoming, USA - YL17G14_18 | ecosystem: Environmental > Aquatic > Freshwater > Lake > Sediment | place: USA: Wyoming | collected... | reverse complement strand
TATTGGAAGATAGTTAAGACCAAAAGTATCATTGGAAACAAAAAATCTGGAATTTTAAGTCCAGAAAACGAAGACAAAATTATTATGAATGTAATTCCTAATGTTGGCATAATAACAGCAACAAGCATGTACATTAAGGTAAACGGGCTAAGCTCTTGTCCATATCTTCTTATTGCTATTATTTGTTCTTGAGTTAGATTATTAACAATTGCTTCTAAGGCAGATGCAACATCGCTTCCTGCTTTCATTGCATTAGTCATTTGCCATAAAGACCTTCTAAAATATAAAGAAGGATTTCTTAATGAAGCTCTTTCTAAAGCTTTAATTTCAGCTATACCAGCATTTATCTCCTTAACAACGATTCTAAACTCGTCGCTTACCTCGCCGTAGCCCTCTGTTACTCCAATCATTGCATTAAACAAAGGAACCCCAGATTTTATTTCTATAAGAATATGCTGTAAAGAATTTAGCAAATCCTTTTCAAGTTTTTTAATTCTTCTTAATGCTACAAATTTAGGATATCTCATAAGATAGGAAAAAACAAAAATTGAAAATATAACACCAATAGCTAAAGGAAGAAGAAAGTCTGGTTTTCCTCTTGCTATAAAACCTACTAAAAATATAACAGGAGTCATGACAAAAAAGTAAAATGTTGTTGTTAAAGCTACTATAGAAGCATAAACTTTTGGGTGCAAAGGAATCTCAGCTTGAAAGAGATCTAGCTTTAAAGAAGGTTTAGATTTAGCAATAACAGCTCCTACTTTTTCAAATATTTTTGCTTCCTTTATTGCTTTTCTTAAAGGAAATGGTACAAACGGTATCATATTATTCAGCTGTTTTAAGTTCTTCAGCAAGAGCCTTTCCAATAAGTTCTTCAGGTTTTCTTTTGGTTTTAACAACTTTTAGTACTTTTTCTCTATCATGATAATATTCTGCAACAACCTTTCCAACAGTATTAACTGTTCTTACATTGTTATCAAGCATCCATTGAAGTATTGTTTCTTTTTCTTTTAGATCATCTTCCATTTGCTCATCTGTCATACCTGTGTGCAATCTTATTTCATTTATTAATCTTATACTGCTTCTTGCCTTTTCAATGATATCAGTAGATGGTTTCCATCTATACAAAATTTCTAATCTTGAAGAAAATTTGCCAGTTTCACCTGGTATAAATTCTGCTACTTCTAAGGTTCTTCTAATTCCAAGTCTTCTATGTCTGTATTGAACTATAACGAGGTGTAGAGATTCTAAAAGGCTTTCAGGCAAATTTATGGGTGGGTTTGTTAGTCTTCTTATTACTTGCTCTGCTCTATCAGCATGCAGAGTTGCATAAACACTGTGACCAGTATGCATGGCTTCAAAAAGAACTTCTGCTTCTCTTTGTCTTCTTATCTCTCCTACCACTATTCTATCAGGTCTCATTCTTAATGAATTAACAAGAAGATCCAACATGCTAACTTCTCCACGACCTTCTGGATTTGGTTCTCTTGTTGTTAAAGGAATCCAATGTAAGAAATCGGGGAGCCTTAATTCGCGGGTGTCCTCGATCGAAATAATTCTATGATTTGGAGGTATGAATGGCATTAAGGCGTTAAGGACGCTAGTTTTCCCGCTAGCAGTTCCACCAGCAACCAATATGTTTAATTCATACTGCATACAAAGCCATAACAAAGCAGCAATTTCTTTTGTCAAAGTTTTTTGAATAGGATCAATAAAATGGATTATGGTCCAAGGTTCTCTTCTAAACTTTCTTATTGTTATAGTATTTCCTTTTGTTGATATTGGAAACAAAGTAGCATTAACTCTATCTCCAGTTATTAAATGTGCATCCATTAATGGATTTAAGTTTGTAATCTGTCTTCCAATTTTTCTTCCTATCAAGCTTGCATAATTGTATATTTGCTCTTCTGTTGGAATGATAATGTTTGTTTTTAACCAGCCGAATTTTTTATGAAAGACCCACACAGCTTCAGAAGAATTGTTAATAACAACTTCCTCAAGATTATCATCATTTAAAACAATTTCTAATCTTCCTAAACCAAGCATTTCATGAACTAAGGTTCCTGCTAAAATATCTTTTTCCCTTTCAGAAATTGCTGGCAATTCTTGGCTTATTGCAGTTTTAGCGCTTTCTAAGAATCTATTTTTTACTTCTTCCATTGCTTTTGGATCAAGAATTTCAGATATCTCAATTTTTACAATTTCTATTAATCTTTCTTTTATAGAATCTAAAACAGCCTGAGTAGCAGGTTCTATTGTTGGGAATTTTACATCATATACAGGCGTGTATTCTTCTGGTCTTTTTAATATTTCAACTTTTGCAGGAACATTATCAGCAACGATAGTATAGCTTCCTAAAGTTTCCATTACTTCACCTCTTTAAAAATAAAAACTTCTTATGATCTGTCTCTTCCTTTTGAATGCGTTCCTTTTTCTTACTTACAACACTTTTAATTTTTAATGCTTTTTCATGCATTTCTTTTCTCTTTTGGCTGATTTTTTCTGTTCTTTCTTTATGCCTAGCAAAAATATTTTTTAAATTTATAATTGGAACAACTAAAGGTCTTTTTACTAATATTTTAATCAATTTCATTTCCTTTTCTAAACTTAGAATTTCTTTTTCTATAACTTTTTTACTTTCATCTAAGTTTTTAATATCAGTTTCATGTCCTTCTATTGTTTTAATATGTTCATTTATTTTGTTTTCCATTTGATTTATGTCAGCTTTTATGCTTTCTATTGTTTTACTTATAGAATCTGTTACAGACTTTATTTCCTCAGCTTTTTTAACTATTTCTTGTCTCTTACTTTCAAGCCTATTTATATTTTTTAAATTTTTTTCTAAATCTTTTAATCTACTCTTTAATTCATTTTCTAATTTAGAAGATTCTTTATTGCTTATTATGACCTTTTCCTCAACCTTTTCAACTCTTTTCTCAAAACCTTTGGTTTTTTCTTCAACCATTTCTTTTTTAGCTTCTAAATCCTTTTTCTTTTTTAACAAATCTTCTTTTTCTATTTTTTTAAGAATTATCATCGGTTCTCCAAAGGCAGGATAAACTAATTCTACGAAGCCATGTTCTTCAAGAATTCTTACCCATTCTTCTATTTGTGTTTCATTTGTTTTTAATAATTTGGCAGCTTCGCTTATTGTTATTTTTTTCCTTTCAGCTACTATTCTTGCAAGCTCATCTATAGGTGTTTCTATTAACATATCTGCCATAGCTTTCCCTAATCAAATTAATTCATTTATTGCATATAAAATTAAGTTTTAATGCGCTTAGCTTAATATATTCTAAAATAAAATTAAGTTTATGAGAAAAAGATACTTTTTGGTTCTAACAATTATAATCGTCTTAATTCTATCAATTATTTATTACTTAAGTTTACCTACAACATTTCCTAATATTTTAAATGAACCACAAACTCAAGGAAATGAAACTCAAGAAAATAGAAGTCCTTTCAGATTCCCCTTTATCTTTCCTTGGCAAACAGTCAGTTCTGGTACTGGTGGAGGCTCAGGAGGAAGTTCACCTAATCAAACTACACAACCATCAAATTATACTCAAAAACAAAAATATACATTAAGCGTAAGTTCTTTTCCAGAAGGTTTTAGAATATCTGCAGGTTATTATATAGATGATATAAAATCTTTTTCGACATTTGATGTTCCATATGATTTGCAAGTAGATGCCAATTCAAATGCCTGTGTTATTCCAACATATATAACTACTGGTATTATAAAATGGGCATTAGATGGTAATGATTGTCAATTTTCTACATGTGAAGAATCAACTTTTGGTTGTTTAATTTTTATGAATACGAACCATTTAGCTACTTTATATTATACTAGAACTTGACAAAATGAATTTTTGAATTACAATCAAATTAATTCATTTATTCCATACAAAGTTGCATATTGACTGTCTATTTTAAACCAAGTATAAACAAGATCATAATTACCATTTCTTATCGAACTTCCAGCAATATTTTTCCAATATCTATGATCTAAAACACTTAATTGACTATTTACTTGAAGATTAGCATTTGTTAAATCTGGTAGATAAATAAAAGATTCTAAACCATATTGATATTTTGGAGACAAAGTAAGATTACCTTCTAGTCTATCTAGAAAACTTGCACCCTCATTAGAACTATGATAATAACCATTTTTTATATCAGAAGTTAAATTACTTAAACCCCAAACTTTTTTAGTTGTAATATCTACGTATACTCTTGTGTTATTTTTAATTATACCGGTTGCTCCATTTGCTCCTGAAATAATCGGTTTTGAAAAACCTTGAGGTATTGTTATATCAGTTTCAGAAACTACACCCGCAAATCCAGATGCTATAGATTCTTTACTTGCTATAGTATTAGTTACAAGTATTTTACTAGAGTTTACATCAAAAGCTTGAAAATCTAATTTTACAAAGGCCTCTCCACTTACTCCTATACCAGAAGAATTTTGTCCTGTTACTAAAGGTTTTGTGTTTTTGCTAACATTAGAAACTTTTATAAATCTTACAACTCTTCCATAAGTTTTTAATGGATATAACGGATCTTCTATACCTTCTATAGAAACAAGTGCAGATGTTGTTACATTTTTTAAAATACCCATACTAACTGTTTCATCAGAAATGTTAACATTTAATTTAATATTAAATAAAACATTGAAACTATCATTTTGAGTTACATTTATTTCTATATTTTTAAATTCTACATTAAATCCCATGTTAGATGCTATATTGCTTATGTTTATTTTCCAAGTCTGTAAATTACTTGTATCAACTAAAGGAGCAGGTTCATTATACAATGTTCCATTTGTTATTAATTCAGCTAATCTTATTTGAGCATTATCAAGCCCTGTTCCATTAACTACAATTTTTGAGACAGCTGATATTAAAGCTCTTTTTCCATGTATTTCTAAAAATCTGGTCAAATCTTTTTCTACACTTTTGCTAAAATACTCTAATTCATTTGCTCTAATATTAATATCAATATTTTGAGTTTGTGATTGAGAATAAAAAATTATTAATGCAAGAAAAGATATCAAAAATAAAGCTATCATTAAGCTATAAAAAATCCCTTTCATTACGTCCACATCCTTATTCTTACACTTACTGGTCCCCACATGTAAGGAACTCCAGCTACACTAAAAGATTGATTAGTTATTTCAGTTGCAGAAACATCCTCACCTAATAAATTTCTTAATCTTTGATTAGCATCATTTATCGCGTTAGTTTGATTTTCAAAAACACCATCATAACTTACTGATGCTGGTATAAGAAATGTAGTCTCGCCTAAAGAATTATTTGGGTTAATAGCATAACCTGAAGAAAAATTAAGTTCAAATTTGTTGTTTCCACTTATAAGAACTCCTTCGGGATTAGTATCATATCCAAATCTTACAAATTCTACTATAAGAGGATTACTTGAAGAATTTGCTGGGTCATGATTATAGAGAATTATATTATTAGCTATTGCAAGCTGTTTAGGATTAGAGCCACTAGAGTAAACCCAAGCATACTGCCACTTCGCAAACAATGGAATTTTATTTGTTAAATTGAAATTCCATTTTGTATACCTATAAAATCCTGAACCTACGGGGATAGAATAAGTAAAGTTAGAAAGTACCCTCGTCATATCAATATAATTATATATTTCTCCTCTTTCAGAATAATTAATTTTTACATAAGAATCTTCCCCAACTATTTTCCTTTCATAGTCTAAAACTTTCCAATCTAAACTATAGGGGTCGATGTTAGCTATAAACCAAAAAAATCTACCATCTAGAATACTATAAGAAATTCCACTAGAATTCAAAGCACTCCTAATTTCTGTATCATTCCACTCTACAATACCATTGATAACATTTTTTAAACTTATATTATAAATCTGCCCATTCCACATAAATTTTAATGTCACATTTTTGACTTGAGTTGTTTTTGTTAAATTTAAATAAACACTCATATTGTATATATCGCCAAAAATAAATATTGGTTTTTTATATTGTATAGGTGCATATGAGATTACTGTTTGAAAATATTGTGTATCAAATCTTTCTAAAGTAGATAATTGTGATGTATTATAAGTAACAACAAAATGAGTTGCTCCATCATCCCCACCCTCACAACCTCCAGTACCACCGGGGTCAGGATTGCCCCATCTAAAAATTACATTTCCTATATTTCTTCCAGTATGAAGATAGGCTTTTAAATCATTATATGTTAATAGTTTCCAAGGAGTTGAGCTTTCTAAAATAAAATTACCATTCAAATACACCTTAAATTTATTGTCTACCCAAGCTGATTCTATAAACCAATATGCGTCTAGAATGTTTGCGTCGTTTGGAATATCTACAATATAACTTATGTTTGGTTCATTTTGATTATTACCTTGACAAGTACTACCCGATAGCTTCTTAGAAACGCTGCTCATTATAACATCTCCCATTACAACAAGTGTATTATTTTTTTTAACAGCCCTTGCTAAAGATCTTGCAACGTAGCCGCTGGTTGGTTTATACTTTTCATATCCAGAGGCTATTCTAGCTGAAGAAATTTCTATTGTTGCATCATTGTAATTTGGTCTTGAAGTATCAGAAGAATTATAAATATTATCTCCATTTATAAGAACTTGATAGCCAATGTTATTAGGTATAATATCGTTTAAAATATCTTTTGATATGTTTGCTGTCTCTGGCTTATTAGCAGCCCATAAAGCACCTATAACATCTATGGCTTTTTTATCCAAATCACTCTCATTTAGTATTCCATTAGACAAATAATAATTAAGTAAGCTTTGATTTGTAACTTCTCTAAGAGTAGATTCAGAAAGAATGGTTAAAGCATCTTCTGACAAAGAATGCAATTGTTGAGCAGTAAAAAAAGGCGAGGTTGCTTCTGTTCTAAAGAAAACTAAAAGAGAAATTACTGAAACCATGATTAATAAGGCTAACACAGCATCTAAAGTTAATACTATACCTTTCATATCCACAAAATAACCTCCATAACAACTTTAGATGAATTGCCTTCAAGATCGATTACGCCTAATCTTTTTACTAAAATTGCTTGTTCTGCGTTAACTAAAGGCGTTCCATAAGAGTATTTAACACTAGGATTGCTTGGTTTTTCTACTACATACTCGGTTGTATTTTTTAGCGTTATGTTAAAATTATAAACTCCAGTACCAAGCATTGTTTTTACATTTTGATAATTCATCTTTTGAAGTTCTTCGAACTTTGTTAAATTAAACTTGCCTGAATCATAAAGTCCTATAACTTTTACATTAGAAGAATTCCAGAATTGAGGATAGCCGCTACTTTCCGCTAACAAACTTGCAACTTTAATAGCTTTTGAATACATATCATTTCTAATATTTGACTCGTAAACATCTGTTTGTAAGTTTTGATAGTAAATAGTAATTATAGTCAATACAGTAAAGAATAGTAAAATACTTATTATAAAATCTGATGAAAATAACTCAGCTTTCAATTATAACCATTCCTCCTTCATTTCTAATTTTGATTGTTCCAGAATTGACGTTAGTAACTGAAACATTTTCTGTCTGTATGTTAGACATAAGATTTTTTCCACTTTCCCATTCAATTTTAACTAATCTTAAGTCCTTGTAAATTGTAATGTTATAAACTTCTCCGTTTGAAAGTTTTTCAGGGATATAAAATTCTCTATAATAGCCTTCTATTCTTGATGCTGTGTTAATTTCATTTGTTACAATATCTAAAATATTTCTTGCATTTGTAAAAACTGTTGATTCACTAATATCCATATTTTGTACTCCAACTATGCCTACAAAAAAAACAAAGAATACTAGCAGAATTCCTATGAAGACCATGAATTCTGTAGAAACTTCAGCTTTCAGTGATGTTAACATAACTTCCCTCAGCCTTTATTTTTATTCTTTTTGTTCCAGATGTGGTTGAAATAGAACCTTGTAAAGGTGCTTTAGACTCTGCAAAGATATCACTGCTACCAGAGCTAACATTAATCCTCATTATTATCATTCTATTTAAAAATTCTATTGAATATACTTTTTCTGGAATATAAACTGAAAGTGTTATTTGAGATGGTTTTCCTTGAGTATAAACTATGTTAGCTGCTTCAGCAATTTTGTTTACAGCGATTACAGCATTTGACATTATAATTTCTTCTCTATTTCTTTCAGTCATATCTTGAGCATAATATGTTAAAAATGCAAGTATGGCTAGTACTAGAGAAAACAGTATTAAATACTCAAAAGCTGTTTGTCCGAGCATAAATATTATTGTTAAATATATAAGAAAAACGTTATGCTATTTAATATATGCAAAACCCCTGGCTTTATTTGAAGGAAAAAATAGCAAAATCACTAGAAGTTGGCATAAACGAGATAGAAGAATCTTTAGAATATGGAGATTTTGCCTATCCTTGTTTTAATTTATCAAAAAAACTAAAAAAAGACCCTAAAGAAATAGCAAAAGAATTAGCTGAAAAAATAAAAATAGAATTTATTGATATAAAGCCTATAGGTCCTTACTTAAATTTTTATGTAAGATGGAACGAATTTGGTCAAAAAATTTTAGAAGAAATAAATGAAAAATACGGATTTGACAAAGCTAATAAAACAGCTGTTATCGACTTGTCATCTCCAAATCCAGCTCATCCATTTCATATGGGAACCATACGTTCAACTATTTTAGGAGAATCTTTATCAAGAATCTTGGAAAGCCAAGGTTGGAATGTTAAAAGATTTTGTTATATAAATGACTTAGGAAAACAAGCTGCTATTCTTTTGCTTGGCTATCAAATGCTTGGAAATAATAAAAAGCCTGAAGGCAAACCAGATGTTTGGCTTGGTGATTTATACTTTAAAATAAATCAAAAAATGGCTGAAGATACAAAATTAGAAGAAAAAGCAGAAGAAATACTGAAAAAATATGAAAAAGGAGACAAGGAAATTAAAAAACTTGCTGAAAAAGTTTTAAATTGGTGTTTAGAAGGATTTAAAGAAAATTGGGAAAAGCTTGGAATAAAATTTAAAGACATATTTTTTGAATCTTCTGCTATAAAAGAAAGTTATAAGGTTATAGAACAATTGAAATCTAAGAATTTAGTTTTTAAATCAGAAGGTGCAATTGTTTTAAAACTTGAACCAGAATTACCAAACACCATTATTTTAAGATCAGATGGCACCGGCTTATACCTAACAAGAGATACTGCTACAACTTTATGGAAATTTAAACAATACAAACCAGACTTAAACATATGGGTTGTTGCAGAAGATCAAAAATTACACTTTCAACAGCAATTTAAAACAATTCAATTATTAGGTTATGAAGATTTTGTGAAAAAATGTGTTCACTTAGCTTATTCAATGGTTCTTTTAGAAGGAAAGAAAATGTCTGCAAGAAAAGGTCACATGGTTCTTTGGGACGATATAATAAAAGAAGGATTTGAAAAAGCATTGAAAGAAGTTGAAAAAAGATGGAAACTGTCAGAAAAGGAAAAAGAAAAAAGGGCAAATGCAATAGCTTTAAGTTCTATAGTTTATTTTATTGCAAAATACTCTCCTGAAAAAATAGTTAATTTTTCTTGGGAAAATGCTCTTAGATTTGAAGGTGATACAGGTCCTTATTTACAATACACTTATGCAAGAGCAAACTCTATTTTAGAAAAAGCAGGTAAAGTAAAGAATTTTGATACTAAAAATTTGAAAGAAGAAAAAGAATTAAAAATTATAAAATTTTTATCAAAATATCCAAGTATTTTAAAAAAATCTGCCAAAGAATTAAGACCGCATTTCTTAGCAAATTATTTATATGATTTAGCTGATGCTTTTAATGAATTTTACCAATTTCTACCAGTTTTAAAAGCTGAAGAAAAATTAAAAAATGCTAGATTAAAATTAGTTGAAGCTTTTAGAACAGTTTTTAAATCTGGTTTATACTTGTTAGATATTCCAGTTCTAGAAAAGATGTAATTAAGTAAATTTCAATAAGGATTGAATCCTTTCTAATGAGCTAAAAATATTGTTTAAATTTATGCCTAGTATTGGAACCTGAAAGTTCTTTCTTTGCATTCCCTTTTCTAACTCTTCAATAAAAATTCCTTTTCCAGGAACATTTCTTCTTCCATTTTGTACTTGATGAACACCACAAGTAGAAGACAATTCAACGCCTAAAATTCCTAAAACACTATAATTTTTTCTTAAGTAATTTTCTATTATTTCTATTATATTAAAAGATAACTTTTGACATTTTGTTCTAAAACCGTTTGTATCGTAAGATTCTTTTGATTTTAGCTTTCTATTAAGTCCTTCATTAAATTCTAACTGTGGGCAAGGCATTTGAATAAT
>Ga0315296_10005266_pt1 | contig 10357 bp, 14 predicted proteins | sample YL17G14_18_MG_FD_203921 | JGI IMG/M metagenome (GOLD analysis project Ga0315296, IMG submission 203921) | Sediment microbial communities from Yellowstone Lake, YNP, Wyoming, USA - YL17G14_18 | ecosystem: Environmental > Aquatic > Freshwater > Lake > Sediment | place: USA: Wyoming | collected... | reverse complement strand
GAGTAAAATCTTGGAGTTGATTGACCGAGAATCATACAAGCAAATACCTTGAATGTGGTGGGCCGGGCCGGACTTGAACCGACGACCCTCTGCACGTCAAGCAGATGTCCTACCAAACTAGACGACCAGCCCCCCTTGTTTTGTTGTTCTGGGTCTAAATTAGGCTTTTGTTTTACCATGTTGGTGTCTGGTTTTACCATGTTGTTTGATGCTTGTTTTACCATGTTGGGTTTTATTGCTTCTAGGGTTGTGCAATGCCACATTATGACTTTAGTGTTTTCCCTTGTGCCTTGGTAGTGACCAACTCGAACACTTGAACCTCTTATCTGCAAATAGCCTTCAACGTTGCAGACTGGGCATAATGCTTTTGTCATGTGTTTAGGCTCCTAGTCTTTTAGGTCTCTGTGGTCTCTCTAAGAGTCTTGACCAAAATGATGTTTTCTGTGGTCTCTCAAACTGCATGCTCAGATTCATTGGTTTCGTTTTTGGTGTGAATAGTTGAGCATTGATTAACTGAACGTCTGTATCGTGAAGGTAGACAAAAGAACCAGTTGCTAACTTTTGAGCAACGTCAAGCCATGTTTGACCATAGTATGACTTAAACTTGGTTTTAGCGTTCTGTTCTGGGTTTAGTCTTCCGTGAAACCTCTGTGAACAGAGTCTAATGAAAGAAGGGTCTAAGAGAGCTAGATCAGTTGTGATTGCTGAAACTCTGATCTTGCGGTTTCTACCAACTGAGAACAACCTAAACAAGTTCTGGCTTGTTGACCCTCTAAGGTTCTTGCAGAACAATTCAGCCTCTTCAATGAATAGACAGACCCATTCAGACTGTTTACGGTTCCATAGTTGCAGACTGAGAGTTTCAGCTATCTTCTTTTGCTGTTCTAGGGTTAGGTCACTTGTGTCTAAGATTATTGATTGCTTGTCAAATTCACAGACGCTAAAGCCTTGTTGTAGACTTTGGTAGAAGTCAAGGTCTGAAGATTCAATCCAAGCCCCAGAGTTGTCTAAGACCACTATTTGCCAGTTGAATGTTCTCAATATTGACGCTATCATTGAAGCTAAACGAGTTTTGCCACTGTGGTTTGACCCAGAGATTAAGAGGTTACTTTTCTGCATCAAGTCACAGTCAAAGCTGAAGTCATAGATGCTTAGATCAAACGTCTTGGATTGTTCTCTTATGGTCTTGGTCGTGTTGCTCATTAATTCAGCTTGTGCAGACCAAAAGAAACCACTTTCAATAAGCTCTGAAACCTCTGGGTTATTGGTCACTTGAGGGTTAGCATTGAAGTATAGCTCTGTTGCTCGTTCAATAATCTGTTCACGGTTTGGTGTAGTCATTCTTAGAACATCTCTCTTACGGTTTGGTTAAACAGTGGATTCTTAACACAGTCAGCAAGCTGTCTTAGACCTTGGTGACTGGTTCTTACGCTTGGTTTTCGTCTTTGGTTTTCCATTTTAGGTCTAGAGATGATAGGTTAAGGATGTTTATCAACAGTCTTTTCAGTTAAGTGAAACTAATCCATGATTATTTAAGGCATGAAAAACTATGCTTGATCCTAAAAATTGTACATATGGCGAAAAATGAAAAGGTGAGAATCTTGAGAGTTGACCCAAAATGGAAACCACAAGACGTTCTTGCAGTTTACAATTTGACTCTCAAGACCCTCAAATAATGCCTTCTCCCTCTGGGTTTATTAAATTGATGTTGAAGAAGAGGAATGCTGAAAAATCTATGTAGATTTAGGTGTTCTCTCAAGGAACATGGGTTCAATTTAGTCTCTCCATTTTTTCTTGACTTTTAGCTAGAAGTGTGGGTAGGTGTTCAAGCAAGAATTAGCCTACGCCAAGAGGAACATACCAACTTGATGGTTCTCTATTAACCAAAAAAAGACAAGAAAGCAATCCTTTAAAACCAAAAGAATGTATGTTGCTGATGATACACAATGCTATACCATGTCTTTATCGCTTATAGCCGCAAAGGAGAAAAACTGCTGCATTCCTTCATTTACGACTTTTCAGAAGAAACGTTAAAAAAGGAAATCTCAGTACCCTTCATGAGAAACCAGCCACTCCTGATTGTTGGTTCATTCTTTTCCCCAGCTAGCATTTCTAAGATACTAATCTGGAAATCCGAAGCGCAATTCAAGGAATTGATTCTTCCAAACGGGGAGTCCCCTGATAAGGAGCCTGACGATTTCTACATTGCGACATGTTTCAACAGAGGAGAGGTTAAAGGGTACATAAACGAGTGTACGTCTGAATTCATTTCTCTGCCATCAGAAAAAGAAGCCACGATTACCTCACCCAAGGCACTTGGCGAAAAAGCAACAGTGTTCATAGTTCATGGCAGGGATGATAAGCCAGCATTACAGCTTCAAAAATATTTGAGAGACAAGCTCAAGCTTGATGCTGTTAGTTTTGAGGACTTCAGGGAAGAGAGTGGGAGCAAAACGATAATTGAGCTACTTGAACACATCAAGAACAATGCAGCATACGCTTTTGTCATTATAACCCCAGACGATGTAGGATGTTTGCGAGAGGATATAGACAAGCTGAAAAGCACAGCATTGATAGGCAAAGAAAAGGTTCAGGTTCAGAAGGTGCTGGAGATTCTACAAACCTCCAAAACTAGGGCACGTCAGAATGTTGTTTTTGAACATGGGCTTTTTATAGGTACACTAGGACGAGATAATGTGTGTTGCCTTCTTCACAAAGACACTCAAGAGAGACCGACTGATATTGATGGCATTCTTTATGTGGGCTTTGACAGATCTGTAGGAGAAACATTCCCCGAAATAACTGAAAAGCTGAAGAAAGCTGGCTTGGTCACAAAATAGCATTTCAACGGAAAGCTGTCTATTCTCTTACAACCAACACTTTTCCACATTTTTCACATTTTCTTGATGTGCCATCTTTCCAATGCTTTTTTGTCTAAGCCATGCCTGAAATCGAATGTCTGAATTAATTCCTTCGGAACTTTTTCCTTGTAACTAAAAAGAAAAACCTTTTTTCCACTACTCTTTACTGCCTCAATTAGTGGAATGAAATCCCTATCACCTAAGAAAAACAATCCAGAATCAAAGTGGTCTTGATATGCCATGGTCAAGACATCTACTGCCATTAGAATATCAACACCCTTCTGTCTGAATGTTCCATCGGGTAGTTTAACTGCTTCTCCAAGAACAACATCAAGAAATATGTAATTCTCCCTAAGTGCATCGAAATACTCTCTTTGTTGTGCATGTTCCTTCTCTTTTTCGTCAGTGATTCCATCATAATAGTAGGTCCGAACCAGATTTGCATCAAAAGGGTTAGCCCAAATATCGCTGTAGATTGTCATCAAATCGACTCTGAGCATATCGAAATCTATCTTGTCATCTCCAAACAAGTCAACGAAGAGTCTTCTTAGATAGCCTCCATCAATGAAAATCATGATAGGTTCAAGAGGTCTCGGGTAATTGAAATTCGCCATAAACAGCCCCTTCTGTTGATATTCGTTTCAAGTTGCATTAATAATTTAAGGAGAATCCCTCTACATAAGCCCTAAATCAGTCTATTCATGATTCTGGGCTAAGATTCAGAAGTGGACTAGGTCTTATTTTCATGCCGATTTCCTTAGGTAAGTGATATAAAACCCGACAATCGCCAGTGCAACAGTTACAGCCATAGTGTAAGCGTATTCTATTGGAACATGCAGAACAACATAGCCCGTAAAGCCTATGACGATGCCAGTAACTATGGATGTTGTTATGACGAAGGCAAACCTAACAGGTGTGGCTTCTCTCAGAGAATTATAAGCTCTTTTTCCTAAACCTGCTTTTAAAGGCACAGCTACGGTAATCATTTCATTCATTGCCTTCGTCATACCTTCAAGAGTGTCAACCTTAGGTTCATCGTCCAAGAGATATTTTGCGAATGCGGTCAGAATCTGGTAAGCATGCTGAAGGTCGTTTTTCTTCCCTTGCTTTATTGCACCAACTAGCTTGGTGACAAAGGCTTCCCTAAACAGTCTCATGTGAGAACCTATCACTTTCTTGCAAAGTTGAAGCTTCCCTGTATTCCACTTCTCGATTTCTCTTGCGACTTTGTTTACTGTCTTCTTTGCTCTTTTCCTGTCTGGTTCTCTTTCGTCTTCTAGGTAATTCCCTAAAGATTCAAGAGTAGAACATACCTTGAGAAAAGCCACTTCCTCGTCTGTGAGTTTATGGGGTCTTGCAAAATGAGACAGAGTGAGACTAACCAGAAAACCAACCACAATAGGACTAAAGAACCACAATTGTCCGATTTCAAATTCGGCTTGAAGACTCACGTTGGTGAAAGCAAGATAGATGGATAAAGCATATCCGCCAAGAAACGCACAAGTATCAGGAATCTTGTATTTGCGGTAGTCTCTCAACCGTTTTAAGAGTTTTTCTCGTTCTTTTCTCAGGTCTGAGCCGAGGTCACACGTCATTTCTGGTCGGTCAATTATCTGCATGTTTTCTGTATTTAAGCTACGTAGTGGAGTGGAAGTGAGTTTTGCAGAAATGGAAGAGCTAGAGTTTCTCCAGATATTCTGGTTCATTCCAGTGACTAGGGTTACTCTCTTCGTATAATGCTCTAGGATAAACAACAACTTCAACCAGTATTGAAGGGTCAGACATAGATTCAGCAAGAACAGTGTAAACATATGGGTTGCTAGTGCTTTTCACATCAATCTCTGTTTCTTCTGGTTCAACTGTTCTTAAACCCACCTTCTTTAGTCTACGATTCAAGTTTCTTGTTGCTAATCTGTCAAGAATATCTTCCATTTTCCACATCACTCTCCCATGTTGGTTTTAGACACTTTTATGTCTAAAATGATAAAGGTTATATTTAAGGATTGCTATCTTTATGTCAATACACATAAGAGATGATAAAATGGTCTACGATAAAAGCTACACCACATGTGCAATTAAGAAGACAGACAAGGAACTCTTAAGGAGAATTGCTGAGGTTGACCAACGAAAACTAGCTAGGACATTGCATATTGTTCTCACTAAGTATGTTGCTTGTGACCCACGATACAGAACAGCAGAGGAAGATGCTATTGTTAAACAGTTAGCTGGTATTGGTGAAGGTGAACATGGAACAGAGGTGGTTGTCAATGGTTGATGAAACTCACTGCAAAATCTGTGGCAGAGACATTGCAGGTGTTGGTGGAACCATCTGTGAAATCTGCATGAAGGAGACTAGCCCAGAGATTAGACCGTTATTGAAAAAGAAACGAGTTAACACTTCTAAAGGAACGGTGTTCTGAGATGTCTGAACCAGAGAGGAAGGGAGCATAGGCTTGACAGAGGAAAAGAGAGTATGCCAATTATGTCATGGTGATTTGGGAAATGGTCACAATATTTGCGATAAGTGTCTGAAAGAGATTGAGAATGAAATAAATGTGTTGGAAAAACGTGTATTTGGAGAGAAGAAACCATGAGTGAAGATGGAGAGAGGAAAGCAGATAGAACTTTACTTGTTGAAGTTAAAGGCAAGACTGGCGCAGACTTGGTTAGTGAAAAGGACTATGAAATAGCAGAATTAAAGGAACGTGCAGAAACGGCAGAGCAGACCCTCACGGCTATTGCTGAAAAGGAATTTAATGACCAAGTTGAACAGTTGAAGTCTGAGCATCCAGACAAAATTGATGTTATTGAGAAGATTGAGGAACCAGACCAACTTGAGTTTGTTAAAGGCATTCTTGGTGAACCTCAACAGCAAGAGAAGAAGAAGCCTTCTAGTGGCAGTGTGCCTTTAGTTGATCGCAACCAGAAACCACAGCTTATAACAGACCCTCTTAGCGCAATTATTGATTTTAGGCAAGGCGTTGAAGAAGGCAAAATCAGTCAAGCCTCTGTAGACCTAAAGAAGAAGGCAACGGAGCAAGTTTGGCAAGAAATTGGTGAAAAGGCTAGGCAGGGCAATTTGAATATGGTTTTGGAAACGCCTTTGTATGGTTTACCTGAGAGCCACACGCACAAACAATTCACAGAGAGAGTTAGACAGTTGAAGGTTAAGGAGATTAAGGAATGATAGACAAATGGAAATGCGAAGAGTGCAACTTAATCATTGATGATAGTGACCAGAAAACACTGAGTAGACATGCTAGGCTTAGGCATATGGTTAAGCCATACCGCAGTTTTGAAGAGAGAGTTATCTATGACTGTGATGGTAGTAAACTGTTTGAACTAGAGACTCAACGTGGAATCGTGTTATGTCGAGTTTTGGTTCATATTTTCACAGAAGGCTATTGGAAACAAGGCAACCAGAGTTTAGGATTCAGTGACAAGAAATTCCTAAAATGTGAAGGCAACAGTAAACAAGCATTTGGCATGGTAGTTAGGCAACCCGAATGCAAGGATAAAATGACATACGATGACTGGTTGAAGTTTCTATGCGTTCAAATTGAAGAAGGGTCTGCTAGAAGAATTTCTAAAGGCATCTACGAAGTCAATCTCACATACAATTCTGAAGGACTCATTCAGACGTTAGCTAAGGCAGAACTTGATGAAATGTGCAACAAGCCAACAATGCCATTGCTTCAGAAAACCATGAATTTGATAGGAAAAACCAGTTAGCCAATCTTAAACCTCACGACACCTAACATGAAAAGGAGAGTTTCATAATCAAATAGAAAAAAAAACGGTCTCGGGAGAGACAATATATGACCAGTGTATTACACCAAAATAACCATTATGGTTTTCAACCGTTTGACATTGATGAATCTGAGTTGTGGCAACTAGCAGACCAGATGATAAGCACACATTTTGTGCCAAACGACAAACAAGGCGCACATTTTGAAGCCTTCGTAACTCTTTTGCTACGTGAAATCACCAAGACACTGAACCTAGACTGGATAGTCACACACAACCAGTGGACACCGAAAGCCTACAGAAAAACCAGAGGAAAAGGCTACGACATTCAAATATCACAACCCAAACAAACACCACAAGGCACAGTCTACAAGCCATTATTAACAATCGAATGCAAACATTTCATACAAGCCAACCCCTACATAAGCCCAAAACAGTTTGCTACACACATACTCTCAAGGTTCACCAATGCATTAGGCACAACCAAAGTCCTAATCACAAAAGGCATCCAAACAACAAAAACCCTAACCCGACACCTAACCAACAACAACATAACCCATGTATTCACAAACTACACACAAATCCTAACCCAACTAATAATAGACAAACTAACCCAACTCAACCAACCAACAAGAAAACAATGGAAACTCTACAGCATCCAACAAACAAGAAACAGCGAAGATGGATTTTCAGTAAGAAATCTACCCAGTGTGCATTCTGGTAGTGGTGGTTATGGGTAATGAAATGCGTCAACTGTGGAACTGAATGCCTTACTCTATCACGCTTCTGTAATGACGAGTGCAGACACCAATACTACTGCAAGATATGTCATCCAGATAAACCAGACCGAGTGAACCTTGATATCATGTGTTTTTGGCATAGACACCTGAGAGGCTTGAAACTAAGGGAATTGACACCCAGAGACTGTGGCTGTCTTCTCTGTAAGAAACACCTTGAATCAAGTAACAATGTGGTATCAGGTAAGAATGACTAAGAAAACAGAGGAATCTGATTGAAGCCATCATTAACAGACCCACAATTCCATAAGTATTATGACAAGTGGCGATTCAGGTTAAGACGCAAGAAATGGATTAAACTCAAATGGCAACTCATAGAGGAAGGCACAAGCCTAGCAGATTTTGTGCGTTCACAATGGACTAAAGAACACACAAAAGAAACAACAACCATAACAGAAGCAAAACTATGGGAACTAACACAACATCAAGACCCAAGCATCAAGTTGTTTGCACAAGACCTATTGATGGATGATGGCAAACTACCAAACCCACACATCAAACCAAAGAAACAAACACCACAATGGTAACATGCCATTTATGATAGTTAACCCAACATAACTTCCCCAAAGACAGATGTGGCTATACATGCATTATCGTTATTTTCTAGGTAGTGGTAGGGATGCTTACACGTTTGCTAGATTAATGTCTAAGTCATGGTCTTTTAACATGCCTATCTCTATGGTAAAACATCATTCTAGACCCTCTGCATCTATAGCAGACAGTAGTTTACCATAGTAACCATGCTCACACCGCAAGCAACAATCAAGCAATCATAGACCATGTATAACACACAAGACAAGCCACTATCTTTTGGCATTCTATGGGTTAGTTTCATCATTGTTTTGGGTGTTGGGTGTTAGGTTGTTGGTATGGGTTAGGGTCTTCTCTAGTGTGGTTTGTCCAAGTCTGGTCTAGGGTCTGGTCTGTATTACAAGTCTAGGAGAAAAGAGAAAAGAAAAGAACGGGTTGAGGATTCAGTCTTCATTGAAAGTGGCATTCAAGTAGTCATTGCTGTAGACAAAGATTTGAAGTTTGTATGGTGACAATGTGACATTAACACTGTGATAGTAAGAGCTTCTGAAGTCTGTTTCACCAAGGAAGTAAGTCAATTCAACCCAAGTATTCTGCCACCTTGCTAAACGAAGAGAGTAGGCAATACGATCTCCATAAGGGGCAATCTCATAACCCAAGTATGCATACAAGGTTCCTTGAACATCAATAACCTCTCCCAGTTTCCAACCGTATCTCTGTCCTAGACTCACATAGGTAACACTCAACATGTTCTGATTTCTACTTGTTGAATATGATCCCAGAGTTAAAGCAGCAATTATCACAATTGCAATGAGGTTCAATACAAGAAGTGCTCTGAAGACTTTGAAAGCACTTGGCTTGCTTAACCAACCTCTTGTTACACTTGGATAGTTGACTGTGTCCTTAATAATGTCTTCAGTTTTCAGTTTTATCTCCCGTATGTCTTTCACTTCCTTTTGGAGTTCTCCTTGGAGCCACCTCAGATCATCTGATCTTGCCAACTCCATGAAGCGATGTTTAGTCAAGACAACCAGTGATACAAGAGTAACTCCAAAAGCAGCCAGTAGCACCAGAAGCCTTGTAGGAACATCTTTTGCATAGCCCAAATAGACGATGGCAAGAAACGAATTAATCGCCATAGTTATAGAAGGCAACTGCCAAACCATCGCAATCTGACTTCTACGATCTCCAAAACATTCTCTATACTGGCTCAGCAGAATTTGCAGTCTTTTGTCTTGGCTCATGCTCAAGCACCTAACCAAGCAATTCTGAAGAGACATCTATCTAATAAAACCAACAGCGAGAATAGAAAGAGCAGCTGACTTTGTAGAGGTTTGGGCGGGCTACTCATCCTAGAAACAAGCCAGAGCAGACGACAGAGAAGGAAATAGGGGAGAGAAGAGAAAAGAAAAACAAGAGGATTGAGGGTTCCAAGCCACTAAGCTGTGACTTGGATTAATTGAGGTTCTGGTTGAGGGTCTAAGATTCTAAGGTGTGCCTTTTCATAGATTGACTTTAGCTTAGTTGGGTTATAGTCTGTGTAGTTTCTAGCTAAGATGCTTTTAGGAGTTCTACCGCACATTGCATCAATAAATCTGTCTTGCACTCCTAGCTCAGACATTTGCATACAGAAAAACTCTCTAAGCCTCTGAGGTGTAATATCAAGACCAGTCTTTAGTCTAGCAGTAGACCAGAGTTTCTTAACGGTTTGTCTAGCAAAAGGAAACAGCTTTTCACTGTGACCGTTGTTTGCTTTTCTCACTTCTAGGTATTGCTTGAGAATCTCTAAAGCCTCAGAGTTAAAGAAGCTAAGATAAGACTTCTTTGTGTTGCCAGTGTGACAGTTTGGTATTATCATGCAGTTGTCTAAGTCTAGGTCTTGCACGTTCAAGCCTAGAATCTCATTGCGTCTAAGACCACTGGTTGCATACAACAGAAACAAGGCTTGCTCCTTTAGGTCTGTTAAGGCTTGATAGAATGCAACAAGCTGTTCTCTGGTTACTATTGACTTAGGTTTGAAGGGTTGTCTAGGAAATTTGAAGGATGCTACAACCTCACTCTTTTGAAGGTAGTCTCTAAAGAAGGTTTTCAGACTTGCTAGACTGTTCTTGTATGTGCAGTTGTCTTCTAAGAAGTTCTTAAGGTAGCTTCTCAAGTCTTCTCTAGTCACTTCACTTAGTGGCTTAGTTTGACTGGTCAAAAACTTCTTAACGTAATAGGTCTTCTCGTAAACTGTCTTCTTGGATTGTCTAAGATCAACTTCAAGAAACTCCTTGAAACATGGTAAAACATCATGCACGTCAAGCAGATGTCCTACCAAACTAGACGACCGGCCCATATTCTGCTGAAACCTCTACTGGAGATTTGGCTTATTAAGTTTCATTCAATGCTAAGTTTCTCGCACGAACGTGTGTCACGACG
>Ga0315296_10005265_pt1 | contig 10358 bp, 23 predicted proteins | sample YL17G14_18_MG_FD_203921 | JGI IMG/M metagenome (GOLD analysis project Ga0315296, IMG submission 203921) | Sediment microbial communities from Yellowstone Lake, YNP, Wyoming, USA - YL17G14_18 | ecosystem: Environmental > Aquatic > Freshwater > Lake > Sediment | place: USA: Wyoming | collected... | reverse complement strand
TCTCCTCTAAAAAAAGTATCGTGAAAATGTTTAGACCCCCCACCATTATCAATAGTTTTAAATGTAACTATATTTTCATTAAGACATTCATCAGGAATTTCTCCCATATTCCACCCCTCTGAATAAGTATCATTATAATATAATTGAACATAATCGGTTTGGTTATAACAATAAACAATTCTATAACCTACAAAACCCTCAACATAAGTATAAAATTCTACTTTTTGTCCTAATCCTTCTAAAAAAGTATAATTATAATACCACGAACTATCTCCTGAATAAGTATAAGTATTAAAATCTCCATCTCCCCCGTATTCACAATTAATTATATCAAATCCTTCTCCAAGACATTTATAATTTGTTGCAGTAATTGGTAGAGATATATCAGAAAAGAAAATATCCATTAAATAAAAACCTTGTTCTATTGGATTAAATAATTTAACATTTACTTGATTATTATTAATTTTGCAAGAATTAGGAATTATTGCTCTTGTAATAGAAAAATAAGTATCAGAACTCCAATTCCAAATTTTAAAAATTTCCCAAGAGTTTGAAGAATTAAAACAATAAAATTCTAAATTCTTCGAATAGGAATAAAAACGCACATCTAATAAAGCTGTGATAGTCAAATTAATTGGTATTCCTTCTATAAAGGTATAATTATAAATATTAGAACATACATCAAGTATTTCTGCTTTAGTATTAATATCTCCATCTCCCCCGTATTCACAATTTGTAAATCCATAACAAAAATCAGCAGAAGTCGGTAAAATTAAAGCAGAAACAAAGTTTAAATTCATTAAAATAATTCCAATCAAAGCTATCAACCATATCTTTTTTTGTTCCATTTTTTAACCTGTAATGTTTATTTTTCCCCCTTGAACATAATATTCAAAAGTTGTGTCTTTTCCTTCTGCTCTATAAAGAGGAACATAATTTTTAAATTCTCCATAAGTTGAAATATTTGTAAATCCCGTAAATTTAAGTTTTTCAAAAGTTCTTAATGCTTCTTCTTCTCTATAACCATAAGGATTATCTTTTCTTTCTTTTCCTGTTGGCGATTTCCATTTATCAAAAAGCCAATTAAATCCTTTTGTATTTTGTTCTTGTGTTAAATTTAAATCATATAAATCTGCAATATCACTTTCTTTATAAGTTCCATCATTTAATCTTCTTTTGACTAAAAGTATTTCTTTTTCTGTTATTATTCCTTTTTTCTTTATATCTTCTAAAAATAATTTCTTTTGTTCTTGCTTTTTATCATCTTTGCCTACTTTAAAAGAATTAGTTAATTTTTTTTGTCCTTCCCAATAAGTTCTTTCTTCTTCTCCGCCTCTTAAATGTGAAATTTTATATGCCATTTTAACCATAAATAACTAATCGTTTAAATGTTGAATAATCTTCTTCTGTGAGAGTTTGTTTTGCTCGTTCATCTACAATAAACTTTTTTTCTTTTTTTAAAACTTTAAAACTTTTTCTTGCTTCCGAGATATTCCCGCATATATAAGTATCAATAATTTCATCTGCTTTATCTCTTTCTTCCATTCTTTTTATTGAACCTTTTTGTAAGTTAGGTATTTTATATGCCATTTTTATTTTCGTTTTATTTTAATCTGCTTCGTGAATATATTGCGTTTCTTCTTTTTTTTCTTTTAGATATTGTTTAGCTAATTCTTTTGCTTTTTTAAAGTCATTAGGTTGAACAATAACCCATCTTTTTGTCATAAAAGCATTACTGCTTCTTTCAGTTCTAATTATGCCTCGTATTCCTCTTTCTTTTAAATAAGTTTTAAAATCTTCTAACTCTTTATTTACTTCATAAGAAGGACAAGGACTATCTTCCCAAGTTCCTGTATCTGAACTGCCTAAAACTGCGTAAGCTGATTGTTCATAACCTCTCCAAGTGTCAGTTGAAATCCATTTCTTTTTTTGTTTAATTTTATATGCCATTTTTATTTTCTTTTTATTTTAAAAATTATTATTTTTCCTTTGATTTCGCTAAATTTAAATCCTTTTGGACAAATCCCTTTTATGCTTCTAACTTTCAAATCCACTTTCGGACGCCCTTTTTGTTTTATTGTGTATGCCATTTTATTTATATACGGGTTCTATTTTTTTTCTATATCTTTTCGCTTTTTTAATAGCTTCTGTTTTTGTAAATTTATCTGTTCTTATTAAAACTGCTTGTGGGCGTGAAACACTATCTACTCTTTGCACTAAAAATTTCACACCTTTCTTTTCAGGCATATATCCTGCTTTTGCTTTTGGTATTGGCTTTCTCAATCGTATTCTCCAATAAGATTTTCCTTTAACTTTCTGTTTATATATTTGAGGCATTTTTTTCCGAATTTAATTTAATTGAAAATTATTTTTTTAATTGTTTTAACAAAACAGATTTTTTAGTATGCAACCCAATTATTTTTCTTCCTTTATATGCTACCCAAAGTCCGCCTTTTGTTTTTTTTATTTTGTATGCCATCATAAAAAAGGATTTTTTGTTGCTTCCTTCTCCGTTTTATACCAATCTTTTAACCATTTATCGCTTTTATCTATTTTTTTTGATTTCTTCTCTTTTATTTTTGTATTTTTTATTTTGTATGCCATTTTAATCACATTCCAAATTCTTTCATTTCTTTTTTTTCAGCTTTTGTTAATTTTTCTTGTTTTGGAAGAAAAATTTTCCTAAATGTTTTCCAAGTTTCTGTTCTTGCTTTTTCTTTTTCTTTTCTTTCTTTAGGAGTTAATCCATAAACTTTTATTCTTGCCTTTTCTTTAAGCTGTTTTATTCTTTCTATTTCGTCCTCTTTCTCTTTTTGTTCTTTTAATTTTTTGTATTCTGTTTGATAAATTTTTTCTAATTTCTCTCTTTCTTTTCTTTGTTTCTCTTTTTTAAGTTGCCAAGATTTTTCAAAAGCTTTTATTTTTTGTTTTATTTTATATGCCATTATATATTTTTATCAATTTTATTAAAAACATAAGCTACATCTTCGGCTATATTATTAATAGGACGCCAATCTCCTTGTATCGTGCCTAATTCTCTAAATCCTGACATACTGCTTACTTGGTATCTTAAATAATTTCTTAAATCTTGTCTTGTAATTTGATGATTTTTTCCATCTGTTTTAACAAGTAAAGTGTTTTTTGTTAAAATTGTAATTGGAACTTGCTGTTCTTCTAATTCTTCATTAATTTTTTCAATTCTTTTCTGTTCAGAAATCTGATAAGGGATTTCTTTCAATTTTTTTGTTTGTTTTATTAGATATGCCATTTTAACTCTTTATATCATTTGCAAAAGATATAACTTCTCTTGCACTTAATTCTTTTTTTTCAAAATCTGCTTTGATTAATGTAAAATAAGATTTTCCCATTAATTCTCCTTCATAAATTGTATAATTTTTTTTATCTAAAAATTTTAATGCTTGATTAAGATTTCTAATTTTATAACTTTCTTTCTTCTTTTTCGCTTTTTTAAATTTAACTTTGTATGCCATTTTGTATTACGAAATAAAGAATTAATAGTATTTAAATGTTTTGTTTTACGAAAATCCTACTATTTTAGAAAAAGTTTAGTCATATTTATAGCATTTCATTTTTCTTTTCTTCCCTTTCTTTATGCCTATATCCTTTAAATTCTTCAAACATATCAAGTCTTAATTTAGCCATTTGTCCTGTTTTAAGATTATGAAATACTATTCCTTCTGGCTTTTTATCTATTCCTTTTTTCTTCATTAACAAACTAAAAATTCCACCATCTTTAATATCATCTAAAAACCATTTTTTAATATTCTCATAAGTTTTAGGATATTTATGAAAACTCTTATATGCTAAATGATTTCTGCAATAAGTATTAAAAGGTATCCAAATATGCCCTTTTATTTGTAAGGGGTTTCCATTTAATTTCTCTCCAATTACTTCTCCAAAATGCTGTCCATCTGGTAATTCTGTATATCCTCGTTTAAATGCTTCCATAATCGCTTCAACTATAAATTCTTTTCCTTTGCAGAAAAAAGGTATTCTGTTTGTCCTATTCCAAATACTTGCAATCATTCCATTTTCAATTACTATACTTACATCAGTTCCATCTAATTTTTCAGTGGCTAAAACTTCATCTTCGCCACCTTCAAAAACCCAAGAGTATCCTTCAGTAATTTCAGGAGTTACTAAATACTCATTTTTATCATTTAACTTTCTAACAAAAGGTGGTTCTATTTTTGGAAAATCATTTATTTTAACAATCATATATCTTGAATTTTCATTTTTCCAAATTTATTCCTTGTTTAATAAGTTTTGTAAGATTATAAATGTCTAAAATTTCTCCTCTCGTCCATTCACTTCCCATTTTTTGTTGAATATAAGCCAACATTTCATCTTTCTTTTTTAAAGTTAAATATTGTTCATCACGCATTAAAGTTTCTGCCGATTTTTTCCTTATTTCTGCCAACACATCTCCTTCTCCTCTTTGTTCTAATCTAACCCAATCCATTTTCTTTTTCAAATAAGGTTTTTCTATGCTATCAGCATATTCTTTAGGAAGAAAAGCTGTGAAAATTGGCAAAAATAATATTCCCATAGGTAATTCTCCGCCTTTTCCCCCCGCTTGTAAATTATAAAGCATACATCTGCAAGTTTTGGTTTTAAAACATCTTCCAAACAATCTTATTCCATAATTTGAATTTTTATCAACCCAAGAATAAGGATTTAGCATAATTGTAGAAATATTATTAATTGCAATTATATTTTGCACATCTTCCAATTTAATTTTTCTTGCTACGCTTCCTATTGAAAATACAGCTTGTTTTTCTTCATCAATTAAAAAAATTCTATTTAAAAGCTTATCTTCGGGCATAATTTTTAATTTTTCAAGAAATTCATACGCATTTCCGCATATATAATCTACTGAAAATTTCTTGTTATAACAAGCTTGATGAAAAGAACACAAAGATATGCCTATATATGATTTTCCTTGTCTTGTTCCCCCAAGAATAGATAACTTCAAAGGTTCGTTAAGTTTAGTTTTATCTCTAATAAATTGTAAAAATTCCTGTGTATAATTCATATTAAACGCTTTTCTAAATTTTGTATCTGCCCTTAAATAAAATTGTAATAATTTATTTTGTAAAGCGTCTAATTCATAATTTGTATCAGCAAGATTAAATTCAAAGTGCAAATCTTTTAAGCTTATTTCTTCTTTCATTTTTGTTCTATATCTATTTTTTGAATTTGTGATGATTGAGAAATATTTAGAAGTGGCATATCTAAATTATATTTTTTAGCGATTTGTATAACAATTCCTGTTAATTCTTTTGAAATTTCATCTAAATATTTATAAAGCTCAACTAAATTAAAGGTTTTATCTCCAATTTCAATTTCTTTTGAAATTCCTTTATCTAAATTTTTAAAAACTACTAATTCTACGATAGACAAACTAACTTCTACTTTTGAATGTGTATTTTCATATATCCATTTTAATCTTTTTTGTAATTTTTTATCGGGTTCTGGTTCGGCTAAAATTAAACCTTCTACTAATTTAATAAGTAAAGTTGAAATTGGTTGAAACGGGCGTGAATTGATGATAACTGCGAAAAAGTTTGTAACTGAAAATTTAATAAGAGATAATTCATCCATTTTTTTATTATTTTTGTATAAAATTTATTATTTTTTCAGTAACTCTTTGAGGATTTTCTAATTCTTTACTCCAAATTATAAGAAGTTTATAACCAAGAGAATTATATGCTCTTTTTTTTCTTATTTCTCTATTTTTATTTCTATGCCAACATTCTCCATTAACTTCAATAATTTGTTTTGGATTTTTTGAAAGAAAATCAGGATTAAATCCATTAATCCATATCTTTCCATTTCCCGTATAATTAAAAGGTAAATTATTTAATTTAATGATTTGTTGGATTTGTATTTCAGGCAAAGTTGGTTTTAATTGAAATGCTTTAAACATTTTTTTAGCAAAACTTTCATTTTTCCATAACTTTTTTAATTGAATACTGATTTTTCTTTTTGCTTTTTTTGTATGATGTTTATTATAAAAAGGATGATTTTTAGAATTTAATAATCTTTTTTTTGTTATCATACTTAATTTTTTTCTATGTTCTTCTGAAAGTTTTTTCCCTAAATGAATTTTACTTAATAATTCTCTTGTTTTTTGTGAAGGGTTATATCCTTTATGTGCTAAACTCATTTTCTTTTTTGTTTTTTCTGAATGATGTTTTCCTTTTAAAGATATAGAATTAGCTAACCCTATTTTCTTATCCCTTTCTATAATTATTTTTTTATTTTTAGGATTTTTCCAAAAATTTTTAGAAATTTTACTTAATAATTCTCTTGTTTTTTGTGAAGGGTTATATCCTTTATGGGCTTCGCTTATATTTCTTTTCATTTCTTCTGTTCTTTTATAAATTCCTGTTGGCATTTTATATTTTAAAAGTTATTTCTTTTTGAAATGAACACTTTTTATTTTTACATCTTAAATTTTGTGTATAAATTTCTTCCTTTTTCCTTACTTTTTCTTTTTTTAATTTACAATTACAAATAGGGCAAAATTTTAAATTTGAAAAATCTTCTGTTAATCTTATTTCTGTTTGGCTTTGTTCTTTTAATATTTCAGGTTCTTTTATTTTTTCTTCTACTTTTAATTCTTTTTTCTTTTTGTATTTTAGCCCAAACCATCTTAAAGGATTAATTAAGCTTCTTTTTCCTTTCAATTTTTCTTCTAACTTTTTCTTTATCTTTTCTTCTTTTTCCTTAACTTTTAATAATTCTTTCTGTTCTTCAAGTTTTTTTTCTAACTCTTTTAATTTCTCAAATTCATTTTCTTGTTTTGGTTCTATATCAGGTAATTCAGATAAAGGTAATTCAGGTGTAGTTATTAATTCTTGCGGTAATGTAGTGGGGATTATTTCCTTTGGAGAATTAACTATTTCCTTTACAGAATTGCTTATTTCTTCATTTTTAGCTATTTCTTCACTTTGGGCGGTATTTTCCTCTTGTATTTCGTTGTTTTGGGGCTTATGGCGAGATTTTGAGGCGGGTTTGATGTTTAGTGAGGGTTCTCCGAAATCTATTTTAATTATATTCTTTTTTGCTATTTTAGGTTTTTTTTCTTTCATCTTTAATCCTTTGAATTTTTGTTCGTAGATTTTGCATACCTTCACATAAATTATTGATTTTCTTTTTATTTCTTTCCAATTTATTCTTTTTTAATTCTTTTTCCAACATTTCTCTTGCACATCTCAATCTCTTTTTCAAAATCCAAGTATTACTCATTTTTAAATTTCTTCTCTAAAAATTCTAAATATTTTTGCGAAATCTTTGCACCTATCTTAATTTTTGAAACAAATGGAGAAATGAAAATAGCAATTATAAATGAGAAAATAATAAGCCATTTCGTATTGAAATTCAAAAGATATTTTAATAAATATACAAAAGAAACAACAATAATAAAAGAAATAAATCCTGTTGTTACTAAATCAATATATCTCGCAAGAAATTTAAATTTATTATCTATCATTTTATTCCTTTATCTAATTTAGTATGACAACTTCTACAAAGCCATTTATAATCATTCGGATTTCTTGTATATTGATGATTTTTTATATTTGCAACATCATAAGGTTTTCTTTCATTACAAAATTCACAAAATTGTGGTTTCGGTTTGTGATTTCTAATCCAAATATGTAAAGCTATTTTCCCTACTTTATCTCCTTTCCAATTTGAACTTTTTTCTCCTAACATTCCTTTATGAGCTTCACTTATTTTTATTTTAGTTTTCTTTGAATGTTTTTTCCTTAAATGTGCTAAACTCATTCTTTTTTTACTTTCTTTTGTATGTTTTCCCCAAGATTTTCCTAAATGAGTTAAACTTAATTTTTTTCTATGTTCTTCTGTTCTTTTATAAATTCCTGATGTCATTTTAAATTAGGATTTTTAGATTTTATTGGGTTTTTATCGGCTTCTTCTGAAATTCCAATTAATTTTAGGCGTTCGTTAGTTATAGCTTGACGATAAGTTGTGCTATCCCTATAAATTGCTAAAATCTTTTTTCCTATGCTTTTGCTTCTTGCTTCAATCAAACAAATCTTTATTAAATTGATAATGTCTATTTCAGAAAGTTTAAAAAAATCAGAAGCATAAATTAAAAATTCATTCTTGTTATCTTTTGTTGTAAAATAATACTCCATATCATAGCCATTTTTCATTAATTTTGCCATTTTTTAATTATTATAAAATTCATAAGTAACTTTTGTATTTATTTTATTATCTCTAAAATATTTCTCTATATTTTTACATAAAATTTTGATAGTTTTTTCAGTTGAGTTAATTAATTGAGGTATTTTTTTCAACATACTTTCATCAACTTTAAGTCCTTTGATGGTTTTAAACTGCACTTCTATTTTGGCTTTCATTTTTTCTTAATTTTTTTATATTCTTTATCAAAACACTTTTTACAAGGATAATGATAAAACCCACAATCACATTCAATTATATTAACTTTTTGTTCCTTTACATCTTTTTCACATTTTTCACAAAAATCAATTTCTTGTTTCTTTTTTAATATTTTCATTTTTATTATTTTATTTTGTTGTGCTTGGAACTTCTATACTTTGCGAGTTATCTCCTGCTTTCGTTTGATAACGAAGATTTGGATTTAAATCAATACTTTTTCTTGCAATTCTAACGAAATCGTCCGTCTGCTCTATGAGAAAATCGCCCAAAATAACTTCTTTTAAACTTTGATAGACAGGCAAAGATAAATTAATTATTTTCCCGTCTTTTGCTTTTAAAACAGGAACATAAAATTCATTTCCCCCGCTTCCAATATTAGACAAGCTTTCTGCATAAATTAAAATTTCATTTTCATTAAATTGTATTATATCTTTAGCCTGTGGAAGATTATCAATTACAACTTTAATCGTTTTTCCTTTTTCTGTTCTTTGCTCAATTTCAACTTTTTCTTTATTAGGAATGATTAATAAGTCAGTTATAGGCAAGATAAACCATTTTTTATTAAATCGCATATTCATACTGATAATTACATTTCCTTCGTGGCTTGTATAATCTCCTCTATGATAAGCAATAGGTTCAGAAACAATCGTATGTCCATCTCGTTCTCTAACTAATCTGATAGGAAAATTCTTTTCAACTTTAAAAAAATGTTTAGAAGGATAACGCCTATGAATTTTTGCTAATTTTATTCTATGATTTCTTAACTGCCAAAAAATATTATTTCTTGCTTTTAAAAATTTAATAAGCCATCTCAAAAGAAAAAATAAACCGATTATAATTGCGGTTAATACAACTATTCCAATAATAATCCACCAAAAAATAGGGCTTTTAAGAAATCCTAAAGATTGAGCAAGAAACCCCTTTTTTCCTGCGGGTTGTTCTTGGGGGACTTGAATTGTTTGTGCAGAAAAAATTAAAGGAACTGACAAAATTAGCATTAAAATTAAACAAACACTCTTTTTAGTTATTCTCATTAATTTATTAAGAAAAACAGGTTTAAAAAGATTATTATAGTGAAAATTACATAAGAAATCTAATTAAAAAAATAAAAAAAATAAAATTAAAAAAATCAAATTCTACTCAAAATTCTATAAGAATTTACCTTATATGAACTTTTTGTATGCTTGACTTGACAACATAAGCAATTCCATAGCCGACAGCAACAATTATACCTACCATAGCAAGTATAATTAATAAGACAGGTAAAGCTTGTCCCATATATTCTTTATTGGAAAAAATAAATTTTACTTTTTACTTATTTCCTTGTATAAATATACCAAGCCCAGCTCCTGCCCCTTCCATCGTGCCACAAACTCCTGATGTATCATTCACAGGGCACGTAATCGCCAACTTAACTCCTTTTCAACATTTGTTGAAATTAATTTATTTAAAAATTCAAAGAAAAAATACTATATTAAATATAAGTATCATTTTTTCTGACATAATTTATCTATAAAAAGGTTTAAATATCATTTTAAAGTAATAACATTATGCAAGGAAAAATAAATTTATTACCGAACAATATAAATATTTTAACAAAATCATCTACTTATATAATTGGAGTTCTTTTAGGTGATGGAAATATTTTATATGATAGATTTAGAATTGCTGTAAAAGATAAAGATTTCATATTAAATATCCAAAAAAATATTAAAAAATGGATTGGCTATAATTTAAAAATTGAAAAAAGAAAGAATAATCATTTTAAAAAAAACTCTTTTTTATATCATTTAAATTTTAATTCAAGATTTATTCAATCTAAAATAAAAAATTTAATTCAAAAAATAAAAAATTCTAATAATAAAGATTTATTAAGTTCTTTTTTAGCGGGTTGTTATGATAGT
>Ga0315296_10005264_pt1 | contig 10358 bp, 10 predicted proteins | sample YL17G14_18_MG_FD_203921 | JGI IMG/M metagenome (GOLD analysis project Ga0315296, IMG submission 203921) | Sediment microbial communities from Yellowstone Lake, YNP, Wyoming, USA - YL17G14_18 | ecosystem: Environmental > Aquatic > Freshwater > Lake > Sediment | place: USA: Wyoming | collected... | reverse complement strand
GCTGGGCGCAGCGCGTTCGTTTCAGGGTGGACTGGAGCGTGTATTGAACCTGGTCGAACAGGGGTTATCGGTGTCCTGGCGCTGCCCGTGGGATGACCGACCAGCGGCGACGAAAGTGTTGACTTCTGCCGCAAATTGCACTACACTATCATCACGGTGAAATGAAAAGCGCCTCACAGCTCTGACCGGCCCGAGGCGGTGACCAGGACGGTGGGAGCGCCATGTCAGGAGGTTCAGTAAAGATGATGACCAAGCACAACTTGATAAGATTGATAGGCATAGTCATGCTAACTGGTGGGCTGAGCCTGGTTGCGCTGCTTGCTCCAGTCGCTCTTGCTGGCTCTATGCCCGTGCTGGCCACGATGCCTTCCAGTTCTCCATCAGCCCTGGCGGTGATTACCCACACCCTACCGATTCCAGGGGGCAAGCCAACAGCCGTCGAAGTCTATCATACCGGTAACAAGTTCTACGTGGCCGAAAGCCTCGGCGGTAACCTGCTGGTGTTCGACGGAACCACTCCTCAGATCACAACCACTATCCCGATCAGCGGCATCGTTCTAGAAGACAACCTGGTCATAAACGAGACCTATGGACGGGCCTACGCAGGCAGCCGTATCTGGGAGGGTTCCGAGTTCGGCACCGGTAGCGGGCTAATCTACGTCGTGAGCACTGTCACCGATACAGTGCTGACCACCATCAACCCGGTGCCACCTCTGCTGACTACCCTTTACGTTACAGCCCACGATGAAACCCGTGACCGGGTCTATGTAGGTGGCTACGGCTTGTTTTACATTGACGTGGCCACCAATGCTGTCACTCCTATCACACTACCCAGCCTAACCGGAGGCCTGTTCATGGCCAACGAAATGGCGGTCAACGAGGTGACTAATGAGGTCTACATCGTGCAGATGTACTATGGCTATCACCGTCTGTGGATGCTAGACGCTGATACCTGGACATGGTCGTGGGTGGACTTTCCCGCGCTAGGTGCTTACTATCCTCAACACGTCTCTGTGAGTGAGGCGCAAAACAAGGTCTTCGTCAAGCTAATTGGGGTTCCTGGCCAGGCCGAGCCGGGGTTGTTCGCCCTGGACCGTGATGACGGCAGTCACGCTTTCATGGGCAATGATGATTATGGGAAAATGATCGTCAACGAGGCAAGTGGCCGGCTCTTCACCGGCATCGAAGTGGGACAGAATATAGCTATCGTCGAGGTGGCCACTAACAGCCTGGCGCATGTACCGATGGATGACCTCTACGGTGGTGCACCGGTGGTGAATGTGCGACAGGGCACCGATCACGCTTTCATTGCTGACCAGGAGTTCGTAGTGATTGTTGACGGGGCGAGCCGCACCAGCCTAAAGATTCCGGTGCCGAACAACCCGACCGGCGGTATCCTGGTGCAGGACGTGGCTGTAAATCAGAACACTGGCTGGGTGTACGTTATTCCTGACGATGACTTGCCATTCGTCGTTGCCCTGCAGGATCCAGCGGCAGGGCCGCTGCAGCGGCTCGTGTACCTCCCGCTGGTACTGCGCAATCACTGACGGCTAGTGAGGTCAGCCGGGTACGGGGGATTGCAAAGTAGTGACCTCGTCGAGAAGGTAGAGGGGTAGGCGACTGGACGCTAATGGCGTTCGATGGCCTGGAACCTGGACAGCAGCGTCCTGGGCGTCCTTGACAGGATGAAGAAAAGGCCACCCCACCAGATGAAGTGCAAGACGATCCCATACCAGGTATGGTCGTAGCCTGTGTAAACATTCCTCTGTGTGCCAACTACCCGCTCGCTGATCGACCAGGAAACACCCACGAGCCAGAAATCCACCAGCAGATAGAGGAAGTTGAAAGCGACGAACAGGTAGGGCAACAACCACCAGCAGTTTCCACGTACACGCCATGCGCTGAGCGCGAAAAGGCTCGCGTTGATGGCTACAAAGAGCAGTGAAGGCAGAACCATTCCGGGTGAGACTCGGAAAAAGTCGCTCGACGTTCTTTCCAGTGTCCCGCGCGCTGGAAGGTCTCCCTCTGTGACGCAGCAGTAATACCCCACCAAATGGGACTCTGTAAATAGCGACTCTGCCCAATACAGGGCGGCCCACGTGCCGACCAGCAGGACGACGCCAAGCGCAAACAGGATGGGCAACGTGAACCTGGATGTATAGGGGATTGGACGTGTAACCGTACTCATGTCAATTCTCCTTGTACTGATGATCGTAAGCCGTTCATCGGTGTTATTGGACAGGATGGCGGCTTTCCGTCAGGAGTCGCGCCGGACCAGCGGCAGGTAGACGTGCCGGATAACCGTCCCCCACCGGGCGATGCGGTCGGCGCTGGCGTTCCCGCCTGCGTCAGTAAAGTCACCCCCGGCGTAGACATCCGGTCCTTCCACCGCAATGGCGAAGACAGTACCGTTCAGCCCGGGGTCAAGCGCATCCCAGCCGGAACCGATCCACCAATAGCCGCCCCAGCGGGCGACGTGGTCCGCATTGGCGACTCCAGCCGCATCGGTGAACATGCCCCCAACGTGGACGTACGGCCCCGCCACGGCGATGGCGCGGACGGAGCCATTCAGGCCAGTGTCGCCAAGCGCGTGCCAGGCGGAGCCGTCCCAGCGGGCGATGTGGTCGGCGTTGGCGTCGCCGCCTGCGTCGGTGAAGGCACCGCCAACGTACACGTTCGCCCCGGCCACGGCGATAGTTTGGACGCCGCCGTTCAGGCCGTTGCCGAGGGCGTGCCAGGTGGAGCCGTCCCAGCGGGCGATGCGGTCGGCGGTGGCCACTCCGCCCGCGTCCGTGAACCAGCCGCCGATGTAGACGTCTGCCCCAGCCACGGCGATAGCGAGGACGCCGCCGTTGTTTATGCCAGTGCCGAGGGCCTGCCACGTCTGCGAGGAGCTGTCCCAGCGGGCGATGCGGTCGGCGTCCGCGTCGCCGCCTGCGTCCGTGAACATGCCGCCGACGTAGACATTTGCCCCGGCCACGGCGAGGGCGAAGACGGGGTTGTTCAAGCCGGGGCCGAGGGCGTGGCAGGCTGAGCCGTCCCAGCGGGCGACGTAGTCAGCGTCCGCGACGCCGCCCGCGTCGGTGAAGAAACCGCCGACGTAGACGTCCGCCCCGGCCACCGCGATGGCCTCGACGACGTCGTTCAGGCTGGGGCCGAGGGCGTGCCAGGCTGAGCCGTCCCAGCGGGCGATGTGGTCGGCAGTGGCGACGCCGCCCGCGTCGGTAAAGTCGCCGCCGACATAGACGTCCGGCCCCTCCACGGTGATGGCGTAGACGGTACCGTTCAGGCCGGGGCCGAGGGCATCCCAGGCGGGGTCGAGTTCGGCGGCATTCCAGCGGGCGACGTAGTCGGCGGTGACGACGCCGCCCGCGTCGGTAAAGTCACCGCCGACGTAGACGTCCGGCCCCTCCACGGCGATGGCCCAGACGATGTCGTTCAGACCGGGGTCAAGGGCAGACCAGCCGGAACCGATCCAGATCATGCCGCCCCAGCGGGCGACGCAGTCGGCATTGGCGATTCCGCCCGCCTCGGTAAAGTGACCGCCGACGTAGACGTACGGCCCCTCCACGGCGATGGCGAAGACATGGCCATTCAGGCCGGGGCCGAGGGCGTGCCAGGCGGAGCCGTCCCAGCGGGCGACGTAGTCGGCATTGGCGACTCCGCCCGCGTCGGTGAAAGTGCCGCCGGCGTAGACGTACGGCCCGGCCACGGCGATGGCTAGGACGGTGCCGTTCAGGCCGGGGCCGAGGGCGTGCCAGGCGGAGCCGTCCCAGCGGGCGATGCGGTCGGCGTTGGCGACCCCGCCCGCCTCGGTAAAGTGACCGCCGACGTAGACGTCCGCCCCGGCCACGGCGATGGCGCGGACGGTGCCGTTCAGGCCGTTGCCGAGGGCGTGCCAGGCGGAGCCGTCCCAGCGGGCGATGCGGTCGGCGTTGGCAACCCCGCCCGCATCCGTGAACCAGCCGCCGACGTAGACGTCCGCCCCGGCCACTGCGATGGCGAGGACGGTGCTGTTCAGGCCGGCGCCGAGGGCGCTCCAGAATAAGCCGTTCCAGCGGGCGATGTAGTCCGCGTCCGCGTCTCCGCCCGCGTCCGTGAAGAAGCCGCCGACGTAGACACTCCCCCCGGCCACGGCGATGGCGTAGACGCTGCCGTTCAGGCCGAAGCCAACGGCGTGCCAGGTGTTGGCCGGAGAAAGCAGCCTGGCGGGTTCGCTGGCGGGTCTGAAGAGCGGCGCGCCGTCGGGCGCGTACTCCATCCGCCAGCCGGCCGGGTCCAGCGCGCCGCCGAAGCCGGTGCTCAGGTCGAGCGTGCCGTCGGGGTTGAGCAGGTCAGCCAGTGGACGCCGGTCCGTCTGAGAGGGTTGGGCGGCGCGGGCAGGTGAGGCCGGCAGCGCCCCCACCAGCGCCATCAGCATCGCCCATGTGAAGCCCAGGTGGGCCACGGTGATGAACCATCGCCTGATTTTCATCCTTTCCTCCTTCCTGAGCCAAGAGGCCGCGTGCTTTGCACCAAGATCTTCCAGCCAGCCAGATAGAGGACGTTGAAAGCCACGAACAGGTAGGGCAACCGCCAGCAGTTTCCACGTACGCGCCACGTGCTGAGCGCGAAAAGGCCCGCGTTGATCGCTACAAATAAGAACGCCCACCCGGACCTTGACGGCGGGTGGGCTATGCAATACTCTGGTGTTTGCCGTCAACGCTCGTGCTGCATTGAGGCTCCTTGTTGGTCGTGCGTCAATAGTGTAACACAACCCGGCGCAAAAGTCAATTAGCAGAACGATTTTCTCGCACTGGATGGCGCTGGGAAAGTAAATGCAGGTTGACTTGTGCTCAAGTTCCGCTATACTGTAGCCATCCCTACCATCCGCTGTCAGTTGCAGGAGATAGATCTGTTGTGGCATGGATAAGGTAGTTGGACCAATGCCGATATCCAGTAAACCATTGGAACAGACCCCGGCTGGTATCCCGGTGACCTTGCGGCCTTTCTTCCAGGAGTACGTGTTGGAAGATCTGGACCCGGAGCGCAGTGCTTTCACTGTGATCGAGCGCACACTAGCCTGGGGCGACCGGCAAGAACTGCGCTGGCTATTCGCCCATTATGGGCCTGCACGGCTGGCCGAATGGGTGCGTCAGGCTGGCTGGCGTTGCCTGCCTCGGCGGCGGTTGATCTTCTGGCTGCGTTTCTTTGACCTTACTGACTACCATCGGGGAGAGCGGGTATGGCCCCATTAGCCACACCACATTGGGAGGCCGTTACTCCAATGGCCCAGGCGTTACTGGCTGTCTTGGGCCGGTTGCACGCTCTGAGTTCATTCTACCTTGCCGGCGGTACTGCACTGGCTCTGCGATTGGGCCACCGCATCTCACAGGACCTGGACCTATTTGCGAATATCGAAGTTCTGGATGACGACCTGCGTCATCACATTGTAGAGGAATTGCGCAGAGTCTATGCGGTCAGTCTGCTGCAAGACTCGCCACTGGGCCTGGTTCTCGACGTGAGTGGGCAGTCTGTAAGTTTCTTCACCTATGGCTATTCACTGTTAGAGTCTACAGATCTGATCAGCGGAATCCAGATCGCCAGGCTTGTGGACATCGGCCTTATGAAACTCGATGCCATCGCGGGGCGAGGTATGCGCAAGGACTTTTACGATCTGTACTTCATCGCTTCCCATATCTCACTGCGAGAGATGTTTGGCCGAAGTGCTGACAAGTATCCGGAAGCACATGGCTTTGGAATGCGCGTCCTGACAGCACTGGTTGATTTCGACATCGCTGACCAGCAGGATGAGCCTGTACTCCTGGTACCTGTCCAGTGGGAATCGGTCAAAGCCTTCTTTGTAGCCGAATCGCGTCGCTTGGCAGAAGAGTGGTTTGAGTTAGCGAATATGAACAAAGACTGATGCTGTGCACCTCTTGGTGTGCATTACTCCCTCACTACGTGCTCTGGCCGCCGTTGGACCACCTCGCCTGGACAAGATGGCATCTTGTCCTACATAGCCCCCGCCTGGACAAGATGGCCTCTTGTTCTACATATCCCCCCATCGGGACAAGATGGCATCTTGTCCTACATAATTGGACATTTGTCCAATGACAAAAATCAGGATTTGTGTTATGATACTGGCGTGGTTGTATAACTAACGACTAGGTTATAGCACTAACGCCTATGGAGGGCAACCGTGGGAATCACCTTGGACGAATTCCGCCGCATCGTGGCGCAAGAACTGGGGGTAGACGCAGCGCGGGTGACGCCGGACGCCTCTTTCGTCGAGGACCTGCTGGCGGACTCGATCAAGCTCGTCGAGATGATGCTGCGGCTTGAGGAGGATGAACATGTCCGAAATTACTGATCAAAGCCTGAGCGGCGTGGCTGAAACGTTGCTCATTACGCTCTACATTCGAGCCATGGAAAGCCAGCGTCCCGATGCCCTGCTCAAAGACGAGAAAGCCGTGGCGTTGGTCACACAGATGCACTATGATTTCTCGCGGTTCGAGCAAATCAAGATGGATGAGGAGGATAAGGTGACGATTATCCTCCGCAACCGGGAATTTGATCGCTACGCGCGGGATTTTCTGGCCCGCTACCCCGAGGCAGTCGTGGTCCACATTGGGTGCGGCCTCGATGCGCGCTTTGAGCGCGTGGACAATGGCCAGGTAGAGTGGTATGACCTTGATTTGCCGGACGTCATTGAACTGCGCCGGAAGCTCATCGGCGGCGAGGGGGCGCGCTATCATTTGCTGGCTTGTTCGGCGTTCGACAGCACGTGGCTAAGCGCGGTGAGCGTCCATCGCCAGCGCCCGTTTCTCTTTCTGGCCGAGGGTGTTTTCCAGTACTTTGAAGAAGCACAGGTCAAGTCGTTGGTGCTGACGTTGCGGGAACGTTTCCCGGGCGCGGAACTGGTCTTCGATGCATTTTCGCCGTACATCGTCCGGGCGAATAACCTCAGGCTCAGGATTTCCCGCACCAAAATCAGTGCCCGTTATCACTGGGGACTGAAACGCGGCACAGACCTCGAACGCTGGGGCGAGGGCATCTGCCTGCTCGATGAGTGGTTCCCCTTCAGTCGCCCTGAGCCGCGCCTGGCTCACGTTCAATGGATGCGCCATATTCCACTGTTCGCCAAAGTCATGGGCATTTTCCATTACCGGCTTGGAAAGACAGCGGGATGAAGAAGAGGTGATCAAATGGAGCATAAACAAGGTTTCTTCGATTTTGCGGCCGAGGTGGGCCTCACGAAACACTTTGGAGGTGTCGGAGCCACAGAAGAACTCGTTGAGTTATGCCACGTCGGCGCAGGCAAAGAAGTACGAGGCGGTGCAACTCAAGGCCACTGACCACCTGAAGACCTCCGGTGACGACGTGCTCCACTCCTGCAAAGTCACCACTGTTGCCGGGCGTGCCGGGGTGCGTGGCGCTGGTGACGAGCCGCCGCTCGTTCGCGGAACTGGCGCGCCACGGGCGGGTGCTGCAAGTCGCTGATGATCTCGGTGCGTTTGTCCTCGCGGCTGAGGATGCTATCTTCGACCTCTTCCTGGTCGGGGCGCAGCAAATCCTCCACAGCCTGTCCGATTGCGGGCAGAATGTCTACGCCTTGCGCCAGCACCTCGAGCACGGGCTTGAGACCAGACAGTGGCTTGGTCATTGCGGTCTCCTTGGCGGCATTCCTATGCACATTCTATGGACAATTCTATAGCCCAAAAGTGTTTATAGACCGAAAGTCACGCCAGGGTATAGCGGGTCCACCGTCGCTGGCCGGTTCTTTTCAAGTAACCCGCGTTGCACATCTGTTTGAGGAGATAAGACACCCGCCGTGGAGATACTCCCAGCAGCGTCTGGCACTCACCACGGTTGACAGAACCGCGCTCGCGGACATACTGCAGGACTCTCTGCTCGTCAGTGCCGATGGGTCGAACCTCTGCTCTCTCCTCAGGGCTAGCGGCCAGAGTGTAGTAAGCCCAGCGCCGACTCGCGTGCATCTCGATCAACCCTCGCTCGACCAGTTCGCGCAACTCCCGCGTGGCCTGAGTGGTATCATATACATTGTTCAGCCGACGATAGTCACTGTTTGTCATACGCTCATTATAACGCAGGTAGACCAGCGCCATACGCTGATTATCGTTCAACGGGTAGCCGCCGAACTGATTCAGCCACCGTACGGCCTCGGCGTTCATCAGCGACGTGTTCTTGAACGTGACCTGAAAGAAATTGCGCGAGTCGTGGAAACGCGGCGGCTCCAAGCGTGCTTCGCGCATTGCAGCGATCATCGCACGAATACCAGAGCCACGATTTTCGACCATGCCCAGTTCTTCCAGAAACCGCATCAGGAGTTGATTCCGAGTAGATTGTGATTCCTCCAGGTTGTCCTCGTTCACGGCACCGTAAAGTCCACCAGGGCTTTGGATCTCCAGGCGATCGGCGAACATCTGCAAGCGGATCTGGCTGCCACGGGCCATCGGGCTATAGTCCCGGTGTGCAACGGCGTTCACAACCGCCTCGCGGATGGCCTCTTCGGGGTACTCTGACAGAGTGCGATGGAAGACGCCCTCGACCAGCAGACTCTGACGCATGTTGGCAATCGTGCGCCGAACGGCCTGCTCGACGATCTCGGCGAGACTGCCCTCGCATTTACATGTGTCCAGAAACCGCTCACCGCGCGTTCCTTTCTCGTCCGGTGTCGAACCCGGATAGCGCACAAACGTCACGACCAGCGCAGGGAAGAACTTTTGCGGCCAGGTGCCAAAGCACAATAGGCCAGCCAGTGTCGGGCGCACAACGCCCTCTATCTGCGCCGCGATGCCAATCTCGCATAATTGATCGGGCAGCGATTTCTTGCTCATGCGCAGCCGTTCCCAAAGTTGAGGCCGGGTTTGGCGCAGAAGGTCCAAATGTGACCGAACGCGCTCCATGTCCAGATCATCCAATGCAGCCCGCGTCACCGGATCCTGGTCAAAAGCGGGCTGGCTGTGGCCGCTGACGTAGGTAAAGATCTCATAGTCGGTCATCTGCCGGTTGGTATTGCCCACGCGGATGTAACTCCCCGCATTCATGCCCGCCGGCCGATAAAAACATGGTTTCTGGGTGTAGGCGCACTCGGGCACTTCCACGACGACGACGTGCTTGCCTTCGATCTCTAACACAACCACATCCGGGCGCAGCGCGGGTTCCATATTGGCCGCCACGTCCACCAATTGGGCGAGTGTCACCTGGGGATTGCTCACGCCTACGGGTTCGAAGCGATGCTCTTCATCCAGGCCAAACACGACCACCCCACCGCCTGTGCGATTGGCGAACGCAGATAGCGGCTCGTAGATACGCTTCGGCAACTGGCGATGCGCGGCTTTGACTTCGACAGAAGCGTCTTCAAATTGCCCGGAGCGGATCGCCTCGATCAGTTTGACGGCGTCATCGCGTTCCATCTTTACTTCAACTCCTCCTTCGTCAACCCCCACAACTTTGCTGCCAGCCGGTCAATCTCCGCCCTCTCCCGCACGTGCGCTGCATCCCCGTAAGTATACTCTTCTCCCCATTCTGTGCAAATTACCTTCACCCTGGCGAATCCAGCCTTTGCCCTCTCTGACCTGATAGCGGGTTTCGTCGGGGAGGTATAGTCGGATGTGGGAATCGCCTTGGATGAATTCCGCCGCCTCGTGGCGCAAGAACTGGGGGTAGACGTAGCGCGGGTGACGCCGGACGCCTCTTTCGTCGAGGACCTGTTGGCGGACTCGATCCAACTCGTCGAGATGAGTGGTATGACCTTGATTTGCCGGACGTCATTGAACTGCGCCGGAAGTTCATCGGTGGCGAAGGAGCGCGCTATCATTTCCTGGCTTGTTCAGCCTTCGATAGCACGTGGCTAAACGCGGTGAGCGTCCATCGCCAGCGCCCTTTTCTCTTTCTGGCCGAGGGTGTTTTCCAGTACTTTGAAGAAGCACAGGTCAAGTCGTTGGTGCTGACGTTGCGGGACCATTTCCCGGGCGCGGAACTGGTCTTCGACGCATTTTCGCCGTACATCGTCCGGGCGAACAATCTCAGGCTCAGGATTTCCCGCGCCAAAATCAGCGCCCGTTATCACTGGGGACTGAAACGCAGCACAGACCTCGAACGCTGGGGCGAGGGCATCTGCCTGCTCGATGAGTGGTTCCCCTTCAGTCGCCCTGAGCCGCGCCTGGCTCATATTCAATGGATGCGCCATATTCCACTGTTGGCCAAAGTCATGGGCATTTTCCATTACCGGCTTGGTGGTTGACAGCAGAACCATTGTGTGGTACAAGTGGGGCGTCTTACCGGGCGACAACACGTAGGTCAGACCTGACAGGTTTCTATTCGTGAAACCTGTCAGGTCTTAACTGATGCAG
>Ga0315296_10005263_pt1 | contig 10360 bp, 9 predicted proteins | sample YL17G14_18_MG_FD_203921 | JGI IMG/M metagenome (GOLD analysis project Ga0315296, IMG submission 203921) | Sediment microbial communities from Yellowstone Lake, YNP, Wyoming, USA - YL17G14_18 | ecosystem: Environmental > Aquatic > Freshwater > Lake > Sediment | place: USA: Wyoming | collected... | reverse complement strand
TCTAAAATCCGAACTCTGCAATCTGAAATTAATTAGTTCCCCTATCCCCCTATTTCCTCATCACCCTATCTTTCCCTCCGCAAACCGTTCCAACTCAAAATACTCAGGAGGAGTGAAGCGCAAAAAAGATCGGCGCGTTTTCCAATCCCCAACATTAAAGTAAAGACATCTCCTTCCATCGATCCACTCCTCGACCTCCTCAGGGAAATGCGAGTGGCCGAGGATGACAATCTCAAACCCCTCTAAAAACTTCTGATGGGCAAAGGCCTTGAAGGCCGGAGGAGGGTTTGGGTCAACATCGACATGATATTTTTGGTAACTCATTTCGCTCAGCTTCTGGGCGATTTGACGGGAGAAGTGAGGGCCTGTGATATGGATGAGATGATAGGTCCATCGGTTTTTAAGCATTCTTCGGAAGACCCGATATCTCCACTGTTTTGGATTCGATAAATCGCCATGGGCGATGAAGGTCCTCTTCCCCTCCAACCTTTCTTCATAACTTTCGGGGTAAACTTCGACGTCCATTCCAAATTGTTCTGAGAAGAATGAATGAAGAAAGAAATCATGGTTTCCTTCGAAATATTTAATCCGAATACCCTGACGATACAACTTTTGAAGTCGTTCTAAAATGGGTAGGTACTCGGGAAAGGCGCACGGCTCCTTTGTTGAAGAAAAGCTATTAAAACCAAAAAAGAATTCGAAGAGGTCGCCCAGAATCACGAAATGGCCTATCCGTTCCTTTTCCGAATCTAAGAATTTGAGAAATGCCTCCATCTCTTCGGGCTCTCGTCCGGTGAAATGGGCATCTGAGATAAAAATCCAGTCCTTTCCGGAACCCGTCAAAATGGCCCCCTCACCTTCCTACACCACAGTAGTTAAACCCCAGTCGTTTCATCTGATCCGGATCGTAGACATTTCTCAGATCGATGAAGATCGGGCTTTTTAGCAGATCCTTGATGCGTTGGAGATCCAACCGTCGAAATTGATTCCACTCCGTCACTAAGACCAATGCATCGGCCCCCTTGGCCACATCGTAGGCATCCTTTCCATACTCCAATTCAGGAAGAACTGCTTGGGTTTCTTCCATTGCTGCTGGATCAAATGCCTTCACCTTTGCCCCCATGGCCAGAAGGCCTTGAATGATGGCAATGGAAGAGGACTCACGAATATCGTCCGTATTGGGCTTGAAGGAGAGACCTAAAATCCCTATCGTCTTTCCCCTGAGATCCCCGACTTTTTCCTTGATTTTCATCACCATCCTCTGTTTTTGTTCCTCGTTCACCTCGACCACAGACTCCAGGATTTTAAATACATATCCTCTCTCTCGAGCTATCTTTGAAAGGGCCCGGGTGTCCTTTGGAAAACAGGATCCTCCAAAGCCCGGACCTGGATGGAGAAATTTTTTCCCGATCCTCCCATCTAAACCCATGGCCCTGGCAACATGGTGGACATCCGCGCCCACCATTTCACAGAGATTGGCAATCTCGTTGATGAAGGTGACCTTGGTGGCCAGAAAGGTATTGGCTGCATATTTGATCATCTCCGCAGTCTCCAGGGAGGTGATGACAAAAGGAGTCTCAATGAGATAAAGGGCGCTGTAAATGTCTTTCATGACGGCGATGGCTTGTTCACTCTCTGCACCAATGGTGACGCGATCCGGCCGCATAAAGTCTTCAATAGCAGATCCCTCCCTCTGAAACTCAGGGTTGGAGACGATGTCGAAGGGAATGGGTTGAGCCTGGTGATCCTGGATCAGTTGTTTCAGACGGCGACAGGTTCCCACAGGAACCGTTGATTTGACCACGACCACTTTGTAGCCATTCATATATCGGGCGATCTCCTTGGCCACCTCTTCCACTGCCCGGAGGTCGGCAGAACCATCATCTTTGGAGGGGGTTCCTACAGCAATAAAGATCACCAAACTTGATGTCACTCCATCCTGTATGCTCGTAGAGAAAGAGAGCCTTCCCTCTCTCATATTTTTCAACACAAGGTCTTCAAGCCCTGGTTCATGGACGGACATCTTCCCTTGTTGAAGAAGATCGATTTTCTGCTGATCGTTATCCACGCAGATCAGATTCATCCCAAACTCTGCCAAACAGGCCCCTGTCACCAATCCCACATAACCCGTTCCAATAATACAGATATTCATGATGAACTCCGTTCCTTAAAATGAGTCTTAAGGAAATTTAAAATGGGCCCATAAAAAATGCAAGCTCAAAAATAGCCTTCAGGCGGTCTGTCTATGGACGGGTAGGATAAAATCCCTCAGAGCCTCGGACCAAGGTCTCAAACTCATCCCAGTCACCTGCTTCAACTTCTGACAGTGGAGAACGGAATAAGCAGGGCGGATCGCTGGTCGACCCAGTTCTTTGGAAGAGATGGGAATGACCTTCACTCTTTCCATCCCCGAAAGTTTCAATATTGCTTGGCCAAAGGTATACCAGGTACAAAGATCACTGTTGGCGATGTGAAAAACCCCACGGGCATCATACTGAAGCAAAACGGAAATGGCTTCGGACAGATCGACCGTATAGGTGGGCGAGCCGATCTGGTCATTGACGATTGAAAGAACCTTCTTCTCTCTTGCCTGACGGAGAATGGAGTTGACAAAATTATTTCCATATCTTCCATATAGCCATTGAGTTCGAACGATCAACGCATCCTTCACCAGCTCTCGAACATATTGCTCTCCCTTCCATTTAGAACGGCCATAAACATTGAGGGGATTGGGAGGGTCATCCTCCAGATAGGGTTCCTTTTTTTTCCCATCGAAGATGTAGTCGGTGCTGAGGTAGACCACTTTCGCACGGCACCGCAACGCTCCCAGAGCCACATGTTTCATCCCTTCTGCATTGACGGCAAAGGCCTTCTCTTCATTCGATTCGCACCCATCCACATCGGTGTAGGCAGCCACATTGATCACGATCTCCGGCCTAAAACTCTCGATTTTGGTAACCGTTTTTTTTCCTTCCCGAATATCCATCTCATCGATATCCCATTCTAAAATCTCCCAGTCCGAGCGCTTATTGGTGTGAAAAGTAGAATGAAGGATCTTGACCAGATCCCTTCCTAACATTCCCTTGGCCCCAATCACCAATATCCGTCTCATCCGCCCGTTCCACCCATGATACTTCTCTATGATTTAGCAGGCTGCTGAAACACAGACAAGGTTATAATAAACTCCAAATCCGAAGCACCTGCCTGCGGCAGGTAGGAATTTTTGTCATTGGAACTTATTTGGAGATTAGAATTTTGGATTTAGATATTACTGCACCCATTGATGCAATGAAGTACAAGTCACAATGAGCGCTGATCATACATTCGTTTGTAATAGTCCAGATATTCCCCAGTTTTGATCTTTTTCCACCATTCCCGATGGGTCAGGTACCATTCGACGGTTCGGCTGATCCCCTCTTCAAAGGAGATGGAAGGTTTCCATCTTAGTTCTCTCTCAATTTTTGAGAAGTCAATGGCATAACGCCGGTCGTGGCCCGGCCGATCGGTGACAAACCGGATCAGGGAGTGAGGTTTTCCCAATCGGTCCAAAATGGTCTGTGCCACAACAAGGTTCGGCCTTTCACTCCGACCTCCTATATTGTAAACCTCTCCTTCCCTGCCATGGTGGAGGACCACATCTAAAGCCCGACAATGATCTTCGACATAGATCCAATCCCGGACATGCATCCCATCGCCATAAATGGGGAGTTCTTTATCTTCGATCGCATTAGAGACCATTAAAGGAATCAGCTTCTCAGGAAATTGATGGGGTCCAAAATTGTTGGAACATCGCGTGATGACGGTGGGAAGTCCATATGTTCGATGATAGGCCCTGACCAGCATATCCGCTGCTGATTTACTCGCTGAGTAAGGGCTGTTCGGCGCAAGCGGCGTCTCCTCTGTAAATGCACCCATCTCACCCAGGGAGCCATAGACTTCATCCGTTGAGATGTGGACAAAACGGATTTGCTTTTTTGGAAAAACCTTCCGCACCGCTTCCAGAAGGACAAAGGTGCCAAAGACATTCGTCTTCATAAAAGCGCTGGGGTCTTCAATAGATCGATCCACATGAGATTCGGCGGCAAAGTTGATGATGGCATCCACGCCCTTGTTGATCAACTCCTCCATTCGGGGGGTATCTGTAATGTCCCCCCTGATAAAATGATAATGGGGAGATTGTGAGAGATCTGAGAGGTTTTCTAAATTTCCGGCATAGGTCAACTTATCGACATTGATCAGAGGATCATTTGGATAGGATTTTAAAAAATAACGAATGAAGTTACTCCCGATGAATCCGCAACCACCCGTCACCAAAATCTTCATCATTTACTCCAGTTCTTCCTCATCTTAATTTCAAATTTCAGATTTTAGATTTCACCTGCCTGCCCTGCCTACCGCAGGGAGGCGCAGGCAGGGATTTTTCAATCTGCGATCTGCAATCCGCAATCTGCAATCTTGGCACATTATCCATCTTTTCTCGACCAATCATAAGGAATATCTTTTTCATGGGGAGGAAGACGGTATTCATCTGGCGCACTGTAGGCATAGACCTCTGTTGGGATGTTGATAATGATCGCCTCCTCCTCGCTGATACATTTCCACCCATGATAGATCCCATTGGGAACTTGAACCAGTAAAGGGTTGTGGATACCGATGAAGAATTCGTTGATCTCTCCTTTTGTCGGAGACCCCTCCCTCGGATCATAGAGGACCAGTTTGATCATTCCTTCTATGGCAACGATGTGATCGGTTTGGACCTTGTGATAGTGCCAGGCCTTTACCACTTGTGAATAAGTCGTCGTGACATATACCTGTCCGAACTTTAGAAACAGATCTTCATCCGCCCGGAGGATCTCCATCACCCTCCCTCGTTCATCCGGGATCACCCGCAATAATTTGGTCTTCACTCCGTCGATCATCATGCCTCCCTAACTCAATTTCAGATTTCAAATTTCAGATTTTAGATTTATCTTTCAATCTGCAATCTACAATCTGCAATCTGCAATTTCTACTAAAGTTTATTGGCGCCGGTTTGGGCAACCAACTGGTTTGCACGAAGCAAGGATTCAAAAGTCCCTGCGTCGGTCCACCACCCCTCTAAGAGATCCCATGTCATCAGCTCTTTTTCAACATAACGATTGTTCACATCGGAGATCTCCAACTCACCTCGATCGGAGGGTTTGAGGGTTTTGATGATATCGAAAACAGCTGCATCAAAAAAGTAGATTCCAATCACCGCATAATTCGATTTTGGCTTCTTTGGCTTCTCTTCAATTCGTACAATCTGATCTCCTCTCAACTCCGGGACTCCGAATCGCTGTGGATCCGGTACCTCTTTTAAAAGGATCTTCGCCCCTCCTCTCTGTTTACGAAAAGCCTCCACAGCCTTTCGAATGTTTTTTTCAATGATATTATCCCCCAAAACGACACAGATCTTATCCCCAGCAGCGAAGAACTCTGCCAAATCCAGGGCTTCAGCAATACCCCCTTCTCCCTCCTGATAGGTGTAATTAATATGTTTGAGCCCAAACTCCTTACCATTTCCTAACAACCTTAAAAAATCTCCGGCATTGTTTCCACCAGTGACAATGAGAATGTCATCAATGCCCCCATTGATCAGGGTCTGAAGGGGGTAGTAGATCATTGGTTTATCATATACGGGAAGGAGGTGTTTGTTGGTCACCTTCGTCAATGGATAGAGTCGGGTCCCTAATCCCCCCGCCAAAATGACTCCTTTCATCGTTCTTCCTCCTTCCTGCCTCATACACAAATCCTTCCCACTCCCCTTTATTAAGGGGAGGGAAGGGGGGATTCTGCTATAACGTCATAAAATAGGGTTTATGTCCCACCGAACCAATCCCCAAAAGATTAAAATAGATTTGGAATTTCAGTTCCTTCTTCTGGGTCTCATCCGGAGATCGATTTCTATCTTCAATGGTCAGACCCAATGTCCAGCATTGAGCCTGATATTCTGCCCCATAGATATTTTCCACTTTCATCTTATCTAAGATGTTGTAGCGCATTCCACCATAAAGATAAAGAGGGGCGATCGTCTTCACCCGGGTATCGAAATTGATCTCTTTGATACTGCCCCTGGTATTTCGATACTGGACTTGAACGACATCGTTTCTACGATCCCTGACATTCATGAGAGCATTCAACCGTTCGAGATGCCTTTCATAAGGATTGAACTCCGTATCCCATTGTGCAGAAAGGTAGGGACTGAAATTCCACCAGAGCTCTGCCTGAATATTCGAAAAGTATCTTCCTTTCCCGTTCGAATCTTTCTCGAAGGGATCTCCAAGGCTATAACTCTGAAAGACATTCAACTTCCCATACTCATAAGGTCCGGAACCGATCCCCTCCTTCTGGGGTTTTCCCACAAGGCGTTGGGTGATCCCGTAGCTGATCTGATGGGTATAGGGGATCCGATCGACCTCATCGAAGAGGGGAAGATGATTCTGCCTAACCCGGGGGCTGTAACTATAACCGACTGTGGGCTCAATGGTGTGCATCCATTTGGAAACTTTGTAAATGTTGGAAATCTTCGAAACCGATGCCCCATCATATACCCTGTAAAATTCAGTGGCCATTTCCATGCCTCCCTCGAGGATCTCCCTCGTTTTCCACTGATTAAGTTCATGGGCTGGATCATTATAAGGTCGATAAAAAGTCTCTCTCAATCCGACATTTGATTCCAGTTTCAACACATTGAAGAGCCTCATTGGATAAGAAACTCTGGGAAGGATATCACCTCGGTGTGTCTCAACACCTTTCTCACGCCAGAAGTGGGTATAGGAAGAAGCAACGTCATAGAAGAAGGGAGTTTTAAAAAGGGGCTGGGGATGGGCATAAAAACTGATCTGTGGAAGTTTCTGTACCGTCTCATCATTGCTCTCTTTAGTCAGATCGTTGAAAACCGTACCTTCCGCTAAGAAACTGAATTGATCCCAGTTCTTTCCTCCAAAAAGGGTTGACCTCAACTGTCCTCTGCTCCTCGAATCAATCTTTGCTCCCTCCGGGAGGTCCTCCTCAAAATCGCGCGTGTATTGATGATCGCTCACGTGGTTGATATTCCCTTTGAGATAGAGGTCGTATGGAAACTTCTGTTGATGACGGAAAAAAAAGGCGTATCGATTCTTATCAAAGACTTGATCATCGATAAAATAGAAGTTGGCTTGTCCCTTTGTCTCTTTTGTAAAAGCATACCGGTACTCCAAGCCCTCTTTAAACCCCCTTCCCCGGCTATCTCCCAGTCTGTCAAAATAGAGCGTCGCATCCATATCTTTTGCGATCGCCCAGAAGAAGGCGTTCTTCATCTCAGGGCCATACGTTTTAGAATATCCTACTCGGGGAAGGAGGAAGCCGGTTTGCCTTTCTTGCCTAACAGGAAAGACACCTCGAGGGAGATAGAGAAGCGGGATGCCTTCAAGGTAGAACACGGGCCCTTTCGCAATCCCAAATCCTCCAAGGGTAATATCTAATTCCTTCACAGTAAATTTCCACGGCGGACGTTCGGCATCGCAGGTAGTGAAAGAGCCCTCTCGAACCCGATAACGATTCTCCCCCAATTTTTCCACCTCTCGGCCGATGATATGAAAATTTTGATCCTTCAAAAAGAGTTTGGCCTGGTAAATCTTCCCCAATCGTGTATCCAGATTAACTTCCAGTCGTTCACACTCAATAATGTCTTCTCCCTCTCTCAATAAAATATTTCCCCAGGCCACTAACTCTTTGGTCACCATATTCAGCTGAGCATGATCTGCCTTGAGAGAGAGATTTCCCCGGACTACATCCACATTTCCATGGGCCTGGTAGAGTTGTGCGTCCTTTTCATAGATGAGTTGGTCTGCCTCGATATCGACAGGTCCTTCCTCTCTCGTCATTTTCACCTCGGGCGTCTTCGCATGGAGGACAAAAGGAGAGCAGACGATAAAGAGAATCAAAATGGAACTCATCATGAATCGCTGATACTTCATGATCTTCCTTGGGGATGGAAATAGGCTCTGGCCTCCCCCACTGTATAAAGGGATCCAGTAATGCAGAGAAGGTCTTCTTGTCCAGTGATGGAGAGACCTCTTTCAATGGCCTCCTTAAGATCTTCGATGATCTCCGCTCTCTTTCCATTTCTTCCCAATACCTTTTTAAGTAAGGCTGGAGGGGCTGCCCGATCATTATTCGGTTTGGTGAGAAGGATATGATCTGCCAATGGGGCCAGGAGATGGAGGATGGATTCAATGTCCTTGTCCTTCATCACGCCGATGAGAAGAATGAGGTGCTGGTATTGAAATTCTTTCTTTAAAGACTCCTTCAGAACAAGGGCCCCGGCTGGATTGTGAGCCCCGTCAAGGACGACCTTGGGTGAGAAGGAAACCACTTCCAACCTTCCTGGCCAATCCACCTCTCTCAACCCCTCCACCATCGCATCGGTGGATACGGGATATCCCAGATCTTCTAAAACCTCCATGGCTCCGAGTGCGGTCGTTGCATTGATGATCTGATGAAATCCCCTGAGATTGAGATGGAGACCCCACAACTTTCGGTGTAGACCTTCGTAATGGAATTCTCCATCTTCCGTCCATACATATCGGAACTCTTTTCCGACCCGGAAGTAAAGAGAGCCCCTCTCCCGGCAGACCTTTGAAAAGAGACGGAGGATCTGAAGCTGTGTGGCAGCGGTGATCAAAGGTCGGCCTTTCTTAATAATGCCCGCCTTCTCGCCAGCAATCTTCAAGATGCTTTTCCCCAAATAGGCTTCATGGTCTCTCGAAATATTAGTGATGATGGAGAGGAGCGGGTCAACGACATTGGTGGAATCGAGTCTTCCACCCAAACCGACCTCTAAAACGGCCAGATCCACTATCCTCTGTTGAAAGTAATAAAGAGCCATTGCAGTCGTAAAATCAAAAAAAGTGAAAGGAGGGGCGATGCCAGCCTCCTCTATTCTCTCTCTCATCCATCCGGCCAATGCCGCTACCTCTTCTTTCTCGATCTCGTTTCCATTCACCTTAATCCGTTCGGTGAATCGGATGAGATGAGGGGAAGTATACAGTCCGACTCGGTAGCCCTCCTTCTGTAGGATCGAAGCCATCATCGCGGCCGTGGATCCTTTTCCATTCGTTCCCCCAATATGGATGGCCTGAACCTCTCGATGGGGATTTCCGATGGCTTCTAAGATTCTCTCCACTTGAGTCAGGCCAAAGATCATCCCGAACTTTTCAAGACCATAAAGATAGTCGAGTGATTGTTGATAGGCGTTTTGTCCCATGGATGAATTAATTCTTTCCATCCTCTGTCCTGAGCATCTCTAACAGTGAGGCGAGCGTGTGTCGGAGATCTTTTCGCTCCACAATGAGGTCCGCCATCCCATGTTCGAGAACGAATTCCGCTCGCTGAAACCCTTCTGGGAGCTCCGCTCGAATCGTATCCTTAATCACCCTTGGCCCTGCAAATCCGATCATCGCCTTCGGTTCTGCAATAATGACATCACCCAACATCCCGATGCTTGCTGAAACCCCACCCGTGGTAGGATCGGTCAAGACAGAGATGTATGGAATCCTTGCCTCATAAAGTCTCGCAAGGGCAGCACTGGTTTTGGCCATCTGCATCAAAGAGAGGATACCCTCCTGCATCCTTGCGCCTCCTGAGGCGCAGAAGATCACCACACCGATCCTTTTTTCGATGGCCCGTTCGATCAGGCGGGTAATCTTTTCACCCACCACCGACCCCATACTTCCGCCCATAAAATTAAACTCGAAAATCCCGATCATGGCTGGCTGGCCTTCAATCTTGGCCTCTCCACAGATGATGGCATCCTTCAGTCCAGTTTCCTCCTGGGATTTTTTGACCCGATGGGAATATCGTTTCGAATCTTTGAACTCCAAGGGATCTGCAGAGGTGAGATCTGCATCGTATTCGATAAAGGTGTCTGGATCGGCCACACAATCCATTCTTCTCCGGGCAGGGATTTGAAAATGGTAGTTGCACTTAGGACAAACTTGGAAGTTTCGTTCGATGACCTTTCGGTAGATGATCTCATTACAAGAATTACATTTAATCCAAAGATGGTCGGAAAGCGGGAGTTCCTCCCGTTTCTCCTTTTCTTCCTTCTCTTCTTCTTCTCTCTTTTTAAACCAAGTCATTTCTTTAAATCTTCCTCATCTATGAATTAATTAACCTAACAAAATCAGACTGAGATGTCAATTCATTGCATTCATTCATTGCATTCATTACCTGCAATTCAGACACTGGACTTCAGACGTCAGACTCCAGACTTCTCTAACATAGGAAAACAACACTATTTCACTCTTTTGAAATTCTTTCATATATACCAAGAGCGCAAGTTCTTCTCCCAACTGCC